>OKSZ01000871.1_pt1 | contig 12209 bp, 15 predicted proteins | sample 1606081 | NCBI WGS metagenome assembly OKSZ01 (sample SAMEA3879504, study PRJEB24766) | human gut metagenome | biome: human-associated habitat; feature: feces | place: USA | collected 1985/1987 | reverse complement strand
GGAAAAGAAAAATCAATTTTACCCTCCCCCCAGGCCGTCCGAAAACGGCACTTTGAGGCATATCACAGTTGGCAGAGCCGCTATTGCGACTCCACCTGAGCCCATTTAAGGGCATATAAGTTTTCATCTTAAAAAATCAGTTTATGTTAAACAATTCGTCATAAGGGCTAAAAATTGCCGCTACGAGCATACTTAGAGCGTGTTTTTGATGGTATATGATTCCCCTAAATAAATTTATCGGAGTGCAGCAACAAGGGCTAGCACACCTCTGAGACTTATGGCACGACGAAGGTTGTAAGATAGGCAGAAGAGGCCCATCTCAGCACTGACTTTGGCAAAGCCTTTGAGTAAGAAATAGTATTGTCCAAGAGTTCGCTTCATGGTTCCGAAAGGATGCTCGGAGAGACATTTGCGATTGTCCATTTTATTCTGGTCAAGGTGAAGGACATAGCGTACGACTTTCTTCACTACCTTCGTTCTGGGAGGTTTCGGTTTGTCCTTGTTCTCTTCCTTGAGTTGCTTGCGCTTAGCTTCGGTAGCCTTTATCAATGTATCCTTATTAAAGTCGACCTCCTTGAACCTCTGGGCAGTACACTTGCATTTGCATTTCTTGCATGCCAGTTTGTTGCAGTAGCGTATCATGCCGTTTCGTTTGATTGACTTCTGTCTGAGGATTTCACCCTGCGGGCAATAGACAAGATTACGTTCGGCATCCCTTACAAAGTATCCTTCAAGAGCCTTGGCACGCATCTGCTCGGGAGTCATCTTCAGTACTGCGGAGTCAACAACATCGGTAGCGAATTCCTTGACCTCAGCAGTCTGTGCATCGGTCAGGATTCCTTCGTAAACATCAGGTATTACGCCTGCCTCCAAGCATGCTTTCAGGTCTTCCGGCTTTGTGCTTGCCTTCTGTTCATCGGTTATGGTTGCTTCGTTGTAGTCAAATTGGACTTGCTCCGTACATCCACCATCACGCTGGATGACGTTAGGTATGATACCATTTGCCAGTGCGTCAGCATGATCCTCAGGACACTCGTAGCCTTTGTCTGCAGTGGTTTCAAGAACTGGCACATCGTAATCAGCCTTTATCTCAGAAGCAACGTTGGTTATCTGACCGTGGTCAGTAGGGTTGTTGGTTACCTGAAAACCAGCTATCATGTGGCTCTCGGCATCAACAGCAGTCTGCACGTTGTAGCCTACACAGAAACCCTCGTTGGCTTTCATCAGTCGGGAATCGGTATCGGTAAGAGAAATCTGGCTTTCGCCACTCTCCTCAAGCTGATTTCGGTAGCCCTCGTAGCGTTCCTTGCGCTCCTTGCATACATCAAGTTTGCGCTGAATCTCATCCTTTGAGAGTTTGCGTCCTTCTTCATGGTCGTAAGCGTCAAGCTCCTCCATGTAGATGGAGATGTGTTCGTCAAGACGCTTGATTCGGTCATCGAGCTTGCTCAACGTAAGATTATTGTCCTTGGCATTTACAGCCTTGAACTTACTGCCGTCAATGGAGATGTACGACTTGGAAAAGAGCTTCAGTCCCATGCAAAACTTATTGAACTCCTTATATACTTTGGTGATAGCCTCCTTGTTATCCTTGCGGAAATCAGAGATGGTGCGGAAGTCTGGAGACAGTTTGCCGAGCAGCCACATAACCTCAACGTTACACTTGCACTCACGGGCAAGCTTGCGTGAGGAGCGAACCTGATAGAAGTAACCGTAGATGTATAGCTTGAGCAGATCGCGAGGATTGTAACCAGGAGTGCCGGTCTCAGCGGGTGTACTGCGGATAAATCCCAGTTCATCCATCTTGAGACGGTCAACGAATGCATCAAAGAGTCTTACGGGAGCGTCAGCCTCCACATACTCGTCAATGCAGTCTGGGAAAAGAACCCTCTGTCGCCTGTCAGAACCTTTCTTGTATGCCATATCTTATCGTCTTAATTTACTATAAAGGTACGAAAAATACTTGAGAATAAAGACGATTCTGAGTTAAACAACTATAACAAAACAAACAAAATCACACGACTGGTAACGAATCTAACCTACGTGGCTATAGTTTTCGGACAGTCTCCCCCGTAACTTTTTGAGTAGGTTGCATACTTTCTTCTTTCACGATTTTTACCATGTGTCCTTCGGGCACTTCAACTGTTACTGTTCTCATTTTAATTTGATTTTAAACTGGTTATTGTATTCTATGTATTTTTCCGGGCAGGTTGTTTCTATAATTCCGTTCATTGTAGGAATACGAAACAACTTGCCGGATTTATGAAGCTCTTTTTCAAGCTGTTTTGCTTTATGTAAAGCAGCCAAAGAACGTGTTTCATTTTCGATCAGTTCTTTAGCCGCTGTGATACTGTTACTAATTTTTTCACATGAATCCATTACTTGACTTCTTCTGCGTATGGAGTATCGTCTTCCTCAAAATCGTCCGGTTTCTGACCTTGTGCCTTTTTCCAGTCTTCAAACATTTCATCATCCAACTGGCTCTCTGTTTCAAGAACTTTAATCATGGAATCTGAAATGCCGGTTTTGGGCAGGAATTTGAAAGCCCAGTTCACGATTGTTTTTCGAGCCATTTCTTCAAAGTCTGTGTCCCACGGAGATTGCTTGCCTTTCTTGACAGCCTCACTACGACTTTTTATTTCTTCAATACGTGCTTTGGGCATTGCATCGAATTTTACAACACCGGAAGTCAAGACTGCAAAATAGTAGCCTCCAAGAAGATCACCACGTTCTCCGAATACATTGGGTTTGTGGATGATAGTGCCACCGGTACCTTTTGTCATGCTGAACTCGTCATTAGCATAAACCAAATCAGAATAAATATCTTTTACAACGCCGGTGCGGATCAAAATATCAACTTTCCCCATATATGAAGCTTGGAACTTCACTTTGCCTTTGTATGGTACAAGATACCCCAATCTTAGTTCAGGATTGAGTGTCAGACCGGTAAGAGAAACGTTTTTGATTGCTTCGACAAGATGATCGGGATATTGCCGGGCACAGTCAATCAAATAAGGATTATTCAACATTGCCTGCATAGCGAAATTGACTTCACGGGCAAATTGCTGTTCTGTGCCACCAGCTGCTATAAATGCCTTTTTAGGGGAGATAAAACAACTTTCCAATCCTTTCAGTTGTACTGGAAAGGCTGGTGGGGCAGAAGGAACGGGCGGTTGTGGTGTGGAAGGTGTTGGGGAGACCGGTTCTGTTTTTGTTGGTGAAGGAGCATTGTGTTGTTCCATTCCCAAGTTCCCTTGTTGGGGGGATTGATTCTCTGTTTTACTCATTGCTCTTGATTATTATAAAAGTTAAACATCTTGTTCTTTTCAAATGCAGGTGTGTCCGGCACCATTATTCTTCGCCCTTTGAATCCCGGCTGAATAAATATCTGTGCACCGTCAAAATCATTGTTTTGTGTACAGTAAACATGCTGGTCTAACAATTTCTTGAATGCCAATGCACTTGCACCCATTTTCACAATTCCGTCTTCCAAATGGAAAGCCCAGTTAGCTGCACTGACAAATACTGCGTCATAGGGAGCTATCTTTTGTTGCATAACCCAGTAGAACTCCTTCCATACTCCAGTACGTTCATGTTCAAAAAACTGGTAGAAGGCTGCCGAAATACCGTAATGAAATTTGGCAATAGTCCGGTTAACTGTTTCTTCATGAAGATCATCAACCGCCAATGTTTTCCAGTCGACAATTTTCTTGGCCGTTTCCACATCAGGGCGATATTTGAACTTGCATCCTTCGTATTCAACGAAATGGCTGACTTCGGCTTTTCCCCATTTTAATATCTGCCTGATCTGTTTGGAGGTGTCCCGGCAATTATTAAGAAGCTCATAAACCATTGTTTCAACCAATTGTATATCGGTTGTGCTTGTCAATGTTTTACCGGGATTTGATTCTTTGGACTCTATTAGTGCAATCTGATATTTTTGGGTGTCTCGTCCATACGGACAGCCGGTTTTAGGATTTATAGGCGGCTCAAATACAAGAAGGTTGTTTCGCCACTTGTCAAGTTTTCCAGTATTAACAAGGCTTTCCATTGCATCATGGTACAGTGAACCTTTTTCAGAGGCTTCAATACTTATCTCAAATAATTCTGGGTGCAATGCCTTGTATCGGGCAAACTTTGGGGACACCATATAATCTTTAATCTGCGTACTACTTAGGAAATCTTTGAATCTTTCTCCACGGTGGTATTCTTCATTTGGCAGATCGTAAATTGTATCTTCTATATTACTCATATAATGAATTTGGAGTTTTACAAAAAACTCCCTACTTTCGCAAGCAAGGAGCCAATAACTAACTAAAAAACTTATTCATCACTTGTGGATAGTAATTCTTTGTAATTCTGTAATATGTATTCTTTTTCTTTATCTGTAAAAGAATAGGCTTTAGCCATAAATTTCATTGCCATATCCTCATTGTGATCGGAAAGGGGATAATAGTCAGTAGCGAATTTGTAAGTAAGCCTATTCAATCGCTCATACTTAACTTTGACCTCCTTAACCCATCCGCTTATCTCCGAGATGATGCCGGACGCTTCTTGCATCTTTTCGTCATATTCCTTTTGGTCTTTTGCTGCTTGTTCTTTCATAACCTTGTTCTGTGCGGCAAAGTTTGAAATCTTAGCATATAGTTCATCCGAATAAGCCCATCCTGAAATGATGTCAAAATCAGAGTTCCCATTAAACTTGTATTTCTCACTCTTTTTAAGGAACTTGTAATCACTCCCAAGTTTATTCCAATCGTAATCAACCTTTCGCAATGACTTCGCGCTTTTCAGAATTTCAGCAACCTTAGTCGCTTCATTAATGTCAGTAAACGCAAAACCATCCAAAAGCGGAATTGAGAAGTACTGAATATCAGCAGGCTCAATTTCAAATAATTCGGGAATTTTGGGTTTATCCATGATTTTGATACCTTCCTCCATCATGCGGAGTTTAATCAATTTCTGTACATCTTCCTCCGTTAACGCAAGAATCTCTTGATCGGTCATTTCTGTAAATCCTTTCATACTTTTAGCATTTAAAATGTGTTCCCGTCCGCGTTCCGATGGATTGTTGGCCGTAGCTTTTTAGCGGTGACCGCTTCTTGCGAAGCACGGGTATATATATCATTTAAAGTATCTATTCAGTTAAGAATGTATTTATAAACGCCCTACGTTTACTTTGTCATAATATAAGTTGTTTTTGATAACTTAGTGATTCGTGTGCTGCATCTTCTTATTGGCAGTCCGTATTCACACTCTTTTCACTAATCCGCTTTGGCTACTTTGTCGGTCTATTTCGCCCTTTAGATAAGCAGTAAACCTTGTTTTAAGTCTTTATTTGTTCAGACTATACAATATGTCAAAGAACGTTTTGTTAGTTCCCGGAAAGACGGCCAAATCCGTCCGGGATTATTTTCTTTCCATGAATTTTCTCAAAGCTGATTTGGTAAAAATGAGACTCTTGCCATTTTTGGTGTGAGGAATATCATGTATTCGATTGTATAAGGTTTGCAACTTCCATCCGAGAAATACAGCAGCTTGTTTGGCATTCAAATACTCTTCGGTTTCAGCAGTCGCCATTTCAGTTACAGCCTTTCTCACATCATTGCGAATAAACTTGTGCAGTTCTTCTGCAATCATTTTGGCATCTGAACGGTTCATTTCTTTATCGCTTCGATGGTTATCTGATTTTTATCTTTGTCGATGGATATTGAATATCTTTCAACGTCTTCACGGGGATCAGTAAAAGCTAATTGATAGGCGTAGCTTCTTGCATTGACGCAATCCTTGTAAGAATCCAGCTGCATTACTTTGGAAGAACCAGCTTTAATGCTTAGAATATCTTTCTTTGTTACTTTCATATTATTTTCTATTTTATACTTAAATTTTCCACAAAAAATTTGCATAAAAGAAAGCTAACAACTACATTTGCCAATGAGATATGTAGTAAGTGGCTTTTGAAGTCGCCAGCTTTCTTGTTGTTCAAACTTACACTCTTTGTTTGTTTGACGTTGCAAATATACTTCATATTTTCAGAAGTACAATAAAATACTTCTTAAAATTTGTAGTATTTCGTATGTTATAAAACATGTTTTAATGTAAGTTGTTGGTTTATAAAATGTTATACAAGTGAGGTTTGCGTAAAAAGAAAGCTTTCTGAAAAAAAAGTAATGTCGTTCTATTAGTATTGTAATAATTGAAGAAGTAAAAGACGATCTCATTCGGTAAGGTGCTGGATTGCTGCATAGTTAGCCCTTAGACGGTTTCCCGTTTTTGCTATATGCAGCATAAGAAATGTCTCGTTCGTATAAGTACGCCGTTCTTAGCTGGCCGGGCATTAACAAGTTACCCGACTTCCCGGATTTTTCGCTTACTTGTAGCTGTGCAGGCATCCCGGTTTCGTTTGCCTCTCAATATCGCACGCCCTTCGCAGTATTGAGTTGTAAGAGTGTAACCCTCTGTCTCTCCGCTATGCGGCCTACCGCCGATTACACAATGTGGAGAAAAAGAAAATCCGCAAATAGGTAGCAGCTATTTACGGATTTCTATATATAAACTCCAAGTAGGATGTTTAATCAATTTATGTGGTAATACTGCTACTATTACGGATGCAAATATACTACTTAATTTATGAAGTATGCAAGAAGTTGACGATAAAAAATTGAGTGATCTCTCAAAAAGGTTTTTGCAAGCAATTTCATATTGTGGTTTGAGTGGATATAAATTAAAGAAAGACAATATTATATCCAGTGAATCAACCCTTACCAGTATAAAAAAAGGGATTCAGTTGCCAAGTAAAAAAACAATTGATGCTTTTTGTGAGAAGTATGATGTGAGCAGAGCATGGCTATATACTGGAGAAGGTTTGTTTGCAAAGACTCCATCAGGACAAATAGAACCTTCGGAGAAGGATATTAGGGATGCTCTGAAAAATGCAAGAATGCAATCAGACTCTACGATTAGTAAAGTAGCTCCTTATCTTCAAGATATTCTTGTAAAAGTAAAATATGTTCCGATGGATGCTGCGGCTTCATTTGTCGAAAGCTTATATAATACAGCTTATGAAATTGATTCTTATGGTGTCATGCCGGAAGAAGGTGAAGTGCTTGATGATTCTTATATGGTCTTTCAAGTACGTGGTGACAGCATGGAGCCAACTATACCGGACGGAGCTAAAATTCTTGCTCGCAAAATAGAAGAAGGTTTGTGGGAAAGCGCGTCAGGAGTTGTGAGTATTGTATATGGGAAAACACTTTCAGTCAAGCGGATATTAAAAAACAGTCTTTTCTTGGATAATGTGCTGACTTTAAAGGCTGATAACCCCAAGCATGGCCAGTTAGATGTCGAGAGAAGAGAAATAAGGGGGATGTGGCAAGCATTACGCATAATAAGTCAAAAGATTATTTGATATGGAAGAAAGGGCTATTGACAGATTACGAAAATTTGCAAGGTATGCACGTGATAAGGGAGTTGTCAAAGGCGAGAACTCGTTTGAGGCTTATTGTGAATTATCAAATAGATACATTTATAATTCCATAAGGAACGGGAAGGGGGCTATTGGAACTGATATAATAGCTCGTATTGTGGATAAGTTCCCGGAATTGAATGTGAAGTGGCTTTGTACTGGCAAAGGGAATATGATTGAGACGGATATTGATGCGAATGTCAACTACAAAGCAGCTTATGAAGGTGCGATGATGCAGATAGAAGCACTGCATAAAATTATAGAAGAAAATAAGCGGAGATGATATAAATATGATACCATTAATATATTTTTAATAAGTATTTTATTGATTATCAGTATAATAGTAAAATGTGTTAGTCCCGTACGCACCGCAATAAACATTGAAAATCAATAGTTTGCAAGAATTACACCCAGTTTTACACCCTACAATGTAAAATTGGGTGTTTTTAGTTTATTTAAGTTCTCTGTATTGTTTCTGTCTTCACATATCCACTATTTCAAAACTAATCCACAGACATCTCTACGTTATAGGTAAATTATCAGGTTGCTGGGTATTACTATTTTATGTATGTATCATTGATTGAAAATAGATATGATACGGTGGACATTGATTACAGTTTTTATTAAAGATATGGAAAATGAAGGACTAAAAAAATATATCTATCTGCAAATAAACGATTTAATAAAACATAAAGACTTCATACCTTATAATATTAGGCGAATTCTACGGATTATTCATAATGTCCCAGACTTTCTTTTCCCATGTTCCGCTTTTCATAGACTGATTTTTGTTTTGCTCCGTTAGGGACGGGTTGCAAAATACCTTTCTTTAGTGGAGTGGGGCAGCGAATATTTCCTGCTTCAACCTCCAAAAAAGAATAATAATGGAGGAACTGTTAAATGAATTGAGGGAAATCAAAGCCCTCAGTCTACTTTCAGCCAAGAACGTGTTGACAATCGAAGAAGTATCAAAACTGACCGATTTAAGCGTTTCATGTTTGTACAAGAAAACTTGTGCGAAGGAAATACCGTATTATAAAAAGGATAAGCGGATTTATTTCAAGCGTCAGGAGATAGAAGAATGGATGTTGCAGAACCGGGTAGCAACCAATGAAGAGTTGGAACAGGCTGCAATCAACTACACAGTTACGGATCGTTTAACTAAAAAAGGATGATATGGTAACAAAGAAAGAAAATCTTACTGCTAAGTTGGAGGCAGTAACAAAAAAAGCTTCTGAGCCAAAACAACCTGAGTACTTAACATATCTCCTTGACCTCACGCAACCGGTAGCTGATGCAGAGTATCTTCTTTCTATTGGTAATATAGATACTTTTCCGAAAGGAGAGCTAATAGCGCTTAATGCTAAAGCCAAGAATGGGAAAAGTCAGTTTATATATTATCTCATTGCGACAATGTTGGCAGGGCAGCCTCGTGGAAGTGTATCTCCTTTACAAGATTCTTATAAAATTCTTTTGTTCGATACGGAACAATCGGCAGCAAGTTTGCAGAAAGGCTGTTATCGTGCCATGCGGTTTGCAGGATTGGAGGAAACGCAGAATGATGACCGTTTTTGTCCATTCTCTTTGCGAAAGGTTGATTATCGGAAACGTCTTGATTTGATAAAGAGTGCGATTCGGGAGATGAAACCGACTTTCGTTGTTATTGACGGTATTCGAGATTTGATTCAGGACTTTAATAATATAACAGAAAGCGCAAACCTCATCCAAGAATTACTTTCGCTTGCAACAGATTACAAATGCACAATCCTTTGCGTATTGCATCAGAATAAGGGATATCAGGATGAAAATATGCGTGGTCATTTGGGAACTGAGTTGCTTAATAAAGTGACTGACAGCTTCAAAGTTGAGAAAATTGAAAAGACCGGGGTATTCAAGGTCTCATGTACCGATAGCCGGAATGTTCCTTGTCCTGCTTTGGCTTTCTCAATAGATGAAGAAGGTGATTTCTGTATAGAAGATGTACCCGTTAAAGATAAAGTTGATAAAGACAAGGCAGCTAATGAAAAAATGGAGCAGATTTTTCGAGAATGCTTTAGTAATGTATCAGGGTTGCGTCAAGGAGTGCTTAAAAAAGCTTATATGGAAAAAAGTGGAAAATCAGACAGCACAGCAGAGCGAACCATTAAGTCAGCTATAGAAAAAGGCATCTTGTTGAAAAGAGATGGTGTATACTCTTTATCGGGAACACCCTCTACATAAACCGTCATTATTTACCGTCATGTCACACATATTATATATGTGTGTGACGGTATGACGGTAAATATAATAATCAACCGTCATTGACGGTCATTTGACGGTTGTTGACGGTATGACGGTAATTGATTTAAACTTATTTTCAAAATAATTTATGTATAGATTTGAATTTGAGAAATATAACGGACCAAACAGCCGTTACACATGTCCCAAATGCGGACGTCCCCACTGCTTTACTCGTTACATTGACACTGAAACGAACCAGTATTTATCTGATGATGTCGGAATATGCGACCATAAGAATAACTGTGGCTACCATAAACCGCCAAGAGAGTATTTTAAGGAGCATGGAAACGGTTACCTTTCTGAACGCAAGCAATCCGCTTCCCCAAGATTTGTAAAGCCGATAGAAGGAAAGTTCGATGTTATTCCTATGAGTGCCATTGAAAAATTGGAGAGATTGAACTATGAAAGAAATACATTGAAAAAATTTCTCCTTGAACATTTTCCATTATCTGATTTGCAGCAGGTGTTTTCAGACTATCACATCGGAACCGCCAAGAATAGTGAAACCATATTTCCTCAGATTGATATTCAAGGACGTTGCCGAACTGCTAAAATTATGGCGTATGATGAAAACGGACATCGTATAAAGGATAAAATGGATAGAATTGATTGGTTACATGCACGTATAATGAAGAAGAAAGGATTGAAACCTTCTGACTGGAATTTGAAACAATGCTTGTTTGGAGAACATCTGTTGTCTTCACGCTCTAATGAGGCGGTTTGTCTTGTTGAAAGCGAGAAAACAGCAATCATCTGTGCGTTGGTGTATCCTGAATACCTTTGGTTGGCTTGCGGTGGAAAACAGAATTTAAAGCCGGAAATGTGCCAAGCACTTGCAGGTCGGAATGTTGTCCTTTGTCCTGATGCGGATGCGGTTGCGAATTGGGAAGAACGGCGGAGTAAACTATTTTCCTTTTGCCAAAACATAGAAATGTTTGATTGGTATGAAGATGAACTGGAAGGAAGCAAACGGGATATCGCTGACGTTCTTTTGGAATTCCAGGAGGAAGTTCAAGAAACCACCCAAGAGGAAATAAAACCGACTACTGTTGGTGATGTTTGCCAATGGACGAAAGAACTTGGAATCGACCCGGATAGAGTACATATAAATCTCTGATTATTTGAGTTTGAAAAATAGCGGTTAGGAAAAGACTGTTTTAAGCCTTTCCTGACCGTTTTAATTAGAAAGCAAGATAATCATAAGCCTGTAAGATTTCCTCTTGCCTAAGTCCTAAGTATCGTTTGGTGATAGCTACTGAGCTATGATTGAACAGCTCCATCAATTTGACTAAAGCGAGTTCCGAGTTCTCCCCATTCATAGTATAAACCTGTCTTCCGAAAGTCTTTCTGAGACTGTGGCAAGAGAAGTTCTTGATTCGTAAGTTATACCGCGTTTTCACTTCTTTGAGAATGATGTTTATCCGTTGGACAGTGAACACCGTTCCTTTCTGACTTATAAGGATTGGCGCATTAACTCCAACCGGATTTATATGCTCGTAACATTCCTTGATGTGTTGTTGTAACTGGAGATTGATTCTGATTATTCTTTGCTTACCGGTCTTTTTCTCTATTACCGTAAACTCGTCCGCACCAAGTATCTGCTTCCACCTTAAAGCGAGAATATCAGAAATCCGTAATCCAGTGAAACATCCCAAAGATATGAGAAGTGAAATCTTATAATTTCCGTCTTTGGCTAATTTCCGGATAAGGTTCATCGCATCTGACCACACGAGATAGTCTGCTGTTGTTGTTGAGTATTTGAGTGACATGATATTCGGTTTTGTATGTAAATGAATAAAAGTGAATATTATTTTTGAGTATGGTTTGCTAATTGACTGATTATTAAGGAAACATTCACTAATTGACAAAGTGAATGTTTTATCTCGGTCAGATTGTGAGCACCCATATCAGATACCCACTACCTGACCGAAATAGAAACCCTATAACTGTCCTTCATCGGCAAAGCTGTAATAGCTATCATCCGTTAGAATAATGTGGTCCATGACCGTTATTCGCATAATCTCGGCTGCTTTCTTTACCTGCTCCGTTAAGGCAATATCCTGCCGACTGGGGCGTAGTTTTCCGCTTGGATGATTGTGCGCGAGAATTATAGCCGTAGCGTTGGTAAGCAAGGCTGCTTGCAGGATTATCCGCACATCAGCACTTGTTTCTGTCAGCCCTCCTTCCGAAATCTGTGTATACCCTAAAACCTCCTGCGCTTGATTGAGAAGTACGACTTTAAAATATTCCTTATAGCCGATTGTACCTTCCCTGAACGTAGGTAATAACATTCCGTACGCATCGGAAGATGTGGCGATTTTCAGTTTCTTTCTGTCTGTTGATTTATAGGAAAGCTCCACCTCCCCCACTTGATAATCTATATCCATGATATGTGATGTTTGATTAATTAATAAAAGAGGACACCACGCTGATGATGTCCTCTTGATAATTGTTGTCTGTACTT
>OKSZ01000866.1_pt1 | contig 12293 bp, 10 predicted proteins | sample 1606081 | NCBI WGS metagenome assembly OKSZ01 (sample SAMEA3879504, study PRJEB24766) | human gut metagenome | biome: human-associated habitat; feature: feces | place: USA | collected 1985/1987 | reverse complement strand
TAATGCGAACAATGTATCATCAGCACCACGTCCTACGTTAGTTCCTGGATGAATTTTTGTTCCACGTTGACGATAAATAATGCTTCCAGCGTGACAAGATTGTCCATCAGCTAATTTAGCTCCTAAACGTTTTGAGTGAGAATCACGACCGTTCTTTGTAGAACCAACTCCCTTTTTAGAAGCGAATAACTGTAAGTCTAATTTTAATAACATTTTTTACACCTCCTGTACTTGAATATTTTTAGGATAACTTTCTTCAATACTTTGAAACTGAACTAATAGCGTATTTAGTATGATTTGTAGTTCAGCACATTCTGTATTGTTTATTTTCAATTCAACATCCCCTGCATCTACATCATAAGAAATGAAACTTAAATAGCCAAGCTGTGCGATTGCGTTGATACCACCAATAATAATGGTACTGGCTGCAGAACAGACGATATCTTTTCCATACTGATCATGTCCATGCATAGAGATCAATGAAATACCATTATCATCTCTAGCAATTTTAATTTTAATCATAATTAAGCTTCGATAGCTTCAATTTTTACACGAGTGTAAGGTTGACGGTGTCCTTGTTTACGACGTGTTGAAGATTTTTTAGCTTTGTATTTCACGATAGTGATTTTCTTTCCTTTGCCTTGTTTTTCAACAACACCTGTTACCTTTGCACCTTCTACGAATGGTTTACCAAATTTTCCATCAGCGTATAATACTTTGTCAAATGTAACAGTGTCTCCTTCGTTAGCTTCTAATTTTTCAACGAAGATAACAGCATCCTTTTCAACACGGATCTGTTTTCCACCAGTTTCGATAATTGCGTACATGTGTGCACCTCCTATTCATTCTTTTTTCACATTTAGCTTGATACTCGCCATCAAGGTGTGAAATTTCAACTTAAAACCTTTTCTGGGCGGTTGCAAGTCCATACACGGAGTTTGCAACATTGATATTTTAAAGGATATAAAGCAATACGTCAAGTTAAAATTCTATCCTGCCAGTAAAAGCACGAAAGACATCGTTTACATCACAGGTGTCTGGATAGAATGCGTCAACAAAGGCGTTTTCACTGTAGCCTCGTCCGACCCTGCAAACGTAGGCGTCCATTTCCCCACAGAGGGAGAACGGGGGAAATTACCGGCGCGTGATGCAGAGGGAAAAGAAATAGCATGGACCGATGAAGAAGGAAAATCACTCTATCCGATGCAAGTAAGGGAAGAAGATGCGGACAAGGAAGTAAACCAGCGTCCGGCAACAGACGGCGGGGTTTTCCTGCTGCCGCCGGGCAACAATGCCACGCTCCTTATAAGTACGGTATATTATCCCGACGCAACCGGGAGTGAACCCTATATCACGACTTTCAGCTACGACTTAAAGGATGCCGTGTACAACAAAGACGAAAACGGTGCTTATCTCTCCAGTGGGTTTATGGGCGGACGCGAATATAACATCAGCGCCTATATATACGGTCCGCAGGATATAAAGCTGAATGTACAGGCTGCCTCGTGGGTAAACGGCGGAGATATAGAGATAGGAGAAGAATAAAATTGAAACAGACAGAGATTTATATATTTTCTTTTATTAATTAAAAATTCAATGAAGTATGAAAAAGCAATTTTTCTATGCAGCAATGGCGCTCGCAGTAATGAGCAGCTGTTCAAAGGACAATGATCCGGGTATCGGTAATCCGGACGACAACAATGACAAGGCAGTGATCGCATTAGGCGTGGACGTACCCACGGTTACGGCTCTCAGCAGAGGAACCGGCTCTGTGGGCGATGTAGAAGGCGAGAACAACAAGTGGAACAGCCAACAACTGTATATCCACATGGTAGACAGAGCCACCGGCTTAGAAGCCGAAGAAGGCGCTGAAGGAGCAAAAACTCCGATTCTCGATAACGCAACTCTCCAGTTCAGAGCTCCCAAAGCAACCGAAGGCAATAACGGTGCAATCAGAATCTATAACAATTATGTAGAAGATACCGACAACGGCGTGATTCAATACAAATACTACCCGACCAACGGCACCTATACATTCTACGGTTATCATGTTGACGATGCAACCCACGATGATGCAACCATTACGGCAGATGAGAAGAAAGTGAAGAATGTAACAATCAACGGTACTCAAGACCTATTGGCAGCCAGTACCATAGATATGGCCGAGAACGATGCTTCCAATGACCAAAGTTTATATAAAGACATAGCTACTACGCTAAGCGGCGAGTGGACGGAACTTATGAAATACCAGTTCGGCGCCCGTACAGCCCGTAAAGGTATTGTTCCTGTCCTGAAATTCAACCATCAGCTGGCTCGTTTGAAGTTTTTTGTAAGGGCAGGCAGTGAAAGCGCAGCCGGCTATAAATATGAAGGCAGCAATTGGGTGGAACGCAAAAGCACTGACGGCCAGGATAAGACACTCGGTATGCAAGTTACTAAGATTACCTTGAAAGACATGGTAAATGTTGTCGACATGGATCTGGCTACTACAACTTCCGCAAGAAACGGGGTCTCCACCGCTCCTTTTGTTGTATGCAGTAAAGATGCTGATAACAAAAACAAGTTAGACCCGGACAAAGGTTTAATCACTCCGGTAGTGCCCAAGTATCCTTACGGCCACGAAAATATTCCGGCAGATAGTGACCCCGACGCTAAAGGAACTCAAGTGGGTGAACCCGTAATGTTTTTCCCTAACGGAAACATCAGCTTATCCATAGACCTTAAACAATACGTAGAAGATACAAAAGACGAAACAGACGGTGACAAGATTACATACAAAGAAGTTGAGAAGCTGGATACTCCCTTAATCATCGATCAGTCCAAGATTTCAAAAGATGTGAAAGAATTCAAGGCCGGTGCTTCTTACAACGTATACATTACAATCTATGGCTTCGAAAAGATAGAGGTTACCGCAGTGCTGACCGCATGGGAAGACGGTGGTGACATTGAAACCGACATCGAAGACGGAAAATAAGAACCGGCTCCTCTATCGGGAAATAACTCCTGAGAACAATCCAACTACCAACGGGCGGTACGAGAACTACCAACCGTTGGTACTTGAAATACCAAAGCGTGGTACAGGAGCTACCAACTGTTGGTACGGAAGCTACCAAACGTTGGTACAAGGAATACCAAAGCATGGTACCGGAAGTACCATACCGAGGAACATAGGAGAGCAACGATATGTTTAACCAATTACTCACTACAATCATGAAAAAGAATTTATGGATGCTGGCAGCCGCCCTTTGCATGACAGCCTGCTCGCAAAACGAGGATATCGTAATAGAGCAACCGGTCAGCGACAACGACTTCGAATCGCCGGACGGACGGCTAATCATCCAATTGGGTGGAATAGAGACACGTATAGGAGCCAGCGTAGGCGTAACACGCGCACCGCTGGATAAGCTATACGATGAGACCAGCGGTGCTACTACCCGATTGGGCATTTTCGCCCTTGCCACCAATGACGCTACCACCAGCACCGCCATTACCGATGTCAACAGAGCCACAGCATGGGGCGATACGGAGAACTACGGAATTCTGCTGAACAATATACAGGCAGCAGTAACCGCCTGGCCCAAGCAAGACGGCTCCGACGTAAAGCCGGACGGTTTGGAGAATGACCTGGCACAGAAAATCACATTATATAAAGGCAATGCCGCAAACGGTGTGTACTACTACCCGATGCAGAAGAAATACGACTATAGCTTCTACGGCTACGCCCCTTATCAGGAAGGCCAAACCATAAGTGCCGCAAAGCCGGAAATAACATTCGCCCATTTCGACGGCTCGCAGGACATCATCTGGAACAATGCCACCGCCGGAGAGATAGCGCCAAACAGCATTTACCTGAAAAAGGATGTAAAGAACGACGCTTCCCTGACCGGCTATAAAGCCCAATACATCCGCCAGTTGAAGTATCACCACGAACTGAACCAGGCAGCCTCTGAAAAGTTACAGGACTATCCGTGGATACCCAACATCAACTTCGAGCACCAACTGGCACAGTTGCGTTTCTCCGTGATTCCCGCCACCGAGCAGTCCGAAGAGGACAGAACAGCCGTCCAAAACATGAAAGTGAAGAATATCACCATCAAAAGCCACGGCACAACGGCTACCCTCAACGTTCTGACCGGGAAACTGACCTTTACCGGCAACGGTTCCCTGCTTATGCGGGAAGCCACCGATGACGGCAAAGGCAATATTACTTTTACAGACGACAATGCCGACGGAACCGTTGAAGTTCCCAAAGACATTTATGTCCAGAAATACGAAGGCGGACAATATACGCTTAACGGCGTGTCAAGCGCCAACCCGCTGATACAAGGCTATCTGATGGTGAAACCGGACATGGAACAATTCCTGATGGATGTCACCATCATGGCTCCCGATGCCAGTGGAGTGCCGCAAGACCTGATTGTACGCGACATACCCGTCAATGCTCCCGCCCCCGCCGTCGATTCAGGCAAAAATGACAATTTGTTCTATGCCGGCTATTACTACAACGTACGTATCGGCATCTACGCCACCCAACAAATCAACGCTACCGCCACTTTAGCTACCTGGAAACCGGGCGGTGACTCCGTAGACGTACCCATAGAGTAAAGGCGGAAAGCATCCGCATAAAAACAGAAAAAGTGTAATGAGTAAAAAGAAAAACATATCGTACCTGTTCGGCCTCGCATTCTTGCTATTGGCAGGATGCGACACAGACACTGCCACAGTTTCTCTTCCCGATGACGGGGAGAGGGCTGTGGAAGTGCGGCTGAGGGCATCGGTATGCACCGTAGAGACTACCGTCGGCCGGAGCGTCATTGAAGGCACGGCCCTGAATACAGGAGATGAAATAGGTATATTTCTGATGAGAGACAGTAATTTCAGCACCCCATACTTGCAGAATCTTCCCTATCAATATGCAGAGGGCGGACAACTGAATTTGCAGCCGGAAGGAACAAAAGTGTACTACCCTGCCCGGCAGGACACGCTCTATCTGTACGGTTATTACCCTTATACGGCAACAGCCGCTGCAGATGAAAACGGTAAAGTATCCATTCCCGTTACCGCCGCTCTGGAAGCAAAGGACGCCACAGACTACCTTTACACCGGTGAAACCAAAGGCAGCAAGAAAGCGGCTGCAACCGCAGCGGGCATTGCCGTCTCCTTGAAACATGCCTTGGCACGGCTACGCCTCAACATATCCACCGACCGCCCCGAATATACGGCGGACTCATACCCGGTGTTGCAAAACATTGGTTTTACCACCCGTGAAGGACAAACAGGGACAATGGATCTGCAAACAGGCAACATCACATCCGATAGTCCGGACACCGGCACATCCGTCAGCTCCGATTACCGGAACGAAGCATCCCCGCTCAACCTTATCCCCGGAACAGCCGGCATTCAAAAGGATTATCTGCTGCTGCCATACGGGCATGAGACTATCAGTGCGCTCCGCCGCTTGACATTCAGCATAAAAGAGCCGGACGGAAGCGAAAAAGACATCGTAGTGTTCGACGAAGCCGATGCCGGTGCAAACACTCCCCCGCTAATCGTACTGGAAGCCGGCAGCATAACCACCCTCAACATCCTATATACGCAAAGCATGGCTGCAAAAGCTTCCGTAAACGACTGGAACAAGGGTACGGAACATACATTTCAATAGAACGGAACTTACAAATCCCAACCAACAAAACGCTAAAAACCGATATGCCGAAAACCAATCACCATACACTCTCTTTAAGCAGCATCTTCTTTCTGCTGCTACTTTGCAGTTTCCCTACCCTGCACGCCCAGCAACTGGCAGTAAAGACCAACGGCCTGATGCTTGCCGCCATGGCTCCCAACATCGGCTGCGAATTCGTTGTGGGCGAACGGAGCAGTATCGACATCTCGGCTTTCGGCGCAGTCAACATCTACGGCAACAAAGCCAAAATGATAGGTCTTCTGCCCGAATACCGCTATTGGTTTAACGGACGCCCCATGACACGGGAATTTGTGGGAATAGCCGCTCTCGGCGTGTCCTACGACATCACATGGGGAGACCGCATCTATCAGGGCGATGCTGCCGGCGCCGGGATTACCTTCGGCTATGCGCTGAACCTGAACCGACGCCTCAACGTAGAGTTTTACGGCGGATTCGGCGCCGTGTACTTCAAGCAAAAACAATACTACAAAAACGATAACATAGAGGACTACACCGACGGAACGGCACAAGCCAACGCCAACGGTTACAAACTGCTGCCTATCAAAATAGGTGTCTCCATATCCTATATCTTCAAATAAAGAATAACCGCCATGAAAAATTTCATCATAACATCAGCCGTTTGCATTGCTATGATTTTATCTTCCGCATCAAGCATGGCGCAACAAATCACTATCGTGTCCGGCAAAGTGCTGAACCTGCCCGAAGGTGAAAAAAAGCCGCGCCCCTTCCCCATGGGAGAGACCGTGCGTATTTTTGCTTTCAATACCGTGGCCTCGGCACGCGATGCCCTGAAAGCGCTTGAAACCGGCGGTGGCGGAACATTGCTCTTCGACGCCGATGCCGTAGCGGGCGCCGACGGATACTATGAAATACGTGTAGCGGAAAACGGCGCGCTAATCTTTAACGTGCAAATGAAAAACGAACTGCGCGAGGTGAATTACAAACAGGAGATAAACGCCAACATCGACGGCGGCATCGCTCTTGAGGAGGTGGAAGTTGTGGCAGAAAACCCAAACCCGCAACCCCGGCCCGTAGCCGGGAAAATAGTGGGCAACAAACTGATTGTAAACAACTCGGTAGCCATTCCCAGCAATTACGGCGCGCCCAACCGCCGGCTCATCATGCAACCTTATATCATGGACTGTACCACCGAAGAGATAGTGAGCTACATGGACCCGACAGTTATGGACGGCCCCGAATACGGACTGACGCAAGACCGCCGCATGGCCTACGACATCAGGAACGACAAACTGGCTCCCTATATCAATACCCGCCGCCAACTGAATGCCACACGCTTCAACCTGGACATCAACGACTCGGTACCCGTACCCGACCCCAGACGCATTTACAGTGTATTGTCCAAAGTTATTATAGCAGACTATACCCACCCTACATACGAAGCGGAATGGAAAATGACTACCTGCAAAATAAAACGCCCGTTGCAGTTTCTGGAGTTCTCGTTCCCCGATTTTGAATTAGACCCCGATAAATACAAGGAAACACCCCGGCGCGAACGCCGGAATACGGCAGGCAATATTTCGCTGACATTCCTTGTGGGCAAGGCTGAGCTGGATCCTGCCGACTCTGCCAACACAGTGCAGATGAACAAGTTGCAGGAAGACCTGATGAACATCGTAAACGGTGAGGGCACCACACTGAAAGAATTTAAGATAACCGGCGTATCGTCTCCCGAAGGACGCTATGCCAGCAACCTTGCGCTTGCCAAGCAACGAACGGCTTTCGCCCTACGGAAAATCACTTCGGTAATACCTGCCGCCAAATGGAGCCGGGTATACAAACATCCTACGGAAACCCGTGTTGCCACTTGGAATGAAGTAGCCGATTTACTGGAACGGGACAGCCTCACTGCGGAAGCGCGGGAGATAAGGGAAATCACCGGGAAATATAAGAATCCGGATGCGCAGTTTGCCGCCGTATCGCGTCTGCCCTACTACTCCACCATCATCAAAGAACGGCTGCCCAAACTACGCACCGTACAGTACGAATACAAACATGAAATATTCCGTGAACTGAATCCGGATGAAATATTGGACAAATACTTGCACGACCCTCAATACGCCGATGGCAAAAAATCGTTTACCCGATACGAGTACTGGCATTTGTTCCGGATGATAAAAGCCCCGGAAGAAGCGGAGAAACTCTATCGGCGCGCTTACAGGGAAACAATGGCCTACGACACGAAAGGGAAAGAAAAGCCGTGGATTCTGGCGGCAAACAACCTTGCAATAGCGCTGCTACGCAGGGATACTTTCGATGTAGAAATACTGAAACCCCTGATTGACCTTAAACGGAAAGTGAACATGGTGGACTCTTTCAATGACGGCATCAGCATAACCAAGACTGAAGTAAACCCCGAAACAATCGTTGCCAACCAGCTCGCAATGTACATACGCGCCTATAACTTTGAAGAGGCCAGCATCCTTGCCGACAAACTTCCGGATACCGAACGCTTCCAGATGATAAAGGCATTTGCCAACTGTCTGGGCGGATACTACGACTACCGGGGTGCAGCCACCGTAAAGGAGGGCGAGGAACGTAAAAAAGTATTCAAATTGGTAAAGGAGTCGTCACCGCTCAATAATATTGTAATGTGCATGGCTATGGAGACGGACAATTACAACAAAGAAGCACAGAAAGCATTGGAAGAACTGCCTGAAACGGCCATGACTAAATACATGAAACTGGTGATTTACATCCGGGAAAAGAAACTGTATGAATGGAGCTACGATAACGCCCTCGACTTTGACGAAGCCTGCAAGAAGTTGGAAGAAATCGTCAAACTGGATGAGAAATACTACAAAATAGCCGTTAACGACGGTGAAATCAGTAAGGAATTTATGGAATATTACGACCAGGGCGACTGGAAACTTTATTAAACGGATATGGAGAGTTGAACATCATGAAGAAACCACTGATTATATTGATTGTACTGCACACACTGATACCTTTTGCCTTTGCCCAACAGCAAACGGGCAATAATCCTTCTCCGGCAACGCATCCTAAAGATACCGTCGGCATAGGATTCGATGCTACCCGGCAGATGTTCCAAAGGCGTTACCAGCATCCGGATGCAGTGCCTTTCGACACACTATGGAAAAACAATGTATATATCTCCTTGTTTGGCGGCATGGACAAAATGATTCCGCGCGGAAACACGGATTTCAACACCGGTCCCGTGGGCGGTATCGCCGCTAATTGGCAGTTTGCCCCCGCCCATGCCCTGCGTGCCTCATTGCTGGCAGGTAACTTCTCGCGCAAAATAGACAACGAAACCCTATTGCGTTTCGGCCTGCAGGCGGATTATCTGCTGAATGTATCATCCTACGTCAACGGCTACAATCCCGGACGTATCTTCGAGTTCCTGACCGTAGCGGGAGTCGGCTATCAATTATCTGCACTGGCAGGCAGAGTGGAACATGTGGCCGACCTGCATTTAGGTTTCCAACTGAAACTGCACCCTACCGCACATGTGGACTTTTATCTGGAACCCCGCTTCACCATTATGAGTGACGGCATAGACCATTCCTTTCAAAAGAACTGGCATAAATATGACATGACCTACGGTGCGACCGTAGGAATGAACTACCGCCTGAAAGCATGGAAGCCCTTCGGCAAAATACGCATACTGGAAGGCAATCATTTTTTGGACAATACCTTTCTCAGCATCGCTGCCGGCGGGCAGTTTCAAGCTTCCCGCCTGACAAGTGAAATGGGACTGACAAACTCCATCGGCCCGCACATCAGCCTGTCTGCCGGCAAATGGCTGATACCGGCATTCGGCTTACGGCTGTCGGCATTCAAATCGGCCGATACCTGGCATAAGAAAGTAATCGCCTCTTCGGCGAGTTCGGCCGGTGAAGAGTTTTATGAGATGTCCGCATACGCCGGGGGACGCCTGGAAGGTATGCTGGATGCCACTTATTTTTTTAACGGCAGGCAACTCAATCCCAAATTCTCCGTCAATGTATTGGCGGGCGGTGAACTGGGATATATTCAAAAAGAAAATGGTTATCGGCCCGCAAAAGGCGGATATACGGGCTTTACAGGCGGCTTGCAATTTAAATACCGGCTTTGGGGCGATGTTTCTTTATTTGCAGAGCCACGCACCAGTCTGGCATCCTATTCATTAAAGACCAATGAAAAGGAAGAAGGCAGATACGTAGCCAAAAAGTTCACAGACAATCTGTACAGTATCAATATAGGTATAGAGATACAACGTAGCGATGAAGAAAACCGTATGGCACGCTCTTTAAACCGTGATTTGTTTAAGCCTTCTTTCTTTGTAAGCGGCGCAATCGGTTTCTCCGTTCCCATACAAATGAAACGGTACGAACCGAAACGCTACTTCGACTACATGGCCACGATAAGTGCAGGACGCATTTTCACCCCATTGTCATCGCTCCGTTTAGCAGCGGATTACGGACCTCTGTCTACAGACCGGAAAGGGAAAACCTTGGATTATGATATGGCAAGCGGAAGCCTTGACTATATGCTGAACCTTACCAATCTGATGACGGGATATGACCCCGAACGCAAATACGACGTACAGCTATTTGCCGGAATAGTGGCTTCTATGCGGATGAAACATGAGAACCGCTTCTTTATCGGCGGAGAAGCGGGACTGCAAACATCTTACCGGGTGGGTCGCCGCTTCAAGGTATTCCTCGAACCCAAAATCCGCATTTACGGCAAGGAACTGCTAATGCAGGATAATGTGCAGGGGAGCGACATCATGATGTCGCTAAATGCCGGAACAAGCTTTTCGTTCTAAACGGGAACAGGTTATTTCAGAAGTTCATCAATCTTCTTAACCAAAGCCGAGAACTCTTCCGGATTATAAAGACGGGTGAGCATCACGATGCGTCCTTCCTTATCAATCAATACATTACGGGTAATACCTGCTTGGCGCAACGCATATTTGGCGAAAATATCAGCCCCCGGGTCCAATCCCAACGGATAGGTAACGCCCGTGGACTTGCCAAAAGCTATGACTTTATTCAACGGCTCGTCACGGTCGATGCCCATTAACATGAAATCCGGATCGGACTTATGCTTCTGCCATATATCCTTTTCGATAAAAGGCATCTCCTTACGGCATACACCACACCAGCTTGCCGTAAACTGCAACATAACCACCTTGCCACGGAAATCGGAAAGCGTAACGGTCCTGCCGTCTGTCAGCGTAACGGTAAAATCGGGAGCCACCTGCCCCACTTTCACAATATAACCGGTATCGTCTGCCTCTGCTTCCTGCGCCATACCTACCATGCTGCACAATGCGAATAGGCCAAGTACCAATGATCTGAGTCGCTTCATTTTTCTTTGTTTTTAAGTATTCATAAATAGATTTCCTGTCGCAAAAGAAACTAATTAGGCATAACAAAACAAATAGAGTATGAACTCTTTGCAAATATTTAACTCATACCCCACACGAAATGCGCGGATTTACACAGACAGCATCTAATGACCGTTCAGTCATTCATAAACCGTCTTGTGTAAATCCGCGCAACTTATATTCAAAGCCTTACCGCTCCGAAAGCCCGTTCCTTAGATATTGGGTTTTATGTCCAACTTCACGGGCTTAATCATGTTTTCGGGCTTCAGGATAGTATCCAAATCTTCTTTGGAAAGAATGTTGTGTTCCAGAACCAATTCATAGACACCTTTTCCCGTTGCAAGGGCTTCTTTGGCTATCTTGGTAGAATTTTTATAACCGATAACCGGATTAAGAGCCGTAACCACACCGATGCTATCGTGTACATATCTGCGGCATACTTCCTCATTAGCGGTAATACCGTCGATACAGAGCGTGCGCAGGGTATCGAATCCGTTCATCAGCAAATCGGCAGACTCAAAACAACATTGCGCCATTACGGGTTCCATTGCATTCAGCTCCATTTGAGCTGCTTCGCCACTCATAGCCACACAAAGGTCGTTGCCGATTACCTTATAGGATATCTGATTCATTACCTCAGGGATAACCGGGTTGACCTTACCCGGCATAATGGAAGAGCCCGGTTGCATGGCCGGCAGATTGATTTCTCCCAATCCGCAACGCGGACCACTGGCAAGCAAACGCAGGTCATTACATATCTTATTCATTTTCACAGCCACTCTTTTCAAAGCTGATGCATAACCCACCAAGCATGATGTGTCCGAGGTCGCTCCAACCAAATCGGCAGACAGTTTGAAATGGAATCCTGTGATCCGGCTCAATGCCTCCACACATTTCTCTGCATAACCCGGTTCGGCACAAATACCTGTACCGATGGCAGTAGCTCCCATATTGACAGTCAGAAAATCCTCGGCAGCTTGGTTAAGGTGCAGAATTTCATCTTTCAATATGCTTGCAAAACCATTGAATGTTTGTCCCAAAGTCATAGGCACAGCATCTTCCAGCTGTGTACGTCCCATCTTAATGACATGAGCAAATTCTTCTCCTTTCTTGCGGAATGCTCCGATAACAGATTCCAAATAGGGAAGGAAACGAAGATTTTCATAATACATACCGATATGGATGGCAGTAGGGTAAGCATCATTGGTAGACTGTGAACAGTTTACATGGTCA
>OKSZ01000863.1_pt1 | contig 12328 bp, 31 predicted proteins | sample 1606081 | NCBI WGS metagenome assembly OKSZ01 (sample SAMEA3879504, study PRJEB24766) | human gut metagenome | biome: human-associated habitat; feature: feces | place: USA | collected 1985/1987 | reverse complement strand
CCTGAAAGTGTCCGCAAAGTTTTTAACCGCTTATGTGGCAAGGCTTTTGGAGCGCCCCGAAAAGTAGAAAACCGGGCGTTCTTATTCTATTATGGTGTTTGTACCCTTAACTTGAAGAAAGTTAAGGGGCTTATTATTTACTCCCGCTTTCTTCATTAACGTTAATTTTAATGGAGAAACACTATGGAAGGTATGAAAACAGCCAACTGGGCGGCAAACGGATTAAATTTCCTGCTCGGTGCGGCGGGTACGGCTATGGGCGCAACCGCTTTGGGCGTTAAGGCAAACGCTTCCCATTTCAATCGCTGCGGCGAGAACTGGGGAAGTTACAATAACTGCGGCTGGGGCAATGGTTTTGGTTACGGTTACGGATTTAACGGCTGTTGCGGCGCCAATACGGTTGTGAACCGTTTTGAGCTTGAACAGAGCCAGCGCATTTCCGAACTGGAATCCGACCGTGCGACCGATAACAAGCTTATCAGCCTGTATTCGCAGACGGTAGCGGAAAACAAAGACATCCGTTCGACAATGGCGGCCAACAACGAAACCATCTACAAGGAACTGGTTGCTTCGCGCGAACGCCAGCAGGCGGAAATCTGCCGTCTGGACAAGGAAGCCGCGCTTAACAAGCAGGCGATGGAATATAACTTCGCCATCACCAACGGGCGGATTGACAGCCTGACCGGCCGCCTGAACGCGATTACGAAGGAAATCGTGCCGATTGGGGCGATTTGTCCGCAGCCGCTTCCGGCGTGTGCACAGGTAGCGTTGGAACCGCAGACGATTCAGACTTCGGCTGCCGGAGCACAGGGCGTTATTATCGCCAACAAGGCAGCAGCAGCCGCCGCAAACAAATAAGGCAAACCGCGGGAGGCGGTTTGTCCGCCTCCTCTTTTCATAGAGGTAAAACATGAAGATTACAGTTGAAAAAGCCAGAGATGTCGTTCTGGAATATGTAACGGAAATGTTTGGCAAACAGGAAAAAACGTTTCTGAACGGGCTTAACCATGTGGCGGCAAGCTGCCTTATCCGCATGCACTTCGACAAGGCGGCGAGCATGCTGGCGGTCAACGGCGAGCTGGATATTGACCTGATACAGGAAGAGGTCAACAAGGAACTTCCGGCGTTATTGTCGGAACCGTTGAGAGCGGTCGGCATGGAATACCGGTTTACGGAAACCGACGTGCAGAACCTGTTTGCAAAATTAAGACAATACGGGAGTAAAGAAAATGGCTGATATGAGAGAAAAGCTGCTGAAGGCGGCGGAAATGACCGTGGACGAGATTGACAAACTGATTGCCCGGAAAGGGGAAGATTTGTCGATTGAACAGTGGGGCGAACTTGTGGATATGTACAAGGATGCGTCGGAAATCTGGAAAAACGTTCATAAGGCGGATTATTATGAAAAGAAGTAATCACGGGAGGCAAAAGCCTCCTTTTTTATTAAGCGAAAGGGCAGGTATGTGCAAACAAAGAGTAGCGCTTGATATGATAGAGGCACAGCACGACCACGGCGGAATGTCTGACGCGGCGTTGTTGTTACATAGAAAACAGTGTGAGGATACGGAACAGATGAATAAGCGGATTGACGAGATAGACAATAAAATCGACCGGCTTGAGAAAAAAATAGACGAAGTTATGGCTCTGGTAAGTTCGGGCGGACAGTTTGTCAGGAACTTAAAAGAGATTATGAGCAACAAAGCCTTTCTGTATATCCTGATAACGCTGATTTGTGCGGCGTTCGGCGTATCGGTCGGCGAAGTGGGGACGTTTTTGTTTAAATAGGGGGAATCATGGCTGAAGACTGGGAAATGCGGCGGCTGGAGTTTCATGAAGGCTGTCGGCTTCTGCCGTATCGGTGTACGGCGGGGAAATTAACCATTGGCATCGGGCGTTGCATTGATACAAACCCGTTCACCAAAGAGGAGCTGCAAGCCGTGGGCGATTGGAAACACGGAATTACGCGCAATGCGGCGCTGATGTTACTTCGGAACGATATCGACCACTGCAAAAAGGAACTGGCGGGGCTGGATTTTTACGGACGGCTTGATTTGGAGCGGCAGTATGCGCTTTTGGATATGTGCTTTCAACTTGGCTTTAAGGGGCTGTGCGGTTTTAAGAAAATGCTTGAGGCTATGCGTTGGGGCAAGTGGGATAAAGCGGCGGCAGAGTGCCTGAACTCGGACTACGCGCGGCAAACCCCGGCGCGGGCGAAACGGATTGCAAGGCTTATTAAAGAGGGAATTTGGCTGAGGGAATAGGGTGATAACCTCAACCGCGTTTTTCTTTCTTAAGTATTTGTTTTGTATTGGTTATGGGGTGATTTCGTGAGGAGTGAATGACTAAATTTTTAACGTACGCCGTGGCGGGGCTGCTGCTGGCGCTGTATATCACGGTAAGCTTGTACATCGAACGGGGCAGGGAGATTGCGGCATTGCAGGGCGAAAAGAGCGCCCTGTCTGGGAAAACATCATTTTTGGAGGCGGAAATTGCGAAACGAGATGAAAAGGCGTTGGACGCCGATAAGCGATTGTGCGAGATTGAGAAAGCAGCAGCGGCGGAGAAGGTGCGCGCCGCACAGGCTAAAGAGGGCGGTTTTGATTGGGACAGCCCTTTGCCTGCTGATGCTGTTACTCTGCAGCTGCGCCAGGACTGAATATGTTTACGTCGAGGCACCGCGCGAGCCGATAACGTGCCACCGGCACATGAAGACGTTTTTGGATATGGCGAAGTGTCTTGAGGTGTACAAGGCGAAGTATTAGGAATTATCTTCAATGAAATCGTTAAGTTGTTTGAGAATTATATTTTTTTCAATAGGCGGGAGGGTATTGACATTGTCTTTTATGTGCAAATAAAGTCTCTTTAGTGTATCAAAATCCAGGCGGCCTACTTTATTTGTTTCTTTTAATTGATCAAGAGTGTATTGAAATGTTCGGTTGCATGAAATAAAGCTATCATATTTCAAATAAGGATTATGTTCCTGTTTTACAGGAATGCAGTTATAAATTTTTCTATTTTTTGTGTTTATTAGTAGGAATAAATTAGGATTTAAACAAACAAATACGCTATATTTGTGTTCAGGTGGTGTTACAGCCGTATTATATACATAAAGAACATCGCCTACTTCAAACATTAGAATACCATATTTTGTGTTAGATTGCCAAGGTCTTTTAAATCTTCTAAGACATCAGGATTGTCAATCATATCTTCATATGGAATGTTAACAGCATTTTGATAGGATAATTCCTGCTCGCGATTTTTCCATGCTTGATGTTCATGATTTTTATTTAAGACATTTCCAAAATTCAGGTCAGCATATTCATCTATTCCGTGCTGGAGTGCTTCTAAATCCGATGGAGAGAATACACTCATATCTACGGTAGCATTTGTGCTTAAACCATGTAAGGAAGATTTGAAAAAAGGCATATTTTTTGTTACCTTTGTTAAGTCATACATAAATCTTGGAACTGTGCCAAACTTCATGGCAACATACTGTTCACCATAAATAGGACGTCCAAAATTATTTAAGCTGTAACAATCCGCATCAAACATAACTTTGTTTATATTATAAACATTTATGTCCGGCTTTTGGGTCAATATCCAAAGCAGGGTCTGCATTGCTTTGTTCGGATTTAACGTAAATTGTATGCACATAACATCCTCTTTTATGCCTATATAATACACGATATTGCTATTTTGTAAAGAAAAAAATGAGATTCGTTCATATAGTCCAAAAAAAGTTTAATAATTATAAGGGGAAATGTTTAATAAGTCAATGGGTTTAAGGGCAGTTTTAAAAATAAATTTGGGAGGTTGATTTGAAAGAAATTTATATTGTTCATGCCGATGCGTATATAGGCTGTTACAAGCCGGGAAAATGCCCGATGATTAGCTATGCGCCGCGGGAGAAGTTTATTGATTTCGTGAAAGGGCTGCGTGAGGATTATCCAGACTTTAAGCTCCGGTGTGTGGTGAATGAGGGAATAAAAGAGCTGGTGCTGAAGAAAGTGCGAAGCGACAGGATGCAGATTTTATTGGTTAAAGAGAATCGGGAAAGATGACTGTGTAAAATTTGTGTAACTTTTGTGAAACTTTATACACTTTTGTGCATTTTTTTACAAAATTTTACATTTTGTTTTATTCTGATTTTTTTATTAAAATCTTCGGAGATGTAGGAAAACCAAGGAGGAGTAGGTGGTGGACCGTAGAGGTAACGCTCCTCTGCTACATCCATGTCAAGGAGATTTAAAATTATATTTTGTTGTTGAAAATCAAAATTTTAATTTTGTTCATTGTCTTTTTTGTGTAAGTTTTGTGAAACTTCGCTGAAAACAGCATTTAATGCACGACGTTTTTCTCCATCTAGAACGTGGGCATATTTAAGTGTTGTTTTTATATTGGCATGCCCTAAAATTTCCTGTGTAATGCGAAGATTATTTGTTGCTTTTAATATCCAAGTGGCGGCTGTATGGCGTAATGTATGGAAGTTTATATAGGGCAAGTCAGGGTCTTTTAATTCTTTGCTGAAATTTCTTTGGTCTTTTCTTTTATAAAAAATATGGCGCCATGCACCGTCAATATTATGTATTGGCTTTTTCTTATAAGTAAAAACGTATTCGCAGACTTTTGGTTGTTGCAGAAGAATTTCTTTTAGTTGTGGAATTATCGGAATAGATAAATTTTTACCACCTATTTTGTTTTTATCTTTAACTTTTATATTGATTGTATCAGAAACAAAATCAAGATTGTCCCATTTTAAACCTAAAATATTGCCTTTTCTCATTCCTGTATAGAGCGCTGTATAAATAATGGGTTTGAGATGCGGTGCAGCATTATCGATTATTTTTTGGGCAATAGACCAGTCTGAAAGATATTTTATATTTTCAGCCGGTTCTTTTTGTTTAAATTTGGCTATTATTATATCGGGCGTGTGGTAATTCCTATCTTTGCAAAAATTAATTACAGACGATAAAACAGTTAAGTTCCGATTAATTGTAGAGGGCTTTTTTTCTTGGTTTCTATAAATTTGGATATAATTTGCAATATCCTGTGGTGTAATTTCAGATAGCTTTTTGTTAAAATACTTTAAGAGTGTATTAAGCTTAAGCAATGTATCCTTTGCGTTTTGATGATATTTTCCAATGTTTTCAAAGAAAAGAACAAAAGCCTCTTCGCAACTTATTTCTACTTCATTATGACCGGTATTAAGTTTTATCTGTTTTTCAATTTGTTCGATATAATCTAGGCAATATTGCGCTGCTTTTTCGGGAAATATTTGGTGCGTAGAGATGCGAGATTGCACCCGTTCTCCTGAACTTGCGACAAACGATATGTACGCGTGGTAGATGTTTCCGCGTTTGTATAAGCTGAAAGGCTGATTGTGCTGTTTCGCCAATTTTCTAAATCCTCTGTTCTATACATTTTTCGTCTTCCAACAGGCTTGATTCTAATATTGCCTTTTAGAACTTCTGCATTAAAGGCATGTAGTCCTATTTCTAAATATTTAGCCGCCTGTTTAGCGTTTAGCAGACTCATAATTCTAACCTTTCGAAGAGTCAAGTTTAAAAGGCGGGCGCAGTAGTTTTAATTTAACTTGATGTGCCAAAATCTGCGCCCGATTTGTGCGGTACAGCCATTCGCTTTGAAATGTTCACCGCCCCTAAAGCTTGAACCCTCGCGGGCTGGACTGTTTAAGCCTCCGCACAATGCTTTGGAAATAGTGGGGCAGTGCAGGCTATATCTTAGCGGCGATAATCTCGTTAAATTCGAGTCCCCGCACCGCTAAAATCCGTCCTGCTACGGTGTCATACATAGCGGGGAAAAGGCTTTTTAATTGTGGCAGATTCGCCGTAATTACTCATCTTTCTTATCCTTTTCGTCTAAATATTTTTCTATACGCAACATAGATTCAATTTCAATCTTTTGCGTCGCTCTTATTTGTGCTAAATCTTTTATGATTGATGTCCACATAAGAATACAAATACTAAGTAATGCAAAAGAATGTAAAAGGAATATTATAAAATTACTCATCGTTTCTCTCCCGTATAAATATATTTTTCGGTTACAATCATCTCTTTTGCCAGCTCTTTCCTCAATCTCTGGAATTTGGAACGGTTAGCGCTTGAATAACAACAGCCGCCCCAATCTATTAAATCTTTCCTGTATGCTTTAAGGGCTTTCAATGCACCATCAGCCAATGCCTGCAAATAGGCAATCTGTTTATCCATATCTTCAAGTTCAATTTCTCGTGCGGTCTTAGTCATCACAGCCTACCTTTCTTAAAGATTGTGTCCAGTCATCAACGGGGGCGATGTCAAACATTTGCAAACTAAGCAAGTCAGCACCGTCTTGTTGTTTAACCCACCAACCATCCTCTAAATTTTCTTCAGGGCATTCCGTGCAAAATTGCCAATCACCCATCCAGTCATAAAATACAAAACCACTACGCATTTTAGGCGCTATATCTCTCATAAATTCTTCAATTGTCATTTTTGAAATACTCCGAGTTAACAGCCTCTTGCCAAGTCGGGTATTCGGCGATTAATGCGTACTTTTCAAAATCTGAACGATAATAATATTTCATAGTTCCCATTGTGTTTATACAATAGCCCCGTCCGTTTGCTTTTAATCTAGTTATACAAACAACAATACTATTATGCCTGTATATCTGTCCTACTTTAATCATCGCCATAATCTCCCAGTTTTTTGCAACGTTCTGAAATATCCCGGCACATATTTTTCATTTCATCCAATGCATCGGACATTTCTTCTATTTCGGTGGTAAAATCGGTTATCTTTTCGACAATATCTTCGCAGTCATAGCGACGACGGGGTTCGGGGAGAAGATTGATTAAGTCTTCGTTGGTGCATATTTCGTAATATTCTTCCGGGTATTTCTGATTATATTCTTCTATACGCCGATTTAGCTCTTCAAGGCTGATGAAATTTGCAACCCAAGTATAGCCGATAGCTTGTTTGGTATCCTTTTTTCTTTTGATGGTTAAGATTTCAGTCATCGCTCTTGCACTCCTCTACTGATTCGACGGAAATGTCTTCGACATCCTCCACGTCATCAAATTGCCAATCATCTCTATTGATAGTTTCTTTTGCTATTTCTTCGGCTTCCTCTGGGCTTTCTGCGTCTACATACAACGTGGCATACGCAGTTCCACTCACACTGGCGGACAGAAGTACCTCATACTCCCTCTTTTTTGTTGTTTCTCGCTCTTTATCTTTGCCCCACTCGCTGTCTATATTCTTGCGGACGTAATCGCCGAATTGTCCGAAATAGGGAAAATCATCGGGATTTATTTCTTCGCCGTATTTAGTCTTCATCATCTGTCGTCTCCGTCGGATTGTTAGAATTTTTTAACATAATGTTGCAATTTGGCTCGGAATGTTGCGAATTTGGTTTTGCAACATTATTTGCAACATTTTCTTTCAAAATCTCATCGTAAAAATCCCGAATAAGTCCGAAACAAAAGTTTTTGAATACAAAATCAGATAAAATAGCATTGAAACTGTCTGTGTTTTTACATTGTTTTAAAATTCGTATTTCTTCATTAACACGTTCGTCAAATCTTATTTTATCCAAAACAGTATAAATGTTCTGCATTATTTATGTTCCTCAAGTTCGATTTTTTTAATATGAAAATCAGCGTGGCAACCGGGGCAAGCCCAAGCCAACCCAAACTTAAAGCTTACGGTTTTAAAGTTTGTAAGACTTACTCTGATATTATTTCCGCAATGCGGGCATTTTTCTACAAGCTCGATACAATCAAGCAAATCGTATCTTTTGATTTTTTCTTTATCGTTCATCGTTCCTCACTTCCTAGAAAACCACCAAATTAAAAATGTTACGCAGAGGAAGAACACTATTACTGTATAGGATCCCTCCGTTGCAGGACAAATACATTTACCATAAGTTACCATTTTTCCTCACTTTCGCCGATAGCGGCGTTGATACGGGTTAAAAGGATATTTAACGGTGTTACGGAAGTCCCAATTTCGCCAAGTGATAAATGCGCTAAGCACTCTTTCAGCAACCCGCGAAGTTTTACGATTTCAATAGCCTCTTTTTGAGCTATACCAGACGCCCCCTCAAATCGCTCTTTTTCAATATTATAGTTGTGTTCTAGGCACTGACACCATTCAATTAATTCGGCTTTTGTATATCCGGTATATTTCATTTTTCCTCACTTCCACCGAGAGCGGCGTTGATACTGTTTAAAATCCCCCACAACATCGGCTTTATTTCGTCAACGGCGTTGATAAGGTCGGCTGGCGTTATTTCGTTCTCATCTGAAAACCGCAGACGGTCATAAATTTTAAATGTTGAAAGCTTGCATCCTTTCAGCAGTTCTTTCATTTCCGCCAGTTTCAGCCGCATAACTTCATTTTCAGAACAGCAGCAATAGCGCCGGTGTTCGGCAAGCTTTTCTTTCATCTCCTCAATCGTTTTGCTGGAGCCAGCAATTTGTTGAAACAAGCTTTTAACGGTTTCTTCTGTTTCTTTAAGACGATTTAAAAGCTCCCCATTATAATCAAGAAGACGTTTTTCATTTTCAATACGCAGCTGCATAGCCTTGTATTCGTCATAAGTGGGAACGGGGGCGAGAATTTGGACATCATCAACAGGTTCAAACACTTCGTCGGCCATTGATAAAAATTCCAGGTTTTTATATCCCCAAGTTTTTAATATCTCTATGCCGTTATCTGTTTTGCAATAGAATAGTTTTGGCTCATCAAATCTTTTATGTAGCTTTCCCGCTTTCCAATCCTCTGTCAGTTCTTCAGGTGTTTTAGTCATCGTTCATACCTTTCTATGAGTTGTTGCAATAACCTTGTATTATTTCCTAACCACCACCATTTTTTTCCATTTTCCGCCAAATTTTTTATGATAAAATTATCCTTTTTTATGGCGTTGCTCCAAGCTGTTTCAATTTCTTCCAAACTAATTCCTTTATCAAATAGCCACGCTTTAGCTCTAGCCTCTCTGTCTGTCATCGTCCTATTCCTTTATTTTATTAAGCGCGGATGTTAAAAACATAAGCATCCCGGCATCCATCAAACCCGGTTCGTTTATAACCGATTGTATGGCGTTGGTTGCGGTTTTGAGTTTTGCCTCCAGCTCTTCAATCCTTATGCGTTGCTGGTGGCTTATTTCCTGCCACTGAAAGAACTTTTTGAGGTATAACGCCTTATAATCAGTAGTGGTGTCCATCTTTCCAAGTCCTTTGTTTGTTGGCTGCCATTTTAGTTTTGACAAGCGTTTGGATTTCCGGGAAGCGCAACAGGTTGACGGCGGCAATGATAACGTCTGCCAGCTCTTCCTTTATTTTTTCAAGGTCTGACTGCAAGCCGGTCGCAATCAGCGTGTCTATCGCTGCGCTGTATTCGCTGATTTCTTCGCCGAGCTTCATCTCTTGGTCTTTTGCGGTAAACTCCGGGAACGTCTTTTCGTGCCATTCCTGAATATCTTTGATTAGATCAATCATTCTGCACCTCCAGCTTGGCGGCAATGTAGTCGTTGACTTCGTTTGCCAAAAGGTAATTTTCCAAAACGAGATTGCGTTCGGCGAGGCTGTAAATCCGTACGACCATAATTGCGCCGATGACACCCAAGAGAAAATTAGCAAGGTGGGGCAGAATATGTAGAACTTTAAGGATGGTGCGTCCGCCCCGAAGATTAATTTTCATAGATAACCTCCACATATTTGATAAATTGTTGCAGCACGTTTCTTTCGCTTAATACCTCAACCGCGAATTTCGGGTCTTCCTTAATATCGCGGAGAAAATCGCGTACTGTTTCGCCGTCCTGATAAAACACAATATTGTCGCGGATAGCTTCCATCAGGTCGTATCCGGCTTTGACAATACGCTTTTTATGTTCGGCTTCCGCCTCGGCTTTCATCTTTTCAGCGAAAATTTTGGCATATAAAACCGCAGTGTTGGCAGGGTCTTTCCAAATGTTTGTCATATTTTGGGATACTCCTTTTTAATCAGCTCATTAATGTCGATTGCGGGGTCAGCGGCTACCTTTTCAAGCATTTTGCGGATAACCGGGCGGCGCTTCAGCAGAACCTCGGCGGCAATCTGGCGGTATTCCTCGGCACAGTCGGCGCAGCAGAAAACCTTTTGCGCGTGGTTAGTCTTAAACTCTTCAAGACATACCGGACAGGTGCGGGTATACAGATACCCGCTGTGTCGGTGGCGGGGCTGATTGCGCCGGTTTCCTTCCTTTTTGCACTCTTCGGAGCAATAGCAAACATTCCGGTAGTTTTGGGGCGTAAATTCCTTGCCGCAGATTTTGCATTTATAAATCATCTTAACCCCCGCATATAGTCTTCGGTATAACCTTTTCGCTCCAAATACTGAGCTGGTAATTGAGAGGGGGCGAACTCGCCTTGGGTCTTTTCCTGCCAAAAGAATATAACTCTCGTCATGTACTGGCAGAACTCGGATATACTCAATTTTGTGGTGGTCTTTATCCCGAATAATTGTTTGTTTATCTCGTGGATTAATTCCCCGGAGTAGGGGATATGGTGTTCGCCGTAAGATAACCCCGCCTCGTCAAGAAAATCGGCAACTTCCCCGCATATCAGATGATAGTAATTATTCTGTTCCCGGGAACGGATATGCTTGTGCGCTTTGACTTCGGCATCCACTTTTTTGCCATTAGCTAAAAGCAGGCAGGCTTGCTCTTTCAGGCACTTAAAAACATAATCTAGCTGGTCGGTACTGGCAATATACATCAGTAAATTACTCCGTCATTAAGGTTCATCCGCTCGTTTATCATTTGGGTTAATGCGGCGTGTTCGTCCATCAAATTTGCCTCAAACAGGTTGACGCAAAGATTGTTTAACTTATCTATTGCCGATTTGGGTTTGGTTGAAAGGTCGGCAACGCCTTTCAAATATTCGACCGAGGATTCGTATTGGCGGAGCAGAATATCTCTGCCGGTTTGAACAGTCGGCAGTTCCTTTTTGCCCTCCTTGAGTGCCTTGTTGATGTTTTTGGTCTGCTGCGCTTTTTCCGCAGCGGCTTGTTTTTCAAAATCCGATTTTTCGGGCTTTTGCTTAAACTCATCGGCTTCCTCTTCGGAATAAACATCTCCGGCAATGCCAAGCAATTTCAAAATAACGCGGTCTTTAGCCCGTTTTTCAGCCATAGCCCAGCGATAGTTCTTTGATGTGGCTGTCAAATTACCGTTGGAAGCTTCGCCTATTGCCCAAGCGGAAAAATCTCCTTTTTTACCGTTCACAAAAAGAGCTATCTCGTCAGCCTGAAGATTAAATATTTTGGGTTCGTCAAAAACGATGCCTGCTTTTTGTGCAGCTCGTTCCAAAAACTTGTGATACGCAATCCAAGCGACTGCCATATTTTCGTTGGTCTTTTTGTTTTGGCGTTCCAGAAGCCAGCAGCCGGCGGCTATGTCTTTATCCTCGAACCCCAAGTCTTTGAAAGCCTTAACAATATAATCATCTAATTTTTTTGCCGTCATTTGATTGCCTCGTTTAATTCTTTTTCTTTCAGTTTATAAAAATCTTCTTTGGTCAGGTTGTTAGCTAAAAGGAAGTCTTTAAAATCAACATTCTTCATATATTCCAAATATTCTCGACGTTTTGGCGAGAGAATAAGCTGCTGTTTGTGTTCGTGTATCCTCTGATGGCATTCGGCACAAACTGGAAGAAGATTTAGAACATCCCAGCGTAGGAGGGTGTTTGCTCTAGGTATGATGTGGTGGATGTGCTCCGCCGGTTTCCCACAAACGGCACAGCGCTTGTTATGCCCTAATTTTGGATACAGCCGGTCGAGCTTTTGTTCCCAGTTTGTCATTACTCACACCACCACATTAAAAAATGCATAACAAAAACGATGCTGCAAAGAACGATGCAATTCCAGCGAAAAAAATTTTCTTCCTCTTGTTCCAGGCGGCGCAGTTTGGCGTTATATTTGGCATAGGCTTTTAATAAGCGCCCTGTTTCGGACAGGTTTTGGACACAAAGCTTATATAAAGCATCGTTTGTTGTTAATAAGCGCTTGTTTTCTGCTTCCAGCTCCGCTTTAGTCGTTTGTTTTGTCATTATCTATTTTCTCCATAAACTCAACAAGATCTATTGTTTTAAAGGCGGAGGGGGCATCTTTTTTTATCTTAGCCAGCATGTAACCCAGATTTAAGGCATCCCCATTGACAAAAGATGTGTTTTTAATTGTATCTCCCTCTTCCCAGCCGAAGACGCCGATGCGTAGTGGACATATTTTGGCGATTTCATCCAGATGGTGCTTTATGATTTTTTTCTTTTCTTTTTCAGTCATTATTTTTCCT
>OKSZ01000861.1_pt1 | contig 12346 bp, 6 predicted proteins | sample 1606081 | NCBI WGS metagenome assembly OKSZ01 (sample SAMEA3879504, study PRJEB24766) | human gut metagenome | biome: human-associated habitat; feature: feces | place: USA | collected 1985/1987 | reverse complement strand
CGATTATAAGATGGTACAGTCTCCTTCGGTAGAATACCGTGGTATCTTTATTAATGATGAAGATTGGGGACTGAAACCTTGGGCCGCTAAGACTTTTGAGAAAGAGCGTGGCAATATAGGTCCCCGTACTTATGCCAAAATATGCGAATTGTTGTTACGGTTGAAAGCCAATCATCTGGCTCCTGCCATGCATCCGGTGTCGACCGCATTTTATAAGATACCTGAAAATAAGTTGGTGGCAGATACTTTTGCTATTGTAATGGGGTCCAGTCATTGCGAACCATTATTGTTAAATACAGCTAGTGAATGGAATTCAAAAACGATGGGGCCTTGGGATTATGGTAAAAATAAGGATAAAATTAATGAAGTTCTAGGAAACCGTGTAAAGGAAAACTGTGCTTATGAGAATGTATATACATTGGCTTTGAGAGGATTGCATGATGCGGCAATGGGAGGAGGTGATGTCCCCATGAAAGAAAAGGTCAAAATGCTGGAGAGTGCGTTGAAAGACCAGCGTAATTTGATTGCAGAACATATTGATCGACCGGTTGAAACAATTCCACAGGCATTTACTCCATACAAGGAGGTGTTGGAAATCTATTCGAATGGATTGGAATTGCCGGATGATGTAACCATTATTTGGCCGGATGATAACTTCGGCTACATGAAGCGCTTAAGTGGCCCGCATGAACAGAAGCGCTCCGGGCGTGCAGGTGTTTACTACCATGTCTCTTATCTGGGAGTTCCCCATAGCTATTTGTGGTACAGCACTACTCCCCCGGCTCTGATGTATGAGGAACTCCGAAAGGCTTATGATACGACGGCAGACCGTATCTGGCTGGCTAATTGCGGTGATTTAAAAGGAGCCGAAATGCAAGTGTCTTTATTTCTTGATATGGCTTATGATATAGATAGCTTTAATGCGAATAATGTGGTTACCTATCCCGCCCGTTGGTTGGCAAAGATGTTTGGGGAACAGTATTATAGCGTATTTGAAGATATCACTTCTTCGCATATCAATTTGGCTTTTTCCCGGAAACCGGAATATATGGGTTGGGGATATTGGAATAATTATTGGGGCGGGGGAGAGAAACGTACGGATACGGAGTTCTCTTTTGCCAATTATAATGAAGCAGAAAATCGTCTGAACGAATATAGCCGCATTGGGAAGAAAGCGGAAAATCTTTTGGAATCTTTGGATAAAGACAGTCAGCCGGCTTTTTATCAGTTATTATACTACCCAGTGAAAGGTGCCGAACTGATGAACCACATGACTATAAAAGGACAATATTATCGGCAGTATGTTCGTCAGCAGCGTGCCGCCGCCAATTTGATAGGGGAGAAGGTAAAGAATTACCATGATAGTCTGCAAATCATAACTGAAGGGTATAATTCTTTGTTGAACGGGAAATGGAAATATATGATGTCTTTGAAACAGAATTATGAAGGTTCCAGTTCTTACTTTATGCTTCCGTTGATGGAAGAAAGTTATACACCGGTTGGTGCTCCTAAATTAGCTCTTCAGGCAGAAAGTGAAATTTTGGATAAAGGTGGGATAAGCTATCATAGTTTGCCTGTTTATAACACTTTTTCCCGTAGAAGCCATTGGGTCGATGTGTATAATCAAGGAAGTGGAGATTTGAGTTGGACTGCAAAGCCGTCGGACGATTGGATTATAGTGTCTCAAAAAGCTGGGAAAACTCCGACAGAGGACCGAATCAGGGTATCTGTTGATTGGGAGAAAGTTCCGGTTGGAGAGAGTATTAAAGGTGCTGTGGAGTTTAGGTCTAATGATCAAAAAGAATGTGTATTGGTTTCTGTTTTTAATCCGGCGTCTCCTGCGCGTGATGAGATGCAAGGAGTGTATATGGAAGAGAATGGGTATGTCTCTATTCCGGCTGCAGGGTTTCATCGTAAGTTTGAGAGTAATGACATAAAAATGAATATTCTTCCCGGGGTTGGGGTTGAAGGGTGTGCTTTGCAATTAGGGAATCCTATATCTCCCTTACAGATGTATCGTGCTGGTGATGTACCTAGAGTGGAATATGATTTTTATACGTTTAATGCCGGGATTTATGATGTGTATACCTATGTTCTACCTACATTCCCTTTGCACGCAGAGCGAGACTATAAATTGCCGGAACATACTAATTCGGACACAAAGTATAGTGTCCGTATAGATGATGGTTCTATTTCTACTCCATCTACTTCTGCTATTGAGTATTCTCAAGTTTGGTATGATAGTGTACTGAAGAATTGTAGAGTGAATAAATCTACTTTGTATGTGAAGAAGCCGGGCAAACACACCCTACAGATACGTTGTGGTGATCCCGGGGTCGTCATTCAAAAAATAGTCATCGACATGGGAGGATTAAAACGTTCATACCTTGGACCTGAAAGTACAAAATGTAATTAGTCTAATTGATTGGAGAACCAGATGGCTTTGCCATGGGTTCTCCTTCTTTTTGTGGTATTCCCAGTATAGGCATCCCATCTTTGTCCCACTCTATTTTTTGTAAGCGGGGAGTACGTGAGTCCATTGCACCTGGAGCGTCATTCGGTATCTGACGGGCATGATAAAGCATATAACATTCCTTTCCATCCGGTGAAGAGACGAAAGAACTGCCGCCAGGGCCAAAAACTTCATTCTCCGGTTCCTGCTGAAATACGGGTGTCGGATGTTTCTTCCAAGAAGCAGGGTCCAACAGGTTGGCATTGGCGTCTGCTGTTAGCAATCCTACACAATAATAGGGAGTCCAGCTACCACTGGCGGAATAAAAAATGCATACTTTGTCTTTATTCTTCGGCTGGAAGAAATGAGGTGCTTCGTTCACATGGATCGGATAGGCTGTTTTGCTGCCATCGGGATTAACCCATTGACACTCCCATTCATATTCAGGTTTGGAAATCAGGACTCTGTCAGAAGAAAGAGTCCACGGATTTTTCATCGAAGCGATGTAAATACATTGTGTCTCGCTGTCAATTCTTCGTTTTTGCCATCCGCACCAAATCATGTAACGCTGTCCGTTGTGTTCGAAAGTACTCGCATGAATTGCCCAGTTATTATCTTTGTCGGTCGGTATGCGCCCTTTCATGACAAACTTACCTTCTGTAGGAATATCAGCCTCGTTTTCGATCACATAAATCTGGTGATTGTCCATGTTGCCATCGTCTGCAGCGAAGTAAATATACCATTTGTTGTTGATGCGATGCATTTCGGGGGCCCATAAGTGATGGGAATTACTTGGGTCGGTTGGTATCCATACAGGTTTTCTAAGACTATCATTCAAATTTGTTATGTCACTGGTCTCCCAGAGCATGATTCTGCTTTCAGAGCCTTGCGTATAATAATATTTCCCTTTATGAAAAACAGTCCATGGCTCTGCTCCTCTTTCACGTAGCGGATTTGTATAAGTAGCTCCTGTTACGGCTTTCTTTTCCGGCTCTGTTTTCTTCTTGGGTTGACAGGATGCACAAATAATTATTAAAAGTACGGTTAGGAATAACAATCTGCTTCTCATGGTATTTTTTACTTAATAATAATATTGCAAAGAAAGCATAAAATCCTGATAAATCATCTTTTTTTTGCAGATTGGTTAGTATTTATCCTTAATTGGTTCGTATTTATTGAATTTTCTAGTTGTTTTTTCTCATCTTTGCAGCACGAACTTTAAAATTGATATTGTATGAAACTGAAGCACCTTATTCTTCTTAGTATTATTTGCTGTTCCCAGTCTGTATTTGGACAAAAAGCCAATCAACAACCGAAGACGAGTGGCAATCCTGTATTCCCGGGATGGTATGCTGATCCGGAAGGAGTTGTATTTGGAGATGAATACTGGATTTATCCTACGTATTCGGCGCCTTATGACGAACAGACTTTCATGGATGCCTTCTCATCTAAAGACCTGGTGAACTGGACAAAGCACCCGAAAGTGTTATCAAAAGAGAATATTAGTTGGTTTAAACGTGCTTTGTGGGCACCTGCCGTGATTCATGCGAATGATAAATATTATATATTCTTCGGTGCGAATGATATCCAAAGCAATAATGAACTGGGCGGTATTGGTGTAGCTGTGGCCGACAATCCTGCCGGACCATTTAAAGATGCGTTAGGCAAACCTCTGATTGATAAATTTGTAAATGGTGCGCAACCGATCGATCAGTTTGTTTACAAAGATGATGACGGACAATATTATATGTATTATGGTGGCTGGGGACATTGTAATATGGTGAAACTGGCCCCGGACTTGTTGAGTATCGTACCGTTTGAAGATGGTACCCTTTATAAGGAAGTAACCCCCGAAAAATATGTAGAGGGACCTTTTATGTTGAAACGTAACGGAAAATACTATTTTATGTGGTCAGAAGGCGGTTGGACCGGACCGGATTATTGTGTTGCTTATGCCATTGCCGACTCACCGTTCGGACCCTTCAAGAGAGAAGCAAAAATATTACAGAGAGATCCCAATATTGGAACAGGTGCCGGTCATCATTCAGTTGTAAAAGGGCCGGGAGAGGATGAATGGTACATCATTTATCATCGCCATCCATTGGGTGAAACGGATGGAAACGCTCGTGTGACCTGCGTTGACCGTATGTACTTTGATAAAGATGGAAAAATAAAACCCATAAAGATGACTTTCGAGGGAGTAAAGGCAAGCCCATTGAAGTAAAATCTGAAAAGTTCAGCCCATCCATAATTAATATTTTAATAAAGATGGGCTTTTTTTGATTTATTGTTTTATTTTTGTCCTTGTAAATCAAACATACTTATTATAATGAACCCAGATATACACACTCTTTCCGACTCCCTTTTGTGGAAAAGGTTTCTCGAGGGAGATTCGAGTGCGTATACCCAAATCTATAATCGAACGGTGCAAGATCTGTTTCGATTCGGACTATTATATACTTCAGACAAAGAATTAATTAAAGATTGCATACATGATGTGTTTGTGAAAATCCACATGAATCGTGCAAAGTTAGCCCCAACAGATAATATTGCAGCTTATTTGACGGTAGCGTTGAAAAACACTCTTTTTAATGCGCTAAAAAAGACAACAGATTCTCTTTCGTTTGATGAAATAGGTGAGAGAGAAGAGACGGTTGACGAATCCCCCTCCACTCCGGAAACTATATATATTAATAATGAACAGGAAAAACAAGTTCAGGCAACCGTACATACTATGATGTCTGTATTGACGGACAGACAGCGTGAAATTATTTATTATCGATATATCAAAGAGATGAGTATTGATGAAATAAGTAAGGTGACAGACATGAATAATCAATCTGTTTCTAATTCTATTCAACGGGCTTTGGGACGTATCCGGGACTTATTTAAGAGAAAATAAGAGAGAATAATCAACCTATTTTTCCTGCCAATCAAAAAAAAGTGGAAAAAACTTCGGAAAAGGTGAGTATAAAATGAAAGTACAACTGTTATTCATACGTAAAGACAATGAAAATGATGAACTCTGAACAAAAACATACAGATTTTTCCCTATATACTTTTGAAGAATTCCTTCAGAATGATTTCTTTATTTCTTCCATGAATCATCCTACGGAAGAAACACAGAAGTTCTGGGATGAATTTGAACAGATGAATCCTTCTAATATAGATGAATATATAGCAGCAAAAAGCTATTTGGAGGTTTTTTCAAAAGAGAAAGCAGAAGTACTTTCAAACGAGGAAACGGATGATTTATGGACTCGTATACAGGCAACCAATATAAATAAGGAGAAGGCGAAACGTAAGAACTATTTCTTAATAGGATTGAGCTCGGCGGCCAGTGTTGCTATTCTTGTGGGATGTTTCTTCTTATTAAAGAGTTATTCTTCGGTGCTGGATCCGGATATTGCCACCTTTGCAGTGAATACCAAAGCTGATTTGCCTCTGACGGAAGAAACACTGTTGATTTTGGCGGAAGATAACGTAGTGAGCCTGAAAGAAAAAGAAACGGAGATTACGTATGATTCCGTAGAAATCAAAACAAATCAGGAAAGTATACAAAAGGAAAAATCGGCAGCTTACAATCAATTGGTCATTCCGCGTGGAAAGCGATCGGTGTTGACGTTTGCCGATGGATCTAAAGTCTGGGTGAATGCCGGCACGAGAGTGATTTATCCGGTAGAGTTTGAAAAAGATAAACGTGAAATCTATGTGGACGGAGAAATCTACATAGAAGTAGCCAGAGATGAAAACCGCCCTTTCTATGTGCGGACCAAAGATATGAATGTCAGGGTGCTTGGTACTAAATTTAATGTAACGGCGTATGAGTCGGAAGCAATTAGAAGTGTAGTGCTGGCGCAAGGATGTGTTCAGGTAGAGACAGCCCGGACTCCGAAAGCGATTTTGGCTCCTAATCAGATGTTCAGTTCTGCCGATGGAAAGGAAAATATATCACAAGTAGATGTAGAACAGGCAATATCGTGGATAAATGGACTCTATTGTTTCCAAAGTGCCGATTTGGGAATAGTCTTGCAACGCCTGTCTACCTATTATGGTGTGAATGTAGAATTTGACCCAGCGCTAAGTAAAATAAAATGTTCCGGAAAAATCGATTTGAAAGACAACTTTGAAACAGTTATTAATGGATTAACCTTTGTTGCACCAATTTCTTATGCCTATGATGAACAATATAAAACGTATCGAGTAGTAAAGAAATAGATATAAAAAAATAAGATAATAAACTAATCTAACTCCCTTATTTTATGGTAATTATTGAAGAGAGTGGATGATACGAACTATCATCCAGATGGGACTTGTGTGCCTATGAATGTTTATATACAGAAAATAATATTATGAGAAATTTTTAACATGTTTAATATGAAAAATGCAATTAGAGAACGAAAGAGTAAGGTTCTCGGGCTATTCCTGTGCTTTTTACTTCTCGGAATAGACTACTCTTTCGCAAGTTACAACAATTATTCTCAATTTAAGACCCTTTCGGTCAGCGTGAGTAACTCGACGTTGAGAGAAGTGCTTAAAACAATAGAGAAAAGTAGTCAATTTGTTTTCTTCTATTTAGATGACGCTGTCAACTTAGAACGTAAGGTATCTATCGACAGTAAGAATAAGAATATAGAAGAAATCCTTTCTGAACTTTTCGAAGGTACTTCGTGTACTTATCGGATCTCTGACAGGCAAATATTTATTTCCGGAAAAGCCCCTGCTTCAACCGAACAGCAACAGAATAAGCGGAAAATATCCGGACGTGTCACTGATATAAAAGGAGAGCCTCTTATTGGGGTGAACGTTACTGTGGATGGAGATGCAAACGGTTCAATTACGAATATGGATGGTTTGTATGAGATATTTGTAACCAAGAAGAGCGTAGTGCTTAAATTTACCTATATCGGGTTTAAAACTTCTGAAATACGAACCAATGCTTCGACCAACATTTATGATGTCACCTTGGAAGAACAGGTGAACGAATTGGAAGAGACTGTTATTGTGGGTTATGGTACCCAGCGTAAAATAAGTAATATCGGTGCACAGTCTTCCATGAAGATGGAAGATATTAAGACGCCTTCTGCCAGTTTAACAACTACATTGGCAGGTCGTTTGGCGGGTGTTGTGGCTGTACAACGTACAGGAGAACCGGGAAAAGATGCAGCTGATATCTGGATTCGTGGTATTTCCACTCCCAACACTTCTTCTCCGCTGGTATTGGTGGATGGAGTGGAACGTTCGTTCAATGACATCGATCCGGAAGATATTGAATCGTTGACAACGCTGAAAGATGCATCAGCAACAGCTGTGTATGGTGTACGTGGTGCTAATGGCGTAATTTTGATTAAAACCAAACCGGGAAAGGTAGGAAAACCGACAGTGAGCGCGGATTATTATGAATCGTTTACCCGTTTTACGAAGATGGTCGATTTGGCAGACGGTATCACTTATATGAATGCAGCCAACGAGGCAATGCGTAATGACGGTATTGCTACGAAATATACAGAAGATCAAATACGTAACACGATTGCCGGCAAGGATCCTTATCTATACCCGAATGTGGATTGGTTGAAAGAAATCTTTAATGATTGGGGACATAATCGTCGTGTGAATGTAAATGTACGCGGTGGTAGCGAGAAAGTCGCTTATTATGCATCAGTCAGCTACTTTAATGAGACAGGTATGACGGTGACTGATAAGAATATCAACACCTATGACTCCAAAATGAAATATAGCCGTTATAACTTTACTACCAATTTGAATATCGATGTAACTCCTACTACTAAGGTCGAGATCGGTGCGCAAGGTTATCTGGGAGAAGGAAATTATCCGGCCATCTCTTCTGCCGATTTGTATAATGCGGCAATGTCTATCTCACCGGTTGAATATCCGAAGATGTTCTTTGTTAACGGAGAAGCCTATGTACCGGGAACTTCAACCAATAACAACTTTAACAACCCTTATTCGCAGGCTACACGTCGTGGCTATGACAACCTGACGAAAAATCAGATTTACTCTAATTTGCGCGTCACACAGAATTTGGATATGCTCACGAAAGGACTGAAACTGACTGCTATGTATGCATTCGACGTATACAATGAGATACATGTACATCAGGACCGTGCGGAGTCTACCTACAACTTCCTGGACACTAGTGTTCCTTACGATATGAATGGGCAGCCTATTTTGCAACGTATTTATGAAGGAAGTAACGTGTTAAGCTATAAACAGGAAACGAGTGGCAACAAAAAGACTTATTTGGAGGCTTCCTTGAATTATGACCGGACATTCAACGACGATCATCGTGTTAGTGCGTTATTCCTGTTCAATCAGCAATCCAAACTATTATATCCGAAAGGGACATTGGAAGATGCGATTCCGTATCGTATGATGGGTATTGCCGGTCGTGCCACTTATTCATGGAAAGACCGTTACTTCGCAGAGTTCAACATCGGTTATAACGGTGCCGAGAATTTTTCGCCCAAACATCGTTTCGGAACTTTCCCTGCATTTGGTGTAGGATGGGTTGTTTCAAATGAGAAATTCTGGCAACCTCTGTCGAAGGCAGTTTCTTTCTTGAAGATACGTTATACGGATGGTAAAGTGGGTAATAGCGAAGTTTCCGACCGTCGTTTCATGTATCTGGATCAGATGAAAGAGAATGGAGACTATGGCTATAAATTCGGACCGAATGGAACTAAGTGGGCCGGTTATGAAACAGTGAATATGGCTGTTGACCTGATCTGGGAAGAATCTCGCAAACAAGACTTGGGTATTGACCTTAAGCTATTTAATGACGACCTGTCTATTGTGTTCGACTTGTTTAAGGAACGTCGTGAAAACATTCTGTTGAAGCGTGAACATTCTATGCCTTCATTCTTGGGGTACAACACATCTGCTCCTTACGGAAACATCGGTATCATAGAAAATAAGGGATTTGACGGAACAATCGAATATAACAAGCGTATCAATAAAGACTGGGTAATTGCGCTTCGGGGTAATGTCACCTTTAATAAGGATAAATGGATTCAGGGAGAATTGCCGGAACAGAAATACGAATGGATGAACCAATATGGACGTAACATCAATGGAGCGAAAGGGTATGTTGCTGAGGGACTGTTCACTCAGGCTGAAATAGATGATATGGCACGTTGGGAATCTTTGTCGGCTGCCAATAAAGCCATTACTCCCAAACCGTTTGCTTCACAGTTTGGAACAGTGAAAGCCGGAGATATCAAATACAAGGACTTGAACAATGACGGTCAGATTGATGCGTACGACCAGACTTACATTTCTCGTGGAGATGTGCCGACAACTGTCTATGGTTTCGGATTTACAGTAGGCTGGAAAGACTTGTCTGTGGGCATGATGTTTCAGGGCGTAGCGGGAGCCGAACGTGTATTGAACGGTAGCAGTATTAATCCGTTTAATGGCGGTGGTGGTAGCGGTAACCTCTACTCTAACATTGACGACCGTTGGACAGAGGAAAATCCGGATCAGAATGCCTTTTATCCGCGTTTGTCTTATGGAAGCGAAACAACCAGTAGCATTAATAACTTCCAGAAAAGTACCTGGTGGGTGCGTAACATGAACTTCCTGCGTCTGAAGACATTGCAGCTCTCTTATAATCTGCCGAAACCCTGGGTGAATAAAGTTCATCTGAAGAATGCGGCTGTATATGTAATGGGAACTAACCTGTTCACTTTGAGTCGCTTCAAATTGTGGGATCCGGAGTTGAATACCGATAATGGTGCTTCTTATCCGAATACGACTTCTTATTCAGTTGGTATTAATTTCACATTCTAAACAAAAAGATAATGAAAAAATATAATTATATAATCGTAAGTTTGCTGGCGTGTCTCTTGACGACATCTTGTAATGACTATTTTGACCAGGTGCCTGATGACCGTTTATCACTCAAGGAGATTTTCACAACCAGAGATGGAGCCTTGCGGTATCTTTCGAATGTATACACATTCTTACCGGATGAATTTAACCAACGTCAGGTGCATGAAACAAGTCTGTACCGTACTCCCGGTCCTTGGACGGGCGCTAGCGATGAGGCGGAGTGGACAAATGACAAAAAGGAAAAACTGATAAATAACAACTCTATCGATGCGACTGAAGGAACAATGGTATTATATCGCTGGAAGAGTTGGTTTTCAGGTATTCATGAAGCGGCAGTATTTACAGAAAATGTAGATCAGGCACCGCTGACTGTTACAGAAAGAAATCAATGGAAAGCGGAGGCAAGAGCTTTGCGGGCGATCTATTATTTTTATTTAGTACGTACTTATGGTCCGGTTCCTTTGCTTGAAAAGGATTTTCCGATGGATACTCCGAGTGATGAGTTGCAACTCTCGCGCAATACGGTAGATGAGTGTTTTGATTTTATCGTATCAGAACTGAAAGGTGCACAAAACGATGGTTTATTGGACGATGCTTCTACCGACAAAGTGTCCGGATATGGCCGTATTGACAAGGCGATTGCACAGGCGTTTATCATTGAAGCATTGACTTATCGTGCCAGCTGGTTGTTTAACGGAGAGTGCACTTACTATTCAGGCTTGGCTAATACGGACGGAACAAAGCTGTTCCCTAACAAACCGGATGAAGCTACCAAACGTGCCAATTGGCAGAAAGTGATTGATGAATGTAACACTTTCTTCTCTAATTACGGAAGTCGTTATCATTTGATGTATACCAATAAGGACGGTGTTGCTGTTTCCGGTCCGGACTCGGAAGGATTCAGTCCGACGGAATCTTATCGCCGTGCAGTAAGAACCTTGTTTTCTGAAATGGGTAACAATAAAGAAATGATTTTCTACCGTTTGGATAATGCTGCCGGAACCATGCAGTACGACCGTATGCCGAATAGATCCGGTAATACGACCAACTATAGGGGTGGTAGCTTGTTGGGAGCAACCCAAGAAATGGTAGATGCCTATTTCATGTCAAACGGAGAATCCCCTATTTCCGGTTATAGTGCTGACGGTGTCACTCCGATTATCAACGAAAAATCCGATTATGTAGAAGAAGGAGTCTCTACAGCAGAATACAAAGGAATAGACGGTACTTTATATGCACCGGTAGGAACCAAAATGATGTATGTTAATCGTGAACCTCGTTTCTATGCTAGCGTTGCATTTAACGGAGCATTTTGGCCTTTTGCAAGTGCGAGGGATGGTAACTATCGGAATTTACAGATGTGGTATTATAGAGGAAATACGAATGGTAGAACGAATGCTTCTGATAAATGGCAGCCGACAGGTATCGGGATGATGAAATATATTAATCCGAAAGATTGCAACACGAATAATGGTAAAATCTATGATAAAGTGGATTGTGCGATCCGCTATGCTGACATCTTATTAATGTACGCCGAAGCTTTGAATGAATTGACTCCGGGAAGTAGTTTTGAGGTGGCCACTTGGGATGGTATACCATATACGATCTCCCGCGATAAGGAAGAAATGAGTAGAGCGATTTCGCAGATTCGTATTCGTGGAGGAGTGCCTGATTATGAAGAACAGGTATATGAAGATAGTGGTGAACTTCGTAAATATTTGAAACGTGAACGGCAGATTGAGCTGTTGGGTGAAAATCAACGTTATTATGATTTAAGGCGTTGGAAAGATGTGGAAAAGGAAGAAGCGGAACCTGTTTATGGGTGTAATGTACTGATGACCCAGGCTAAAGCTGAAGATTTCTATGACCGGGTTCGGGTAGAAAAATTACAAACCTCTTTTTCGCGTAAGATGTATTTCTGGCCTATAGATTATGGTGAACTGAAACACAATAAACGCATGACTCAGGCTCCGGGATGGAAAACTTATGATTAATCTATAAATTTACGAATATGAAAAGAATCATTGCTGTCCCATTAAAATC
>OKSZ01000859.1_pt1 | contig 12370 bp, 9 predicted proteins | sample 1606081 | NCBI WGS metagenome assembly OKSZ01 (sample SAMEA3879504, study PRJEB24766) | human gut metagenome | biome: human-associated habitat; feature: feces | place: USA | collected 1985/1987 | reverse complement strand
AAGTTCTGCAGGTACGCTGTATTTCTTACCGAAAAAATATACGTTTACCATATTCTTTTCCATTTGAGATTACCAGTCCTTTCTATATATATCATCTGTCGTCAGCAGCACATACAAGCTCGAATCCGCTACGCTACTTCTCGCTTGAGGGCGTTCGCCCTACAGAATGTTCTGTGAAAGAATGCTTATATGCAAGCATGACGCATTCCTTCACATCACTTTCTGCACTGCTCATTGCTTATCAATATTCTGCAGGTAATTCATCAATCTCGTCGCATCTGAATACCGGACCGTCTTTGCAGACGTATTTGTCTCCGATGTTGCAGCGGCCGCATTTTCCGATACCGCATTTCATCAGGATGACTGTGTTGTTTTGAATCGTTCCTTCCGTATACTGGAACGGTCCTTCGACATATTCTTTCTTGTTGGCGAGCAGTTGTTCCACTTGTTTCTGCTCGGAACTCATCGCAGTTATAATTCCTATTTTCATAATTCAACTTTATTTCAGGTGCAAATGTACGTAATTTATCAGAGTATATCGTATCTTTGCAGCGTTAATAAACAGATATACTTATGAACTTATTTAAAAGAATACTACCTGATATAGTAGTGATTATCTTATTTGCCGTCATCTCGTTTGTTTACTTTTTCCCGGCTGTGACCGAGGGACGTGTTCTGTCTCAGCATGATGCTGTGGCGGGAATCGGTGCCGGTGAGGAATCGAAAGAGTACTTGGAACGTACAGGAGAGCGTACACGCTGGACAAATTCGATTTTTGGAGGTATGCCTACTTATCAGATGGCTCCCAGCTACAATTCTACGGATATGTTGAAAGGGATGGAAAATTTGTATCATTTATATTTGCCTTCTTATGTGTGGTATGTGTTTGTGATGCTGCTGGGTTTCTATATTCTGATGCGTGCGTTTGATTTCTCGGTGTGGCTTGCTTCATTGGGAGCGATTATATGGGCTTTTTCGTCCTATTTCTTTATTATTATTGCGGCAGGTCATATCTGGAAATTTGTAACGTTGGCTTATATTCCGCCTACCATAGCCGGTATGGTGTTGGTTTACAGAGGAAAATACTTGTTTGGTGGATTACTGACAGCCATATTTGTAGCTTTGCAAATAGTATCGAACCACGTGCAGATGAGCTATTATTTTTTGTTTGTGATGTTGTTTATGGCAGTGGCTTTCGGGGTATCTGCTTATCAGAAGAAAGAACTACCCCGTTTTTTTAAGGCAACAGGTGTATTGGTAGTAGCAGGTGTATTGGGGGTATGTATCAATTTGTCAAATCTTTATCACACGTATGAATATAGTAAGGAAACCATGCGTGGAAAGAGCGAATTGGTGAAACCGGATACGCATAATCAGACAAAGGGTGGATTGGAGCGCGATTATATTACGCAATGGAGTTACGGCATCGGTGAGACCTTTTCTTTATTGGTGCCTAATGTGAAAGGTGGGGCATCGGTGCCTCTTGCTGCCAATGAGAAGGCGATGGAAAAGGCCAATCCGATGTATGGAAGTATTTACAATCAGCTTGGTCAGTATTGGGGTGAGCAGCCCGGAACGTCAGGTCCGGTGTATGTCGGGGCATTTGTAATGTTTCTGTTCATTTTAGGGCTATTTGTTGTAAAAGGGCCGATGAAATGGGCGCTTTTGGCTGCTACTGTATTGTCTGTATTGCTTTCTTGGGGAAAGAATTTTATGGGATTTACGGATTTCTTCCTTGATTATATTCCGATGTACGATAAGTTTCGTGCGGTATCTTCTATATTGGTTATTGCCGAGTTTACAATTCCGTTGTTGGCAATGTTGGCATTGAAGCAGATTATTGCACGTCCGCAAATCATGAAAGAACAGGCAAAGGCGTTTTATATCAGTTTTGGATTGACAGGCGGTATTGCTTTGCTGTTTGCACTGGCTCCACGCTTTTTCTTTCCTTCTTATGTGTCGAGCATGGAAATGCAGGCTTTGCAGAGTATTCCGGCTGACCAGTTGGCACCACTGATAGCCAATTTGGAAGAGGTTCGCGTAAGTATTTTCACTTCGGATGCCTGGCGTAGTTTCTTTGTGGTATCAATTGGGGCTGTGCTGCTGTGGCTTTATGGCATGGGTAAGCTGAAATCAGAGTTGACTATTGGTGTATTGTTGTTGCTCTGCCTGGTGGAAATGTGGAATGTAAACAAACGCTATCTGTATGATGCACAGTTTGTACCTCAAACGGTTCGAACGGAAAGCTTCCGGCCGACGGAAACGGATGAGGCCATTTTGGAGGATAAGACATTGGATTATAGGGTACTGAACTTGGCTTCGAATACATTTAACGAGAATAATACTTCTTATTGGCATAAGAGCATAGGTGGTTATCATGCCGCTAAATTGCGCCGTTATCAGGAAATGATAGAGGAACATATCAGTCCGGAAATGAGTAATTTGTTCAAGGCTGTGTCTGAAGCCGGCGGCGATATGGCGAAAGTAGATGCGTCTGCGTTTCCGGTATTGAATATGCTGAATACTCGTTATTTTATTTTTCCCCTACAGGGTGGAAAGACTATGCCTATACAAAATCCTTATACTTTAGGTAATGCATGGTTTGTGGACAAAGTGCAGTATGTGAATAATGCGAACGAGGAAATAGAATCTTTACATAAAGTAATGCCCGCGAAGGTGGCAGTAGTTGACAAGAAGTTTGCCGAGCAGGTAAAGCCGGTGGCGGTGTCTGATTCGTTGCGTTTCGTTAAGCTGGTGGCATACGAACCGAATGACTTGAAATATGAGGTAAGCTCGGAGAAGGGTGGAGTTGTTGTTTTCTCCGAAATCTATTATCCGGGTTGGCAGGCTTATATCGACGGAGTTGAGGCTCCTCACGGCAGGGCAGACTATATTTTACGTGCTATGAATGTGCCGGCAGGAAAACATATGGTTGAGTTCAAGTTCGACCCGAAGTCATTGCATACGACGGAAACAATTGCTTTTGTCGCACTGGGATTGCTGGCAATGGCGGTGCTGCTGTTGCTGGTGTTACAGGGAAAAGCTCTTTGGGGAAAGAAGGGATAAAGAATGGGCAGGAGAAAACTTGTCAAAGGGGAGTTGCGGAGCTCACCTTGTTTTGAAAAAGCTTTATGTTATGATGCTCATCATCATTCTCTTATTATATTAACCGGAGCAATGGCTTTCATTTATAAGCCAGACGCACTGCAAACCAAGCATGATGCAACACGGTGCTGACCAATCCGTAATGCTTCGCCATGATGTGGAAACGCTCTTTCAGTGAGGCTTTATGGTTTCGGGTGGTCATTCCTTCGTTCAGATAATCAATGAGGGTGAGATGTGTATTATGCAATACTTTCGCCTTCTTCATGATACGGATGCACCAATCAAAGTCTGCCGAAAAGCGGTATTGTAAATCGTATGGTTCTTCTAAGGCCAGCTCTCTGCGTGCAAAGAAGGCTTGATGGCAGACCAACATTCCTTTTTTGAAACTCTTCCAATGAAGTGTTTTGGGAGCAGAAAGACGTCGCTTGTAAAGGAAATGTCCTTCATCGTCTACTATGTCCGTTTCGCCATAAATCACATCCGGCAGTATTGTTCCGGTCAGGGAATGAACGATTCGTAAAAGTGTATCATCTTCATGAAGTCCGTCTCCTGCATTCAGAAAACAAAGGTAATCTCCTGTTGCCAGTTTGATGCCTTTATTCATGGCATCATACAAGCCTTTGTCGGGTTCGCTGACAATGGTATGTATGTGCTCTTTATATTTGTTGACAATGGTCAACGTGCCATCGGTGGAACCTCCGTCTACAATGATATATTCCACGTTCTTATAAGATTGGGTAACAATGCTTTGTATCGTGTCTTCCAGCACTTTCTCCGCATTATAGGTCACGGTGATGATGGAGAACTTGGGATGAGGATGAATATTATGCATGGCTTCCTGTAATCTTATTATAGATATCGATATATCTCATTGAGATAATACTTTCGGAATAACTGGAGAGTGCTTTCCGGCAAGCTTCTTCACTCAGGTTATCGTATTCGCCTTCGGTCAATGTCCACCGGATGCCATTGGCGAGGTCTTTAGCCGATTGATATTCGGCCACATATCCATTGTGCAGATGGTCTATCATTTGGGGAATGCCTCCTACATTGAAACCTACGCAGGGAATGCCACATGCCATCGCTTCTACAATGGTGTTGGGAAGATTGTCCTGCAAGGAGGGAGTGACATATAGGTCGACAGCATTGTAGATATCCACCAATTCCTTTTCGTTGCTCACATAGTTCATCGGGTAAATGGGGAAAGGGAATAAGGAGGCATACTGTTCGGCTTGTTTGCCAAACACCACGACCCCCAATTGTTTACTTAATCCGGGGTCTTGTGAGGCTAGAATTTTACATGCTTCCACCAAATAGTCAATGCCTTTTCGCTTATCTGTGATTTTTACCGAGCCGAAGAGCAATAATTTCTTGTCTTGCGGCAGATGGCATTTCTCCCGTGCCTGTTTCTTGTTGCGCGGTTTGAACAGGTTGGTGTTGATGGCATTGGGAATATTGGTAATGGTCTGTCCTTTCAGCAGTTCACTTTGTTTGGCCATTCTTTCCAGCCAACGGCTGCATGCCACGAATGTGATGTTTGCCCCGTTAAAAAGCTTTCTTTTTTTCTCGAAAGTGCGATAGGAAAGGTCTTTCTTTCCTCCTTTGAATAACAAAGGGCAGTAATGGCATTCTTTGGTATATTTATCACAATCACTTGCGTAATGGCAAATGCCTGTAAAAGGCCACATATCGTGCATGGTCCATACGATGGGCTTTCCCGACTCGATGATGCGGCGTATATCTGTTAGTGAGAGCATACCTTGGTTAATCCAATGCAGATGAATCACATCTGCCTGATTGAACTCGGGGAGTGCGGAAATGTTTGTACCCGTGTTGGCAATGTCGACAGCAAAAAGATTATGTTTTTTAAATCGGTTTGCTTTCCAGATGACGATGCGCTCCCAGATGAATTGCCATACTTTCCACCACGATTTTTTCAGTTGCACCACACTGATTTGGTCAGTCTGCTTGTCGCGGACAAGCATCTTGGCTTTTATACCATTGTTCTTCAGGGCTTCCATCAGGCGGTGGGCTGCAATGGCGGCTCCTCCTATTCGCTCAGACGTATTGATGATAAGTACTCTCATGTGCATTAACGTTTATGCAAAGGTACGTTTTTTAGAAGAAATGTTTGGTATCTTTTTGCCTTTTTATGCTCCGAAATCTCCTTTTAAAGTTCGTTTGATACGCCGGATGGCTTTGGCCATAAATGAGTTGGTCCGTGCATAATAGTTGACATAGGCCTGGCGTGCCTGTAAATTCTCAACGACCGGAGTGATGGGAACGAGAGGCAATTCTTTCATATATAAATTGGAGGCGTAAAGATTTCCTCCCCCACAATTTGTTCCGCTTCCGTCAAATCCGTTGTTCTGTATCAGTGATTTGCCTACATTTAACGATAGAATGTCTTTTAGAAATAAAGATGCATTCCAGCGAATAGCCCATGAATTATTTTTGCCTTCCGTTTGCCGGCGAAGCATACGGGTATAACCATATTTACCATTGAAATCAAAGGTATAGGTTAACTTTCGTTTTTCCAGCTCATTTAAGAGTGCTTTACCGTCAGGATTGAAATATTTCCAAGCGCGATCCCAGGTTGCCCAGCCCCAGCTTCCGGTCCATTTAATAAGAAAAGTATCCGGTAACGATGGGTCCTGAGTAAAGTCGCAAGCTTGTATATGTCCTATCCGGGGCTCGTCTTTATACATTTCCAGTGCGCTGTTCATAAATTGCAGGAAGTAAGGGGCGGTTACCAGATCATCTTCCAATACAATGGTGCGTCCGTATGCATTGACTTGTGTGGTAACTCCGTCAATAATACTTCGTGCCAAACCATAGTTCTTTTCACGTTCTATGATGTGTACCTTTTTAAATCCATTGACGGAGTGGATAAAACTGCGCACTTCGTTTACCGATTTGCAATCTTCGGGGCTACGGGCCGCATCCGAGTAAATAAACAGCTCGCTTTCGGCAGCCAAAGTATTGTGCAACAGTGCTTCTATTGCACGTTTTGCATGTGCAGGACGATTATATACAAATAGAAGAATGGGGGCTAACATCATATTATCTGAGTTTTAGGAAATATAAGTTATCAAATAATCTGTTCCATCGGCTATAAGTCCTTGGTTTGGATAATCCTCGTTTTTCTTTTAGGCAGTTGATGAGTGATTGAAGTGGTGCGTCAAAAAAGTAAGTGTGCAGTACCTGACGTTGCTTCTGCTGTAAAGTCCGGTATAATTCGGGGTCATTTTCTAGTCGGTTGATGAGTGATATCATTTCATCCATGGTTTTCACATTGCATTCATCAATAATCAGCTCGTGGTGAATTACCTCATCACGGTTCATGATAGCGAGTGTGCCAAGTGATACGGCTTCGGCTACGGAGTTTCCTCGGATACTCCGACCTCCCATTTTGACAAAATATTTGGCATCATAAATGTTTTTCAGGTTATCTGCTATTTTCTGTTGATGCAGGATAATTTCATATCCGGCATCCGCCAGCGGTTGAAAATGGTCGGGTATGCGTGTTACCGGTCGTTCTGTAGTTGAATTGATTTCCATAAAGATACCTTTTCTTGCAGAAGGTCTGCCTAAGTATTGTTGCATAATTTTCTCTAAAGTATCTTTTGCAACAAAGGTATAGGGAAAATCTATAGCGCCACATTTATGCGATATTCTGCCCCTTGCCATTTGGTTGAGAGTGGCATCGTATCCAAACCTGGCTTTTCCGGTAGCCATATTAGCCTCGCCTATCATATAAGCGAAAAGCGTTTGTGGATATTTCAATATCAATTGTGTGGGAAGACTTATATTGATGGAAATAACAATATCGTATTGTCCCCAGTCTATAGTATAGCAGCTGACAGCATATTTCCCGTTCGGGTACGGACTTCCCGGACTTTTAAATTCTTGCCCGGGTATTTTATCCAGCGTTTCGGTTTTAAGCAAATGCAAATAAGGAGCTATATGTGGGATGACTTTCTGATAAATCCGAGTTTCTTTATTGGACTCTTCTTTTACAATATAGAAATCCGCATTCAGGTCGCTCATTAGTGCTATGGGACCTACACGTCCCATAGATGAGAACAAAATTTGACCCGGATCTTTTTCTGTAACAGGGCAAACGTACAGATCTTGATAGACCTCTTGCTTAACTAATGCTATTTTGAGTTTATTCATGATTCTGTCAGTTAAAAACGTTGTTAATAGCTTTTAATAGAGCTTCCAGATAGCCTCTTCCGAACTTTAAATCCGGTTCCATGTAGTTTCCTTCTGCCCATTCATTCCAAGATTTCAGAAAGACAATGCGTTCTTCCTTCGGTTTGTGTATGACATTACGGAAAGTTCTTTCCGCATGTTCCTCAAACTTTTTCGGCGTTGAATTGATTAATATATGTCCGGATCGTCCCGAACGGGGAGAATGGTCCCAGTTGGGAATCAGTGTAGGGTAACAGTCTGTGTTTTGGTCTTCCGGTCCTGAAAAGTATCGGGCAGCTCTTTCATAGTCTATTCTTTGTCCCTGATGGAAGGTGATGCGCTGGAATTTGGTTTTGATACGTCCTAAGAGGCTATAGTTCTTTTGGAACACATCAAACAGACGTACCAGATTGGTGGCGTTAAACCCCCATTGGCGGAATAAAGGCAATTCCTCTGTTTTACTGGTATGCCCCACAAAATGAATGCGGAAACCATGAGGCTCGGCCAGTTTTTGCCAAAGTTCGATAAAATGTGCTATATCAGGCACTTTCATGGGAGCATAAATCATAAACAGTGGCTCACCGTTTACACGGATATAGCGCGGATCTTTGAATGCCGGGAGAACAGCATTGAAATGGGCGATATAATCTTCGTCACCCGGATATAATTGCTCCATTAACATTTTGTTCCCTCCCTCTTTGTTAAACTGTTTATCTTCCCAGCTATGGTTGGCCCATGCCAGGCAAAAGGGGAAATCAGGCTCTCCCGAAGCCAAAACTTCTTGAAACGGACGTTGTAATAATTGTCTGCCGTTACCGAACCAGTAATGCCAATAGCAGAAGCCTTCTATTCCATATTGACGTGCTAATTCTGCTTGCTCACGGCGGGTTTCGGGAACTCTCAAATCATAATATCCTAAGTCGGCCGGAACCTTGGGTTGGTAATGCCCTTTAAACAAAGGTTTGGCTTTGCCCACATTGGTCCATTCCGTAAATCCTTTCCCCCACCATTTATCGTTCTCGGGGGTAGGATGGAACTGTGGCAGGTAAAATGCAATGACCCGTACTTTATATTTATTCTTTTCCATTTTTAATTAGTTCTATCAGTTGACTCGCCTCGGCCGGAGTGTGCAGAGGAGTATACAGTTGTTTCAAGTTCTTTTTTAATATATCGTGTGAAATATCTTTCAGATATGTATCTTTTACAAGCTCTATCACTTCCCGGGGTAAACGATAGCGGATTATTCTGGCCGGATTTCCTCCTACAATGGCATAAGGAGGCACATCACGGGTGACTACTGAACCGGCGGCTATAATGCTTCCTTTCCCGATGGTTACTCCCGATAAGATGAGGGCGCCATAACCAATCCAAACTTCATCTTCTATTATAACGGCCCCTTTGCTCACACTGTCTTTCGGACAGTGTCCATTGGTTAACAATGATTGAATAGGGTAAGTGAAAAGCGTTTCTGTCTGATGGTTTCCACTCAAAATGAAGTGAACATCGGGAGCAATGGACACATAATTTCCTATTTGCAGGAATTCTGTTTCGGGCAAATAACTTAAAATATGCAGTTCGCCATACGTGTCTTTTCCTACTTGCACAGATTTTATGGGAAAACGGTTCATGGCAACAGTGCGATTATGGCGGTTTTGCTTTCGCCATTTTTTCTGAAAACAGGCAAACTCCCATTTCCGTGCATAATGGCGTATGAGCGGAATACGATGCAGAATATTAACCATGGTATTTCTTTTTTATTTTTCTGATAAAGCGGGATAAGCTGTATTTTTTCAGTCTTTGTGTAAAGAATAAGGGCTGCATGAGCAGATAGTAACCAAGTTGGTTGGCTTGGTGACAACCGGTCAGCCATTCTTTGTATTTGTATACGAAAGGTGAGTTCCATGGCTTTTCTCTTCCCGGGTAATGCAATTGTACCACTTGTTCACGCATCTCGTTGTAAGCTTTTATGGCAACTTGTTTGTCTTGAAAGGAGGCATTATTGGGGTTGAATTTCACCCTTTGCGGGTCTTCATGGAATTGAAACGCACAAACTACATATTTGTAAGGCATGAAACGAAGATATGGAGCACAGCATAATGCAATGCAGTCTTGTTCAGGCAGTATCAGGCGGTTTAAATTGTTATGGAAAAACTGTGTCAGTTCTATTTGCTTGTTGTCCTCACGTATGCATTTCAGGTTTATAAGCATATAGCCGGCCGATATTTCATAATCAGATATCAACCGGATTTCTTCCTGTGTAAATTCTTTAGCATAACGCGGCAAGTTTGTATTTTCCTGAATAGGACGTGTGCCGGCATAATAAAATTTCTCATTCGGATAAAGAAAGAAGGAAGAAGATATATCGGCTGTAAAGAGTACATCTACATCAGAAAAGAGAATTCGCTCATACTGAGGAAACATTTCCGCAGCTGTCAGTTTATAGAATATCTCTTTTGAAAAATGCGACTTATTACGCAATTTATCCCATGCCGTGTCATAATGGGAAGCATTTTTAAACTGTATATTGGCATTATGGAAGTGAGAGACAACTTTTTTTATTCGTTGTATATGATGAGGCTGGAGGTCGGTATGTACTACGTAGAGCTGATACTGATATTCGGGTGCGGCATTAGTCAACAAAGAATGGAAAGCAACACAGGCTGCAAGTACATAATAACGGTCGAATGTAAAGAATATAGGTATTGTTTCCATATCTTTTCTTTGTTGAAATGCTATTTTGCTACAAAGTAAAGGAGATTTTATCAGAAAGTCAAATATTATTTCTTTTTTGACAGATAGTTTATGACTTCTTTAAAAGTTGCAGACTTGCTCAATTGCATGATTATAATGTATAGTCCGGCTGCAATGGCAATTTTGGCTGTTAAGATTAGATAGAGGTTATCGATAGATCGGGTGAGAAAGTAGGCAGCACCCATGCAGCTTACTGCAATAATTCCGAAAGGAACGACATCTTTTAGTGCATCCCATAAAGTGAGGTGTATCTCTTTCCATATAAAGTAATGCCACACGAACAGCCAACTGATATTGATGCTGATATAGGCAAAAATCATCGTTCGGATGCCATAAGGGTAGCATAGCAGGGCAGTTGCAATTTGTATGATTCCCAGGAAAATGGTATTCCACATGAAGATATCCGATTTTCCCTTACTGATTACAAGGTTGGAATAAAGATTCTGAATGGGAAGAAAAGCACTTCCGATACAAAGAATCTGCATGATGATTGCACTTTCGTTCCATTTGTCTGTAATGGTTATTGTGATGAGTTCGGGAGCGATGAGTGAAAGACCGAACAAAGCGGGGAATGATATAAAAGCTGTAAAGCGGAGCATCTTGCGAAACACGCGGCATTGGCGTTCTGTATCTTCCGACACATTGCGCAATACAGGTTGGGCTATTCCGTTTATCGTACCTAGTATGGTAGAATATCCCATGGATGTCCATTTATTGGCTTGATTGAAATACCCCACTTCCTCTTGACTGTAAAAACGACCTAATATGACAGTCAGCATGTTGTTGTTTATATTCGAGAATATATTGGTTATTAATATCTTACAACTGAAGTTGATCATGCTTTTCAGTGGCTTGAAAGAAATATGTAGCGTTGGTTTCCAGCCGGAATAGCGCCAAAACAGAATGGTATTGCTGGTCACGTATACCAACCCTTGTGTTGCTATTCCCCAATATGCCATTCCGCAAAGAGCCAATGTGACTCCTGTTATGTTTGACAGTATCAGACCGGTCAGTTGGATAAAAGCTTTCTGTTTTACTTTAAGATTACGGAATAAATAGGCATTGTGTGCTATGCCGAGACTGGCTATAAAAAAGCCAAGGAAAGTATACCGTGCCAATGGTATCAATGCCGGAGTGTGGTAAAACTCTGCAATGTATGGGGATAAGAAAAATAATAATATGTAAAGCAGCCCACTTGTAAACAAACTGAACCAAAAGACTGCATTGTAGTCTTCATGGCTGATATTTTTCTTATTGGCAAGTGCGGCGGTAAATCCGCTTTCCTGCAGGGTGGAAGCAATCAGTGAGAATATGCTGAGCATCCCTATCATACCATAGTCTTCGGCATCAAGGATACGGGCTAATGCAATCCCGAAAATAAGATTGAGCAACTGCTGCATGCCGTTGCTCAGTCCTCCCCAAAAAAGTCCTTTTGCGGTCTTGTCTTTCAAAGATTGCTCTGTCATAATCTGTTCTTATCGTTTTGCCTATGGTATGCTTCTTCAGCTTCTTTGTCTGAAGACAATGTTGATGAAAACCAATGAGGATGTGCCAAAAGTAATCAGCCTATCATTTTGACACACCCTCACGAAGAGTATCTCTTCTTATAATGATTATTTAACTTCACTTCCCGGTTTTACCTCTTTTAATAGAGAGGTAACGGCCAGTGAACCGTCAAAGTTCTCGGCGCTTAGAATCATGCCTTCGCTTACCAAGCCGTTTTTGAATTGGCGGGGAGCCAGGTTTGCTATGAACAACACTTGTTTTCCTACCAGTTCTTCCGGGGCGTAGTGCTGGGCGATACCGCTGACAATGATACGGTTCTCCAGTCCGTCGGCAATCTTGAACTTCAGCAGTTTCTTCATCTTGGGAACTGTTTCACATTCCAGTACGGTTCCTACACGGATATCCAACTTCTCGAACTCTTCAAAAGAAATAGTCGGTTTGATAGGATTAGCCTTATAGCTTGCAGCCTCATTCTCTTTTTTAGTAGCCAACAATTTGTCTACCTGTGCCTGAATTGTTTCGTCTTCTATCTTCTCGAACAGCAATTCAGCCTTATTCAGTTGATGACCTTCTGCCAACAGGTCGGTACGTCCCAACTGCTCCCATTCAAAGGTATCCATATTCAACATCTTACGAAGTTTTTCGCTGCTGAACGGCAGGAACGGTTCGAATGCAATGGCCAGATTAGCTACCAGTTGCAATGCTATATTCAGGATAGTGGCCACGCGCGGCATATCGGTCTTGGCAAGTTTCCACGGTTCGGTGTCTGCCAGATATTTGTTACCGATACGTGCCAGATTCATGGCTTCTT
>OKSZ01000830.1_pt1 | contig 12713 bp, 7 predicted proteins | sample 1606081 | NCBI WGS metagenome assembly OKSZ01 (sample SAMEA3879504, study PRJEB24766) | human gut metagenome | biome: human-associated habitat; feature: feces | place: USA | collected 1985/1987 | reverse complement strand
AGGTTGGATGTTTTTCTGCTCTTTACTTTTTTGAATATTATCTCGAACTCGCGTTAAATGGTTATTTAACAAGCACTTTCTTGCCATTCTTAATAAGCAGTCCGCGTTGGTTGCTGCCTACACGGCGGCCCGACAGGTCGTAAGTCTCGGCAGAACGCTTGTCGCGGCCATAGAGGTTGACTATGCCAGTCACCGTTTCATCGCCTATCACCTGCAACATTACGCGTGCAGGAGCCAATGTCGGGGTACTGCCATCGCGCGGTGTGATTACAAGGTAGTGGCGCTGAGCCGGCAGACTGTGGAAGTTGAGCCACATGTTCCCATCTGAGTAATCAAAGAGTGACAAGGGCGAATTTGCCTCGGTGCCGCCTTCACCCATTTCATTGTATGTACCGGTAAAGGTGTAGATGTGATCCACGCTCATACAGTCAATGTGCTTGCTCTCGGCTTTGGCCAATTTCACATCGTTAAGGATAGTAATAATCATTTCCTTGTCGGCATCGGTCAGGGCGCGCACCAAGTTGAGGGTCACCCATTCGGCTTGGTTGAAGCTCTCCACAATGGTGCGGTCGGCCACACCGTCGTTGTTGTCGTCATATTGGTGCACGTTGTTGATGCGCGAGAAAGCGTACTTCTTGCAAAGTTCCGGTGTGAGCGTCAGTTCAAACGGCACATACCACGTTGTCCAGTTCGTGCCACCAAAATTGCGGGCATAGTTCAATTCATACACTTCTGCACCATTTGCAAGGGTGTATGCCTCGCCGTCTGCCAGTTCGAACAAATCACCATAATGGCACTTTGTGCAGATGTCATTATCTCGACTACAAGCCTCAGATTCAACCTTATGACCGCACTCACGGCATGTAGCAGAGTGTGTGCAGCTTTGGTATCCATCTGACACATAACGATATGCCTTGTCGTGGCTGCCATTATTGTCGGCCTCGGGGTGGAGCGTGTTTTCGTCTGCCTGGTTGTTGCTGAACGAGAGAGCGGTGCTGCCATGGGCATAGCCCATTTTGTACACAGTGTAGAGTGCGGCATCACCGTTAAGCTCAGGCTGGCTATTTGCTTGGCTGAGGTCTTGTGTCCAAACGGGCGATGCCGTCGTTGCATCGTTCATGTAATAAGTAGCTTCGCCACCAGCTACTTGCTCTGCCGTAAAGCCTACAAATGCTGGCGATGTGTTGTAAGCACCATAAGCAATACGAGTGGCAAGCTCCTCAGGCTCTGTGGCATCGGCTGATGCAAATACCTTGGCGTCTTTTGAATAAAAGACTTTTTCGAAAGTCGAAAGCTTGCCCGAAGGTTCAAAGCAAGTCAAGAACACATTTGGGGCTGTTTCTGTTCCTGTCGCTCTCACTTCGCAAGACCCTACATAGCAGTTTGTGATACGAGTATCGGTTTTTGGATCAGTGTTTCCCATCAAACCGCCCACATTGTTTTTGCCCGTCACATTACCATAGTTGGCGCAGGCTTCCATGATGATGCTATTTTTAGATTTACCTATGAGGCCACCTGCGAACGTACTGGTTGAAACGATGTCTACATAGCTTACACAGCCCCGCACAACAGGTATGGAAGCGCTATTTGGTGTGAACCAGCCTGTTATGCCTCCCACATATTCAACATTGCCGCTTGTGATGATACGGCCCTTAGCCACACAATTATAATAGTTGGCACCTACTGACTCACCAGCAATCATACCCTGGTTTGAGCATGACGACTCGATTACGCCCTCAACTGTGACATTCTTGATAGTACCACCATAGACAGAGCCAAACAATCCGACATAGCCACCCTGGTATAACGAAGAATACAGGTTCTTTATGCAGTGTCCGTTGCCGTCAAATATGCCTTTGAAAGGGTTATTGTCGCCAATAGGATTCCAGTTTGCCTCTGCCACGTCGTTTGCAGCATCGGCTGGGTGACAAACAGCTTTCAAACTGATGTCGTTTGCCAAATAGCACTTGATGCTTTCGTTGGGATAGGTTTTTGTCGCTACGTCATAAACTTGCACTTGATTGTACAACCACACTAAATGACCTGCCTTACTGAGGGCGTAGTAGCCATTAAACGGCGATGCCTCATCAGCCACAAGCGTTGGGGCTTCGGCCTCAACATGTCCGCACACCGAGCAATATTTCAGTCCGTTCTCGTCGAAATCGGCTGGCAGGGTGTGCGGAATCTCTATCCACACGCCCGTATTGGGATCAGCATCATCGGTGTAGGCATTTTTACAGGCCTCCTCCTTAAAGTATGTTTTGCAATCGCTGCAATACCAATATTCGTGGTTACCTTTCATGGTGCAAGTGGCGGCCACTGCCTCGTGATGCGTAAGGTTGTGAGTGACAACACCCGAGACGTTGCTAAACTGGATGTTAATACAACTTCCTACTGCATACACCACACTACCGCCTATGACAGGATATGCGTCCTTTGGATCGGCACTGATGTTCTGTCCCCACGTTTGCTTGCTGCAGTTCTGTTGCAACTGCCATGCGAGCCAACCCGAAGCAAGCTGCTCTGCCGTAGGGGTGAGACAAGTGGCAGTGTTATTAACTTTGTTATCTTCCCAACTAATGCCAGACTGCAACACAGGCACATCGGTCTGAGCCGTACCGCCAACATAAATGTTACCCGTATTGGCCAAGATACCGCTTGCTTTTACAAGTAACCCTTTGCCAACAATGACGCCCACAAGTTCAGATTGTGCTTTGAGGTAGATATTTCCGAAATTTGCGCAGTTACTGATTTCTACGTACCATGGAAAACCGAGCAAACCGCCAACTCCACAGTCATTACCTACTGGCTGTGTAATCTCGATATCACCATAGTTGGCACAATCTGTCAACTTTGCAAATCCATCGCCATTTGAAACAATGCCCCCAGCCAGACCTCTTCCTGCAGTTATTTTACCATAATTACTGCAATTGGACACTTTTCCAATATAGTGAATAACACCTGCTGCATACATACTGCTGGCCGTCACATCGGCACGATTTATGCAGTTCTTTGCATTTCCAACACAACTGCTTATGCCAGAAATATTTCTTGTACCAGCAATACTGCCACTTATAACTTCTATATTCTCAAACGTGACACCACTGCCCGAACCAGACACTGCGGCAATATAACTTTCGCCAACTATTTGAACGCTGGCCATCTTCAAATTTTTGACAGATGCAGGTGCACTTGATGCGGTTGGTTTTATATATCCAAAAAGCCCTAAATTTGAACCTTTCTCGTCATTTATATAGAGATTGGATATTGTGTGGCCGTTTCCGTCAAAAACGCCATCAAAATGATATTCACTATCATACTTGTAAATGTCGTATTTTGCAATCGGCGTCCAGTTGCCTTTGCCCTCGCCACACACGGTAGAAAGGTCGATGTCGTTCATAAGTTTGGCACACGCAGTGGTGTGCACCACGTTGTCGCCACTCTCGCCATTCACATAGTTGGCATACCACTTGAGTTCCTCAGCTGTGGTAATGAGGAACGGACTTTCGCTGCTGCCATCTCCTCCCGAAGGCTGAGTCTGCGCCCACAGTTGCGGAGGCAGCCATGCCATCATGGCAAAGGCCATGCATAGCAAATACAATACTCTCTTCTTCATATTTTACACTTTATTTGTTGTGATTATATGCCGCAAAAATAAAGCATAAATATTAAAACATGTGTCCGATTGCTATGCTTTGGTGTCCGATTGCTATCAAATAGGTGTCCGATTGGTACCAATCGGACACCTGTTTTGTGTAAAATATGCAAAATTCGAGATATTTGTGCTTCGCGTTGCATTTGTCGTTACAACACCATTAACTGAAACTCTTGCTACCTTGTAAAACGCCCAAGCACCAAACGCGACCTCAAAACGCTACCTCTAATGGGGGCGACGCGTCCCGCGTCGGGATTTGAGACAAAGACTCACAGACAGAAGTGTTATTAGTGCTATCTGTGAGTCTTTATTTATTTTCCCGACGCGAGACGCGTCGCCCCCATTAGAGGTAGCGTTTGGTGGTAGCGTTTAGTGGTAGCGTTTGGTGCTTGAACATTTTACAGGACAGCCATAAATTCTTAAGGCACACTCATTGCTTGCCATCAAATTTGACGATGACACGTTTGAAACCCATTTGCCGGAAAACGCGTTCAAACTGTTGCCGCGCGTTGGTCTCCGCTGCTTGCAAATTCTGTGGCGTCAAACAGCGGCGGCGCATTTTTTGCTGCGCTTGCGCATAAAGCTGGTCAAGCACATCGGGCGTCACCGTGCCCCGTTCGTAGAAGGAGCGAGTCCTGGCCTCGTCAATAAAACGCTCGTCGAGCAGCGACACAGGTGGCAAGGTGAGTTGAGCTGTGGAGTCGGGCAATGACACAAACCACCCGTCCGAAGCCTTTTGCATATCCACCCCGAGCCGCAATGTGCCCTGATAGATACGCACCAGGCGGTCAGTGCCGAAAGTGCGCTTGTGCTCCCACTCCACCACCTCCTCGGTGTTGATGGTGAGAAACTCCCACTGCCCGATGTCGCGCACGGCCATTATTTGTTCGGGCGTGACATCAATGCGCGTGTTATGCACCACACGCAAACTGACGGGTGGATTGTCGGTCACTCCTTTATATATATAGGCCACAGCCACTGCCACTATGGCAGCAGCCCCCACCCACCACCAGCGCAACAGGCTGCCAATGGCCTTGCGCCATGTCATGATGCTATGTTGTTTATCAGTCTGCTTCATTGTCTGCGCGTCATGCGTACAAAATCGTTGTCAGTAAATGTCTTCTTAAACCGCACAGTTATCTGCCCCTCCTTATAGCCCATTTGCTGCAATAGCGGCAGCAGTTGGTTGGCAGCGCTGCGTTGTGCCTCGCGTTCTATGCCATAGTGGGCCATGTGTCGTGCTATGCTGTCCTCGCCCTGCCGTGCCAAGGCCGTAATTTCGGCATCGGTGTAGCGTGAGCGCGCCATGTCCACATATTGACGTATACCCTTGTTGTCAATCTTCGATGCTGTTATAACCACCTGCGGGTCGGGCAGCGTCACAATCAGGGTGCTGTCGGTGCGTTCCACGTTGCGCTCGTCAAAGTGTTGCAGGTCGATGTATGCCTTTATGGTCACGTCGAGCGGAATGAGCACGCGTCGTTTGCCAATGCGCGTCGGCATATTGACCGGCATGCCGAGCACCTGCCCCGTCAACACGGGTTCGTCGGTGTTGGTCACGAGTTTGTGCACCTGCATTTCAGTCACATACAAGCGTGCACTACTGCGCACCGTCATGACCAACCGGCGCACAGAGTCGGCAGCCGTTGGGGCTTGCACCTCATTGGTCTGTGCATCGCGCTTGTGGCACCCCATGGGCGTGACAAGCAACCAAAAGGCGCATACCAAACCAAGGGCGTACAATGCGCTGCGGTATGCAATATGGCGTATAAGCTGTTGCGAAATGAATATATGTTTGATTTTCATTCTGACCTCATTCGACTATGGAATAACACTAAAAACTACACTCGTTCTCTGCTTCATATATAAAACGACTTGCTTGCAGATCAAGCGGTATGCAAACGATTTCTGTTATTGCAAAGGTAAGTATATCAATTGATTTACACAATGAATTGAGAGGGGATTTCTTCCGGGGCTTACTGCATGACTTACAAAAAGCAAGCACAAAACGCTACCTCAAAACGCTACCTCTAATGGGGGCGACGCGTCTCGCGTCGGGATAGCGAAAGGAAAGGCATACAAACTCTGCTAAATAACAGCTGCATATTTTCCCGACGCGAGACGCGTCGCCCCCATTAGTGCTTGCGTTTTGAGGTTGCGCCTTGAGGTTGCGTTTTGAGGTAGCGTTTTGAGGTAGCGTTTTGAGGTAGCGTTTTGAGGTAGCGTTTGATGGTAGCGTATACAAAAAGATGTGGGCGGAGACACCCTATGGCGCTCCACCCACACTTATACTTGATACTTGTGCTCTACAATGTTATTTCTCAGCCTTTTCAGCCTTGATTTGTTCGTTCACAGCCTTAATCTTCTGACCAATTTCTTCAAGGTCCTCCTTCAAGCGGGCCACCTTCTTTTCGATGTCGGCCACGAGCGAATTACCCTTTTTCGAACTGGTACGGAAGAATGAAAGGTTGGTTTCGTAAGTCTGAATTTCCTGCTTCTTGCCATCGAAGGCATTTTGCAGACGGCTGCGTTCGCGCGTCAATTCAGAGCCACCCTTGTCAGCCACAGTCTTGCGGAAGTTGTCCATGCGGCGTCGACCTGCAGTTTCGTGCAGCGTGTCGTAAATTTTGTCGCACAACTCACGGTAGCGACGATAAGTCTTCTCCTTTTTGTTATAAGGCACATGGCCAATCTCGTTCCAACGCGCCTGCAAGTCGCGCACGCTCTGCAGCAAATTGTCGCCAGCGTTCTCGGCCAGCTTTTCAAGGTCGGCAATCACCGCCTTTTTCAGTTCGAGGTTAGCTTCCTCCTCCTTGCGCTGTCCGGCATTAGCCTCGTTCTTCTTGTCGAAGAAGTAGTTGCAAGCGTCGTTAAATCGCTTCCACACGGCGTCTGACACCTTATGCGCCACGGGGCCGATGGTTTTCCACTCCTTTTGCAGTTCAATAAACTTGTTGGTAGTAGCCCCCCAATCGGTGCTATCCTTCAAAGCCTCAGCCTTTTCGATGAGTGCATTCTTGGCAGTGAGATTGGCGTTGAGCTTTTCGCGGTTAGCCTTGAAATAAGCCGTTTTGGCCTGGAAGAATCGGTCGCAAGCCACGCGGAAGCGTTCAAACACCTCGTTGTTCACCTTGCGGGGCGTAAAGCCGATTGTTTTCCATTCAGCCTGCATGGCCAGCACCTGCTTGGTCATGTCTTCCCACTGGTTGTAGGTTTTGAGTTCGCCAAATTCAAGTGCCTCCACCTTTTGGCAGAGTTCGGTTTTCTTTACCAAGTTTTCCTCTTCCTTAGCCTTGATGGCCTCGAAGTGGTCTTGATGACGCTTGTTGATGACGGTCGAAGCATCTTTGAAGCGTTTCCATATCTCGTCGCGCAACTCCTTGGCCACGGGACCAGTTTCGCGATATTCCTGATGCAACTTTTGCAACTGGTGGAAGGCCGAAATAACGTCCTCCACATCGGCCAACTTTTCAGCAGCCTCGCACAAGTGCGTCTTTATTTCAAGATTTTTCTTAAAGTCGTAAGCGCGCATCTCATGGTTGAGGCGCAGCTGGTCGTAGAACTGCTCCGTGTAGTGCTGGTAGTTTTTCCACAGTTCGGTAGCGTTCTCAGCCGGCACGGCTTTGATATCCTTCCATTCGGCCTGCAAGTCCTTCACCTCGTTATAGCCCTTGTCGGCGTCGTCGGGAGTGGCAGAGAGTTCCTTGATGCGTTCAATAATCTCCTGCTTGCGCTTCAGGTTGGCCAGTTTTTCCTTCTCTTGTTCCTCGGCAGCCTTGTTGCGGAGTTCGCGAATGAGCGACAGTTGAGCCTTGAAGTTCTCCTCCTCAGTGTCAGGAGCCGGCATAAAGTCCTCAGGCTTACCACCTTCTTCAACAAATTTGTCGCGGGCAGCAACCACATCGGCATTGTGAATGCGGTAGTAAAGCATCTTCAAGTGGTCAAGTTCAGCGCGCTCCACATTACCGCCATTATATACAATATCCTTCAAGCGATCAATCACCTCGGCCTTTGTGGTCGGTTCGTTACGCTTTTCAGGAGCAGCAGTGTCTGTTGTTACTTCGGCTGAAGCAGTTTCGGCATTGTTGGCTTCGGCAGCCACCACCTTTTGTTCTTCTGTTTCAGCAGTGTTCTTAATTTCGTCCATAATAAATAGGATAGGATCGTACGTGAGTTATATATGTAGTAGCCCACACCCATGTGTGGGAATTGCAAATTTGCACAATAAATGCGTATACGCCAAGTAAATCGGATAAAAACTTTGCCTTACTGGCCTTAAATCCAAGCTTTCCAGCGGAACAGACCATAAAAAATGCCTGTCACCACGATAGAGGCAATGATTACTACGGGGAAACCCCACCAAACGGTTTCCATTCCGCTCACGAGATTCATACCAAAGATACTGGCTATGAGTGTCGGGAACATCAGTATGATGGACACCGAGGTCATTTGTTTCATCACGCCAGCCATGTTGTTGTTGATAATGCTGGCATACGTCTCCATGGTGGAGTCGAGAATGTTGGTGTAGATGTTGGTTGTTTCGCGCGCCTGGTTCATCTCAATGGTCACGTCCTCAATGAGGTCGGCGTCCAATTCATCGACGGGCAACTTAAACTTGAGCTTCGAGAGCAATGTTTCGTTGCCACGGATAGAGGTGATAAAGTAGGTCAAGCTGTCCTGCAGGCGCGACAGTCCCACGAGGTCCTCATTATCTATCTGGCGGTCGAGGTTGCGCTTGGCCTCTTCAAGCAAAATGTTGATTTGCTTCAACCGTTTCAGATACCACACGGCCGACGACAGGAAGAGACGGAACACGAGGTCGACAGAGTCGGTAAAACCCTGGTTGCGCTTTTGCTGGTACGACACGAAATCTATCATCATGTTGGTCTCGTAGTTGCACACCGTCACACACACGCCTTTGTTAAGGATTATGCCCATAGGTATGGTAGTGTGCGGTGTGCGCGAGGCAACCTCCTTTACATAGGGTATGCGCAATATAATGAGCGACCACCCGTCGTCGTATTCATAACGCGAGCGCTCGTCCTTATCTCGAATGTCGTCAAGAAAGTAATCGGGAATTTGCAGTTCTTTAGTCAAAAAATCTTCGTCCTCTGGCGTAGGGCAGGTTACCTGCACCCAGCAGTCGGGCGCCCACTCATCAATGGTTTGAAGCTTTTTGTTGTAGTTCCAGTAAGTACGCATAAAGAAACAGGTCGTTTTACTTTGTGATGAGAAATTCACTGCCTGCACACAATGTTTCGTCCGGCACGAAACGGCTTGTGCAAGGGGCAGAGGCCTGTCTCGGGTCGGCATCAAACGTTGGTATCCGCGTGATAGTCGTCCATTTTAGGGTTTATAATTAAAAAGGGCTTGTGCCCTGTCATGTTTTGATGCGCAAAAGTACGAAAAAACTTTTTTGCACTGCCACATCAACAGGTGTTTTTTGTGTTACAAAATAATGTACCCGAACCCGAAGCCATGCCTCTTGCCACACATTTTGTGCGCGGCATACTGCGTCACGCCAGTTTTTTGTCGTAACTTCGCACCCCGTAACACGCTATCAACCAACAATTTTACGACATTAAATGTACGCAATCATCATCAATGCCATAGCAGTAGTGCTTGGCAGCGCCATCGGTGCACTATTCAAACGTGGCATCAGCGAGAAATACATCAACGTGCTCAACACCGCCATGGGACTTTGTGCCCTGGCGCTCGGCATGAATGTGGCCATCGACAGTATGCAAAAGACACATTACCCCGCGCTCTTCATCTTCTGCCTGTCAATAGGCGGCCTTGTGGGCACGGTGTGCAAAATGGACCAGCGCATGGAGAAGGCCACGCGCCGCATATCTACCACCAACCTGGCCGAGGGCATTACCACCGGCATATTGCTGTGCTGTGTAGGCACACTGGCCATGATGGGCCCTGTGATGAGCGCGCTATATGGCGACAACACTTACCTTATGACTGCCGCCACACTCAACCTGGTCACCATGGTGGTGGTGGCCTCGTCGTATGGCTTTGGGGTGGCTATCACCTCGGTTGCCGTGTTAGTATGGATGTCGGCCATTTACGGCATTGCCCTCGTGTCGCGCTCGTTCATATCTGAGGAGCTTATTTCGGAGGTGTCGCTCGTGGGTGGTATTTTGATTGCGGCGTCGGGCCTTGGTGTGCTCCACATCAAGGACTGCAAAACCATCAATCTGCTGCCGGCTCTTATCGTGCCCATGCTGTTCTTTGCGGCCAGAGCCCTACTTGCCATGTGGGGCTTATCGTTTTGAGGCGTTTCCGGGGCGCAAACACCTACCATTTTGTTGGGTAACAAACATCTTGCATCTTACACTAATTAGACATAACAAACTGATAATCAGCACTTTCAACAGTGTAAGATGTTTCTAAACAATCCTACACCAAACCTACACGCCAAGGCCTGCATCTTACACAAGCGAGAAGGGGGATACGGGTGCAAAGGAGGGCGAATTTGATACTGGGGAATACGCCACAATGCGGCCCTGTAATTTTGCGATGTAACAATGTGTTCTAACGGCATAGGGGGAGCGGATTTTCAATCAGACCGACTGAAAATCCGCTCCCCCTATGCCGTTATTGCGTGCTGCCGCAACTGGTGCGTGCAGGCAGTAGTGCAAGTAGTTTTCACTATATCCTACACTACATAAACATCTGATATTCAGAGTGTTAAATGTCATTAGTGTAAGATGCAAGATGTTTCACTGCATCTAATTTATATGGTAGAGAATGTGGTAATTGGCTGATACCGTAGCGTTACTAATAGAAGTTTCGGATTTGGCCAAGGCGGGCTGAAAGCCCAATGGAGCACATAGCCCAGGGCAAGCGAAGCGGCACCCTGGGTATCGCGTAATGGAGCAGTCGCGCCCTGTAAGGGCAAAAGCTTTAAGCCTTTTGTAGCCTTAGCTGATAGCTGAATTTGTGATCTTAATATGGAATATCAAGTGTATGTATATTTTGTGCAATAATTGCGGCATGGCTTAAAGCTTTTGCCCTTACAGGGCGCGACTGCTCCAACGCGTGATACCCAGGGTGCCGCTTCGCTTGCCCTGGGCTATGTGCTCCATTGGGCTTTCAGCCCGCCTTGGACAAATCCGAAACTTGAATTACTAATTAGCCGCTAACGCGGGAAACAGAAGGACAGAAGAACATAAGGACATAAGGCTTAGCGTGTATTAGCCGCTTAGCCTTATGTTCTTTTGTACTTATGTTCTTTTGTTTTCCGCGTTAGCGGCTAATTAGCAACGCTACGGCGTCAGCCCATTAGCACATTAACATTTAACAGCATTAGCATATTAACCCATTAGCGAGCCTGGTGCCAAAAGCCACGTACAAGATAATAGAATATGTGGCCTATGCCAAACAACACGGCTATCCACAACATCAGGTGACTCTCATTCCACCCCACCGTCTGCTGGTGCCAGAAACCTGTCATGACACACAACACGGCCACTATCACGCCAATGCCATTGAGCACGCTCTGGCCCGTGCGGCGCATGGTGCCATTGCCAGACACACTGTGGCGCACACCATAGGTGGAGTAGACGTCAAGACCTATGAGCATCCACATCACAAGGCGTATCCATGTGTCGGCCGGCAAAAAGAGCATCATGCTCACACAACACACCACACCGGCTGCGGGCACCCAAGGCACAAAGGGGGTTTTGAAACCGCGCGGCACATTGGGCTGGGTGCGACGCACTACTATCACACCAAGACACACCAGAGCAAAGGCAAACAGGGTGCCGATGCTGGTCATCTCGCCCGCCACACTGGCTGGTACCACACCGGCCAACAAGCCTATAACAACCATAAACAGGGCATTGCTGCGCGCCGGGGTGTGGTAGCGCTTGTGCAAATGTGAGAAGATTGGCGGCAACAATCCGTCGCGACTCATGCTGTAAAACACACGGCTCTGACCAAGCAACGTGACAAGCACCACACTGGCATATCCCATCAGTATGGCCAAGATGATGCCGCGGTTGAGCCACGGATAGGCCGGGGTGACGGTGCCATCGGCTGCCGTGGGGCCCATGTGGGCTATGGCTGTGGCAGCGGGGGCTATGCTGTCGGCGCCCTTGTAGGCATGGTAGTCAACCACACCGGTCATGACAAGGGCAAACACCATGTAGAGCAGGGTGCAAATGAGCAGCGAACCCAATATGCCTATGGGCATGTTGCGACGCGGATTTTGGGTTTCCTGTGCGGCGGTGCTGATGGCGTCGAAACCTAAGAAGGCAAAGAACACAATGGCGGCACCACGCAATACGCCCGACCAACCGTATTCGCCAAACACACCGGTGTTTTGCGGCACAAAGGGGGTCATGTTGTCGGTGTTGATGTATTTGAAACCGACGTATATGAAGATGAGCACTACGGCTATCTTTAACACGACAAGAAAATCGTTGAACTTTGAACTGCCCTTGGTGCCGCGCATCAGTATGAACGACAGCAGCACGATGAGCAATGTGGCTGGCAGATTGAACACGCCGCCATCGGCCGGACAGGCTGTCCAGGCTTGTGGCAGGTGCCACCCGAGGTCGCTCAACATGATGGTGAAATAGCGGCTCCATGATATGCTGACAGTCATGGCGGCCAGGGCATATTCGAGCACGAGGTCCCACCCTATTATCCAGGCTACGAGCTCGCCCATAGTAAAGTATGAATAGGTGTAGGCCGATCCGGCCACGGGTATCATGGAGGCGAACTCGGCATAACACAAGCCGGCCAAAGCGCAACACAGTGCGGCCAGGGCAAAACTTAATATGATGGCGGGGCCGGTGTGCTCGCCAGCCACAATGCCTGTGACCGAAAAAAGTCCCGCACCTATTATCACACCCACACCGAGTGCTATCAGGCCCCACATGCCGAGCACACGCTTCAAGCCCTTACCGCCTTCGTTTCCGGCCTCACACAGGAGTTCGTCGGCGGTCTTTTTTACAAATAAATCCATTGGTAATATTACAGTTTGTCAACGCGAGTTCGGGATAAGGATTGCGTAGAAAATTAGGGTAAAACGAGCCAAAAT
>OKSZ01000822.1_pt1 | contig 12843 bp, 7 predicted proteins | sample 1606081 | NCBI WGS metagenome assembly OKSZ01 (sample SAMEA3879504, study PRJEB24766) | human gut metagenome | biome: human-associated habitat; feature: feces | place: USA | collected 1985/1987 | reverse complement strand
TTCCGACAGGTCTCCCGTACCTACAACCATCCCCCAGGTCTGGTTGGCGATATCCATTAATATTTGTGTACGTTCGCGTGCCTGTGAGTTTTCATATGTGACATCATGTACGTTTACATCATGGTCTATATCTTTGAAATGTTGGATGCAGGCATCCTTGATACTGATTTCGCGGATGGATATGCCCAATGAATTCATCAGATTGACAGCATTGTGGTAAGTCCGGTCAGTTGTTCCGAAGCCGGGCATGGTAATACCGAGAATCCCCTTTCTTGACCATCCCAGTTTATCGAAAGTCTTCACGCAGACCAATAAGGCTAGTGTTGAATCCAGTCCGCCGGAAATACCGACTACGGCAGTCTTTGCTCCGGTATGGACGAGACGTTGTGTCAGTCCTGCTACTTGGATGGAAAAAACTTCTTCACAATGTTCATGCAGTTCATTGTCTTGCGGCACGAAAGGATGAGCATTGAATTTACGGGTTAAATTCAGCTCTTTACTGTTTACAAACTCCGTTGCAATGGCAATCGCCCTTTTGCCTTCCAAGTTAGCTTGGCTGGCAGCGAAAGTCGTATTCACTCTCCGTTCCGCCCGGATACGTTCCACGTCAATTTCGCTTACAACCAATTGTTCCTCCATGCTGAAACGCTCGCTTTGTGCAAGAAGCGTTCCGTTTTCATAAATCAATCCGTTGCCTGCGAAAACCACATCTGTAGTAGATTCTCCGAAGCCGCAGGATGAGAATACATATCCGGCGATACAACGTGCGGATTGCTGGCTGATAAGTGAACGGAGATAACTATGTTTTCCGATTCCTTCATTGTCGGCGGACATATTGAATATGATCTCCGCCCCTTGCAGTGCGAGGGAGGAGCCGGGTGGGATGGTGGCCCAGAGGTCTTCGCAAATTTCAATGCCAAATGTGGTGTCCGAAGTTTCGAAAAGGAGATTGGCGCCAATCGGGACAACTTGTCCACACAGGCGTACCGTCTCAGTTCTTAATTGAAGTGCGGAAGTAAACCAGCGCTGTTCGTAGAACTCTTTGTAATTGGGCAGGTATGTTTTGGCGGTGACACCTAATATTTTCCCTTTTTGGATGGTTACGGCTGCATTGATTACCGTTGAATTGACGATAACGGGCATGCCGACAATGGATATGATATCCAGTTGGCGGGTATTATTCAATATCTGCATTAACCCCATTTCGGCTTCTTCAAGCAGAAGTTGCTGGCTGAACAGATCACCGCAAGTATATCCCGTAATGCTCATTTCCGGGAACAGGATGATTTGCACCCCTTTTCCTTCGGCTACAGCAATCAGACTTTCTATCTTCTCCACATTGAATTTACAGTCGGCCACTTTTACGTGCGGTACGGCTGCTGCTACTTTTACAAATCCGTAATTCATCTTATACCTTATTTATATATAATGGGTGCAAAAATAGAAAATAGTTTTGAATAATTGTCGTTTCTCCAGTGAATCCTTAAAAGGACGGTCTTCGGACGGTTTATGATACTGTTGGTTGCATAATCGGACGGTATGTCAAAAAGATAGTTTATCTGTCTTTTAATATAAATTATGTTTAGTCTTATTTAATGATATAACTGATTTTTAACAATATAAGCTGTCAAAAAGATATTTGTGGAATTTTGGTATAAAATATGCGACATTTTGTTTCTTATATTTAACTATAATATTTATATTTGTAGCCAAATTTAAGCAATATAGATGCTTGTAACACTAAACAAACGAGCGATATTACTTGGTAGAGAAAATAAATTAAGGGTAGATGAACATACAACAGACTCACACGGTGGCAACACGAAAATCTTTTTTAGAAATTTGGCGCAATATCAAAAATCAGCCAAGTTAGCTTCTCTGTTTTGTTTTGATAAATCAATAAAAATAAATCAATTTCATTAATTTTAATTTAAGTATCAAAGATGAGAAAATCAATTCTCTTGTTTGTGCTCTTTTCTCTGATGAATATTCCTCTGTTGCTGTTTGCACAGGGAGGGTATCGGGTAACGGGACGCATTCTTTCGGCTGAAGACAATCAGCCTTTGATTGGCGTGTCTGTATTGGAGAAGGGTACATCAAATGGTGTAATTACCGATATTGATGGTAATTACAGTATCACAGTGACGAAATCTCCCGCCACTCTGCAATTTTCTTATATCGGGATGAGACCCGTAGACAGGCAGGTCACTACTTCTACCCGTATTGACTTGTCGATGGAAAGTGATGCACAGCAGGTGGACGAAGTGGTGGTGGTAGCTTACGGTGTACGTAAGAAAGGTACCATAGCCGGTTCCGTATCCACCGTGAAAGCGGAAAAAATGGAAAATGTGCCTGCCGCCAGTTTTGACCAGGCATTGCAGGGGCAAGCACCGGGATTAATGGTGATGTCAGGCTCCGGTGAACCGAGTGTGGCTGCTTCATTTCAGATTCGGGGTATCAACTCTTTGAGTTCGGGAACTTCGCCGTTGTTTATCCTTGACGGGGTGCCGGTGTCTAGTGCTGATTTCAATACACTGAACCCTAGTGATATCGAATCAATATCCGTATTGAAAGATGCCTCCTCAACTTCCATCTACGGAGCACGTGCGGCAAACGGTGTAGTGGTGATTACAACGAAACGCGGTCTGGCCCTGGACAAGGCGAAAGTGACGTTCCGCACCCAACTGGGTATTTCCCAACTGGCTCAGGACAAGTGGAATCAGATGAATACGGAAGAACGTATTCTTTTTGAGAAGGAAGTAGGATTGGATAAAGGAAAAGATTATGATATTCTGCGCAAAACAGATATCAACTGGCTGGACGTGGTGTTCAATAACAAAGCTATGTTGCAGAATTATGAAGTGTCCGTCAATCGTGCTACCGACCGTTTGAATTATTATGTGTCAGGCAACTTTTTCGACCAGGACGGAATTGCGCAGGGATCAGGATTCAGACGTTACAATATGCGTGCAAATGCGGATGTGAAAGCTAGTAACTGGCTCAAAGTAGGTACTACTTCCACTGTTTCTTATGAAGAGATAGAACAGGCACAAACAGGAGCGTATACTTCCGTAACTCCTATTTCCGCTTCACACTTCATGATGCCTTATTGGAACCCTTACAAGGAAGACGGTTCGGTTGCTTCAACCAAAGACGGCAGCTGGACGGGAACCAATCAGAATCCGGTGGACTGGATGCAGAATAATCCCGTTAGCTATAAGAAGTATAAAGTACTGTCCACTCTGTATGCCGAAGTGAGCCCCGTTAGAGGGCTGACCATAAAGTCACAGTTTGCAGCGGATTATGCGCACATGACAGCGTTCAGCCAGTCATTCCCCAGTTTTTCCACCAACAACAATTCGGGTACTGCGGGCCGTAGTTCGAATGACAGGCTTAGTCTGACAATTACAAATACCGCCAACTGCCATTTTACGCTGAAGGAAAAACATGATTTCAATTTCTTATTAGGACAGGAAGGGGTCGATGCCCAGTCAGAAGGGTTCTCCATTTCTATGAGAGGGCAGAATAATGACCTTCTTACTAATATTTCGAACGGTACGCTGGCTGCTTCCTGGTCGGATACGGCGGCAGGAACCGTTTATTCCTATTCGTACCTCTCTTTCTTCGGAAGAGGCGAGTATAATTACGACAGTCGTTATTATGCGGATTTCTCAGTACGTACCGATGCTTCTTCCCGTTTTGGTAAGGATAACAGATGGGGAGCTTTCTGGTCTGTGGGATTGATGTGGGACATGAAGAAAGAAAACTTTCTGAAAAAGTATGACTGGCTCACAACTATGCGTCTGGCTCTCAGTACGGGTACTTCCGGTAACTCGGACATCGGCTATTATGCATGGCAGTCTTTAGTGAAAGGCGGAATGGACTATATGGGCGAAACCGGTATTTACCCCGCGCAAAGTGGTAACTCCAATTTGAGTTGGGAGAAAACATGGACCACTAACTTGGCTTTACATCTGGGTTTCTGGAACCGGGTAAACTTGGATGTCGAGTTATATAATAAAAAGACTACGGATATGTTGATGGACGTTCCGCAATCTTATGCAGTGAATGGCTCAGGAAGCCGTTGGGACAATATCGGTGCAATGGTCAACCGCGGTGTGGAAGTCACAGTGAATGGTGATGTGCTCCGTACGAAAGATTTTTCATGGAATCTGAACGCCAACTTTTCGTATAATAAGAATAAAATTACCGAACTTTACAATGGAGTAGATGAATACGAAATTGCAAGTGCCAATCTTAAATATGTGGTAGGGCATTCGGCTACTGAATTTTATATTAACCGCTATGCCGGAGTCAATCCTACTAATGGCGATGCGTTGTGGTATACCAAAGATGGTGAGATAACGACAGAATTCAGAGATTCCGATAAAGTGATGACCGGCAAGAGTTTTGTGGCTCCGTGGCAAGGCGGATTCGGCACAACATTAACATGGAAGGGCATCTCGCTGGCTGCACAGTTCAGTTGGGTGGCCGACCGTTGGGTGTTCAATAATGACCGTTATCTGGATGAAGGCAATGGGCTGTTCGAAACATATAACCAGTCCAGCCGGTTGCTTTACGACCGTTGGAAGAAGCCGGGCGATGTGACGGATATACCGCGTTATGGAGTTACTCCGCAAATGGATTCCCGTTTTCTGGAAGATGCTTCTTTCTTGAGATTAAAGAATTTGATGCTTAGCTACAACTTCCCTCAAACATTGCTCAAGAAGACTAATTTCCTGACGCATCTGCGGGTGTTTGCGCAAGGACAAAACCTGCTCACATTCACCAAATTCTCAGGGCTTGATCCTGAAGGCGTAAGCAATATGTATCAGGCACAATATCCTTCAACCCGCCAGTTCACTTTTGGCCTGGAAGTTTCATTCTAAACATATAACTATAAAACAATGAAGAATAAGATAAAGATTTATTTGTTGTTGATAGCTTTGGGCATTGGCTCCGTATCATGTCTGGATAAGTATCCCGATGATGCTATCCAGGCCGGTCAGGCTATCAAGACAGTGGACGATGCCAATCAAGCAATTATTGGCATCTATGCGGCATTCAAGGATGCTTCGCTCTATAGCGGACGTCTGACGTTGCTGCCCGATTTGCAGACCGATCTGGTGTATGCGGTCACCGGATATTCTAATCAATATGGTGATTTGTGGCGTTGGAACATATTGGCTACCAATGAAGATATTGAGGCAGTGTATGGAGCTTTGTATTCCGTTATCAATCGTTGTAATTTTCTGTTAGATTACATTCCGGGCGTACAACAAAGCACGATAGACGATGATGCGCTCGACAAATTGGATATGATTCACGGCGAAGCCCTTTTTGCACGGGCGTTGTGTTATTCTGAATTGATTAAGCTGTTCTGTAAATCATACGAAAGTGATGCGGAAGCCGAAAACGAATTGGGAGTCGTACTCACTTCTCATTATGATTCGGTAGACAATACCCGCCGTGCTTCTTTAAAGGACTCTTACCAATTTATATTGGATGATCTTGAACTGGCTGCGGAATATTTGAAAATAGATGAAAACAGTGTGACAAAGGATGACCTTTACAGCACTCCATATATTAATGAATATACGGTTTATGCTCTCCGCGCCCGTGTCGCTTTATATATGAAGCATTATACTGAAGCCATCAAATATTCGACCAAAGTCATTGACAGCGGATACTATGTGCTTTCAAGTGCATCTATACAATATGGAAGTACCGGACAGAGCTTCTATCAGTATATGTGGACGAATGATGCTTCCACCGAAATCATTTGGAAAGTTGGTTTCACGCCCACTTCCTATGGGGGAGCTTTAGGCACTATTTTCTTCAATTATGACTATTCAACGGTGCGTCCCGACTATGTGCCTGCAAAATGGGCGCTGGATTTGTATGATGCGTATGATCTACGTTATTCGATTTTCTTCCAATCTTATTTAACCGGCTATCCGCATGCACTGCAATGGCCGTTGCTTCAGAAATATTGGGGAAATACCGCTTTCATGGAAAGCTATAACATTCGCCACGTCTCCATGCCGAAACCGTTCCGATTGTCGGAGCAGTACCTCATTCGTGCGGAAGCATACTGCTTTAAAGATACGCCCGACTACGGAAGTGCAGGCAAAGATCTAGGAACCTTGCGTGCCGCGCGTTATTCTTCGTATAGCGGTGGTGTGAGCCTTTCTGACAGAAATGCTTTGGAGGTGATTGAAGAAGAACGTGTGAAGGAGCTATATATGGAAGGTTTTCGTCTTCACGACTTGAAACGTTGGCACAAAGGGTTTGAAAGAAAGCCGCAAAGTGAGTCTCTGAGTAACGGCAGTAGCTTGAAAGTAGAGAAAGATGATTCGCGTTTTGTATGGCCGATTCCGCAAAATGAATTGGATGCGCCGGGATCAGACATCCAACCGAATGAAAGCAATAAATAAATAGTTTTTAAAACCAATAGACATGAAAAAGATTATTATCGGATTATCGGTCATATTCACTCTCGCATTCGGATTCACCGGCTGCGACACCGATTATGTTAAGTATAGCGGTCCCGATTATATCATGTTCTCCGATACATTGTCCGTGCTTCCGGTACAAAATAACGAGGAGTATTTCGATATACCGGTAGCGGCCACTGAAGCTTGCAGTTACGACCGTACATTGGGAGTGGAGATTCTGGATAAAAAGACGAATGCAGTGGAAGGATGGCATTTTTCCTTAGAGTCAAATACGGTAACTATTAAGGCGGGTGAGCGTATGGCGAATGTCCGTATACGTGGTATTTATGACAATATAGAGATTACCGATTCACTGGGAATGGTTCTTCAACTGGTCAGTAAGGAAGAATCGAAGTGGGAGCTTTACGGAACCGAAACGAAAGTGATTTTACAGAAAGTATGTCCGTTCGACATTCATTTGTTTGAAGGTTATGCCTTGATTGTAACTTCCACCTATTTCAGCTCGTATATGCAGGGGGTAAGTCAACGATTGATCCGTACCGTAGTCGATCCGGATTCGGAAAACACTATTATAATGAAGGACTACTTCTACAAAGGATATGACCTCAAAGTGAAGTTTACTACTGATGACCTGCTTAATCCGTTGATTGAAATGGAAGACCAGCCGTTTGCTGCTACTACGGATGCCTTTGATACCATTTATGGTGACTGGGAAGTGTGGGCATATCAATCGGGGTATTACATTTCTTATTATAGTAGTTGCGAAAGGTTTATGCTACAGTACATGACATTACATGTGCCGGGGATGCCTGCCGGAAAAGATGAAGTAGGTACTTATATCAATGTTGTGAAATGGGTCAGTGATGACGAAGCGCAGATTCTCATTGAAGAAGGCGTCAATAATTCAATAAAACAATAATAAAAAACAAAAATATGAGAAAGCTTAAACAAAAAAACTTGGTTGCGCTTATGCGGAAGTTCTGCTTGGAAGGCTGCTTCACGGCTCTGTTCATGGCGTTATGCATTAGTGCTTGTTCGGATGATGACGATGATGCGGTAAAAGCGGTTTTTCCTGAAAAACAAACTGTCAATTGTGTATATGGTGATACAAAAGAGTTGAATTTTGAAACGAATGCCGATTGGCAGTTGACTTCTTCGGCTACTTGGTGCCGCTTTGTGAATGATGGTCATGAAGATTATTCTTTATCCGGAACTGCCGGAAAGCAGACAGTGACATTGAAGATTACCGATGAAGCTGTGGCGTTCGATGCACCTACTGTTGCCCGTCTGACTATGATGATAGGAGCGGAGAAGGCAATTATTGCTGATGTGGTGCGCGATAATAAAATGCGTGAATTGAAGATCTATGATATGGAAGGCAACGAAATCCATGAGATAGAAGTGGGATATAATAATTATAAGCCCTTTCAGATAAAGGCGAACTTCCGTTTTGCCGCAACTAACCGGCCGGAATGGTTGGAGATAGCCGGAAATGCTATTGTAGGTACTGCAAATGAGATGACCAAAGGTGAGGTTAAGGTAATTGAAAATTCTCAGTATGTAAAGTATGTGCAAAATGGTACACTGACTTTTGCCGACGAAGACGGGGTTATGTCTTATTCATTCCCTTTAGTATATAAAGGCATGGATCCGAAAAGTATCAAGATACTTGACTCTAATCCTACTCCTTGGAATTGGGAAGTGTCACTGGATGGCAAGACGTTCACACAAACAAGTGGTGCGGGAACCGGTACTTCTACTACAACTTCTACTTATAATAAATTTGTACCATATACTGTTCAGGCTTTGAATGATGAGGTGGTGCCGGTATATATTCAAAAAGTAGTTGAATGGGGAATGGTGCAGATGAAAATTGGAGAAGAAGATGGCGTTGACTGGATGAGACTTGAAGATGATGGAAAAGGTAATTTGCGGTTGAAAGTTGATGAATCTTCCGAAGAAAGAGAAGGATATGTGTTGGTATTGCCTAAAGCGTTATATGAAGAAATCAAGGATGAATTATGGGAAAATTTGATAGAAATGGATATGGAAACATACGAGCAAGATATCAACTATATTTATCAAAATAATAATCTCTTGATTAATTTCGTACAGAAAGAGAAAAAGCAAGAGACAGCACAGGCATTTAAAGTGACGTATTTTAATGGGGTTAGTATGCAAGAAGTTGCTTGCTCGAAAGTTACTGATCCAGATATAATAGACTTATATTCTGGTGTAAGTGATATTTATACTGTCGAATATCCTGCAGCAGCTATTGAAATTGATCCATTATTGGGTGATTTAGAGATCGATTGGAATTTTAAAGTAATGCGTAATGGTACAGATATAACCGAAACAAGGATTTGTGAAGGTGGGACATCGTCTACTTCAATCAGTGCTTGGGAAGAAGAAGTAACAGAGGAATTCCATATTCTGTTTGAGAAAGACGGTAAAACAAAGAAAGTGCTTATTGTTACTCCCAACTATAATTAATCATTGAATAAATGAATAAGAAACTATATTCCATATTATTTTTTGTTCCCTTCATTGCATGTTTATTGGCAATGACTGTGGTAACAGGATGTTCTGATGATGACGAACCGTTGCAGTCCACTTATGGATATGTGCAGTTCAGATTATTAAAGAGTGCATCCATGGACAAAGGAACGACAACGCGTGCTGTGACCGATAAGCTGGATAAGCTGAACGATGTACAGAAAGTGAAAGTTGTCATGCAATACAATGGTTCAACTATTACTCAGACTTTGCTATTGAATGCATACAATGCGGAAAATGCAGAATTCGGACTCCGTAGTGATAAGTTGAAGTTGCTTACAGGAACCTATACTGTTATTGGTTACTACTTGTATGATAAGTTGGACAATGTATTATATGCAGGACCAGTCGGGGAGAATAATGCCTTTGCGATTGTTTCCGACGGTCTGCATACACAGAATTTGATTGTAGATGCGGTGGCACGAGGCATGGTGACATTCAAACTGGTGAAAGACTTTGTGAAGACCCGTGCAACAGGGGAAGAAGCTTATCCGTTGAGCAATATCCTGGCAATAGATATTACTGTGAAAAACCTTTTCACTCAGGAATTGACTACGATAAAAAGCATTCGGGTGAAATACGTAGAAGACTTTACCGATAAACCTGCAGAAGACTATGCCGATGCTGATAGAAACCAGGAGACTTCCTATATGGAATGTGATACGGTGGCATGGCTGAAAGCCGGTACTTATCAGATAAGTAGTTATACAACCTATTCGGATAAAAAGGCGAAAAACGTATTGGAAGTAGCCACCGTGCAGACATCCAAATCGTTTGTCGTGAAAGACAATGAAGTGACAAAGGATGCTGAAGTCCCTGTCCGTCTTGACGAAACAGCCGAATACATCAAAGACTATATAGCACTGAAAGCTATCTGGACAAAGATGGATGGTCCGAACTGGAAATATTACGGAGAATCCTCACCGATGGGAGCCAATTGGAATTTCAATAAGGACATTGACTTGTGGGGAAATCAACCCGGCGTGCAGTTGTTGGATAACGGGCGTGTAGCTCTTTTATCTCTTGCCGGCTTCGGTGCTAAAGGAGTGGTACCCGATGAAATCGGTCAACTTACCGAATTAAGAATCTTATCATTGGGAACACATGATGAAAAGCTGGGAGGACGTTTGTTCGACAACTATTCCGTCAACATGAGCGAAGAACAGCGGAAAGCAATGAGAATGGACTATGATACGAAATTCCTTTCAAAAGACGCCCGGGAGGATTTGTCCGGTATTCTCCGCAAAGGAATCAACGACAATCCGAAGATGAAGCCCATCAAGAGCAGCCGTATTTCTACGAAAGATGTGCAGTTTGGTGTTTTGACGAACGGAATCACCGGTGTATCCAAAGCCATCATGAGGCTGACAAAACTGGAACAATTCTTTATAGCCAACTCACCTATCCGCAGTGACGGTTTCTTTGTTGAGGTAAAGCCTGATTCTCCTTATTATGAAGAACAGGATGAGTGGAAATGGGAGGATATGACCACCTTGACGGATATAGAAATCTACAACTGTCCTAATTTGGAAACGCTGCCAGTGGATATGTTGAAGAACTTACCTGAATTGGTCTCACTCAATGTGGCGCGTAATCCAGGTATTTACGCTGAAGATAGAGATGTGTTGAAAGAGAACTGGGAAGAGATTATCGGAGACGATTCAAAATGTGCGGATAAAATCCAGTTGTTATATTTAGGATATAATAAATTGAAAGAATTTCCTGAATATGACCTTTTGAAAAAGATGAAAAAATTGTCATTGCTGGATTGTACCAACAATGAGATTGAAACATTGCATCCTTTTGGTAAGGAAGTCAAACTGATGAAAGTATATCTGGATAATAATAAAATAACAGAGATTCCGAGTGTTGAGGAAGACAACGGATTGAAATATTTCTTTGGGTGGAATGATGTGGAGAATTTTAGCTGTTCAAATAATCTGCTGACCGAAGTGCCGAATATTTTCAATGCCAAGTCTGATTTTGTAATGGGAACAGTCGATTTCTCCAACAATCTGATTGATAAGTTTGAAGATGGAGAGGATCACCGGGGCATCAATGCTTCTACTGTAAATCTGCACCACAACAAATTTAAGGTATTCCCTAAACTTCTGTTTGAGAAAGAATCACCGATGCAGACACTGAACCTTTCCGCCAATGGTATGACAACCATTCCTAAAGGGGCATTGAAAGGAAAGACATCTTTGGAGTATCTCACAAGTCTTGACTTGACCTATAATAAGTTGAGTTCGCTGACAGATGATTTTTATGTGATTAATATGCCGGTATTGTATGGATTGGATTTGAGTTACAATCAATTCTCCAAATTCCCGACCCAACCGTTGTCAATCAATTATCTGGTGGTATTCGGTATCAGACATCAACGTGACGATAACGGCAACCGGACATTGCGGGAGTGGCCTACGGGACTTTATAAGAATCCGAGCCTTAAAGCCTTCTATATCGGCTCCAATGACTTGCGTAAAATTGACGATACCATTTCGCCGACTATCTTGATGTTCGAAATCAAGGATAATCCCAATATTTCGATTGACATAAGCGATGTATGCCCCTATATCAAAGCCGGACGGTATACGTTGGTTTACGATAAGTCGCAGGATATCCGTGGTTGCGATGCGCTTGATCTGGATAAATAACAATATAGAATAAAATATCAATGAAATATTTAGTAAAAATAGCATTAGGATTATTCGTTTACATGGCTGTTGTGGCATCGTGTAAAGATGATGACGATAGTGGTATTACCGGATTCTCTATAGATAAGGAAGATATCAAGTATATGACGCTTGCGAATACACTTCAGTCTACGATGGACGAGAAAGGACGAATGATGGAAAGTACTTTGCCGGTACCGGCTGTTTTAGATTGGTTAGGTGTCAGCTTTCCTTTGGAAGCGACACGCGGTTCCGGCTCCGGTGCGTATAAATGTTCCAAACTGGATGGTTTGTCTTATTTTCAAAACTACACAGGTTCTTTTGCATGGTATGGCACATTCCTCGGAAATTATCAGCAAGATTTGGAATGGCGTGATTATGAATAATAAATTAGAGCATGTGCATATAGGGCAAGCGATGCAATGAAAAAGTTTGCCGTATTTGTTTTGTAGAAAAAAGTAGCCCTTCACCTTGTTGCTGTATCCCATTGTTCATGGGAGAAAGCGGGTGAAGGGTTAAAGCTTCACCCATTCTTTCATTCAAATAACTTGGGGATATTTCTAAAATAATAAGGGACATTTACCGAATATCCCTAACTTGGCAGGATTGATGCTTAGGTAATCCTACTTGCCGAGAACCTTGTTTGGCATTACCTTTATATATTTTTATTCTTTGTATTTCACAGCTACCGAAACCCTGTAGTTGCCTGGAACAGGTGTATAAATGGGTTGGTGGGTAGTCCCTTTGTTTTGCAACTTCTTTTCTGCAATTAGTCTTTTAATATGGCGGTATGCAGTAATTTGTGTCATTCCGCAGAGGTACTGGAAATCTTTTCGGGTCATCAGTTGGTTTTCCGAAAAATACTTTGTCAATTCCATATCTATCTCCACTTCGGAAAGCCCGGCAGAATGCGGCCTGTATTTTGAACGATGGAATTCCATATCGGAAAGTTCGGCTTTCAGTTTTTTATCTGCTTTGAATTTGATTGCTTTCAGCTTTACTTTATGTACTCGCTTGTCTTTAGGATCCCGTATTTCTTCTTCGCAGGAAAGAGTTACTTGTAGATATCCCAATCCGTCGATATGCACCTTTTTCCCTTCTTTAAGGCACTGTGCCACTTCGTATTTCAGTTCTTCCAAAGTTGCTGTCACATC
>OKSZ01000760.1_pt1 | contig 13509 bp, 10 predicted proteins | sample 1606081 | NCBI WGS metagenome assembly OKSZ01 (sample SAMEA3879504, study PRJEB24766) | human gut metagenome | biome: human-associated habitat; feature: feces | place: USA | collected 1985/1987 | reverse complement strand
AGACAGTATCCTGACAACTATACCCCTGTGTTGAACAGACCTTTCTATCCGTTTGAAAATCCCTGGGGAAGCATTTCATGGAATGCCCAAGGTGACGAAGGAGGCAATGTCCTTCAGATAGATTATTCTTTCGGTGAAGGAGATGCGCGTAGAGGATTGGTTTACCTGCCCCGTATTCGGAGAAATAATTTCTACGCTGTATGCTGCCTGATGCATAACGACGGTAAGATAACCGTTGAATATACGGTGGCCGATTGGGATGACGGAGGCACGGATGACCTGGGAGAGTTTGACTATCCCTCTTATACGAATCCCATCACTCCGGCAGATGGCACTTCGCTTCCTGAAGGAGGCAAGTATGACCAGCCGACGGTTTACTACAATCCGGATTCAAGTTCTCCTGATGGAAGTTATTCCTTTACATTTTCCATCACTGCTCCGCAAGGAGACAATAAAGTATGGAAACCTGTACTATATGACAGAAATATAGATGATTTTTCCGTAGAGGTTTATCAGAAAGGTGTTCTATTGGGAGACAATAACCAGTCATATGCGACATCAGCAGATCCTTACGAAATTCGCATCCGGGCAAAAGAAAGAGATTATCTGACTAGTTCACCGGATGGTGAGGGTCAAGTGAATAAGACGGTGGGGTTGGGCATTGCCTATACACCTGCATTGCTACCAGACAACACCTCCTTGCTGTTGATCAATGGACTGACCAATGACCTGAAATGGCAAGAAAGTACGCTGGCGGAAACTATCGTTATCAAACAAGTAGACATACCTAAAAATTGATAGAAGCTATGAAACAGCTATTGCATCATATTGTTTTCTGTTGCCTGGCAGCATGTTGTTTTACTGCATGCGACCATGAGGATATATTTCGTCAGACAGAGACGGAAGGTGACGGCAACAGTATCATTTTAAATCTTGCATCCGGTAAACTGCCTTTAACCCGTGCAAACGTGGAAGCGAACGGAGCTGAAATTGCTGTTAGTCATCTTGACGTACTGATTTTCAAGCAGGACGGAACAAAAGCCTGGCACGAACGTGTAGATGGAATAAAAGACGGTAAAGATAAGATAACCTTATCTGCTCAAAGAAGCACCTTTGATGAAAATGAATCGTATTGGGTATATCTTATCGCCAACAGTACTGCGGATGTGAGTATTTTCGAAGATGAAAATTTCACATTAACCAGCCTCAATGCACTAAAGCAGGAAGATAAGGACATACACATGACTGGCCTGGCATCTGCTACCGGTGTACCGCAGACTTTTCTGATGGATGGCGTAGCCTATCCGAAAGGTGAACAGGAACCGGCAACGGTCAAGATGGTGGTACTGAACAGTGGAGATAAAACGAACGATACGGAATTACAAACCGTGCTTCGCCGCGCAGCAGCCAAGATTGTAGTTAATATAAAAAGCGGTGAGCATGTACAGTTTGATAATGGTCCGCAGACATATCATGCCGGATATTATCTACGTAACATGCCTTATAGTACATCTGTTATCAAGCCGGCTATGATGGACAAGGATGACGCTGAGCTGATGACACCCGAATTGAACAATGGTGGATATTTCAAATGGACACCAAGTGTCATTACAGTGACAGCCTATGCCTATGCGCATGTTTGGGATAATGCAAGTACACTGGAAAAAGAAGTGCGGCTCATTGTAAATATCCCGATGAACTATCTCCCTGATAACGCAACGGAGTGGAAATTTTTAGATAACAGTTACTATCAGATTCCGGTTAGTACAAAGAAAGAACTGAATCGAAACACTTGTTATGAAGTTAATGTGACTGTCGATGCGCCGGGTGGAAGCAACCCTTCAAAACCGGTTCTTTTAAAAGATATCAGTTATTCTGTACGTGATTGGGATGAAGAACGGATTAACGTCGGTGGTGATACTGACCGTCCGGCCTATCTCACGCTGAACGAGTATGAGATGGAGATGCACAATATGGAAGATGACAACACCACGCTGGAGTTTGCCTCTTCCTCGGAAGTTACAGCTACTATTGATAGAGTCTATTATATCGACAAGTTCGGACAGGAAAAGGAGTTAACCCAAATAACAAACGGCAGCGCGGATGAATGGGGAGAGAATATTGGTTCTGATTATCGACCGAATTGGAAAAACCGTTGCATTATTAAAATTACACCGGATGAAAACATCACTGGAAAAATTCAGGTACATGGGGATGTACCTGGTAACAATGCTGTGAGATATATCATATTTACGGTTGAAAACGAAGAAGGTATCAAGCGTGAAGTCAAAGTGGCGCAGTATCCGTTGGAGTATATCACCAATATTCAGGGGTGGTATTCTTACCGTTCTGATTTCGGAGGAACGACGTGGGAAAATTATCGTGATCCATCTCAAAAACGAGTTAGTGCGTACAATTATGATAGCAGAAATGATACTTGGAGCTATTCAGCTACGAGATATGGAAATGATTATATATTTACTTCAAAGGTGGCGGAAGAAATTGAAACCGGCAGCAATAGGGGAAAATCTTCTATATCATACTATTATTATAATAGGTGGCAAACTTCACTTAGTACCAATGAAATTTGGAATGCAGGTAATGCCCGAATGTATCATGTTCAGATCACGGCAAGTTCTGGGGATTATACTTTAGGCCAACCTCGTATTACAAATGGCAAGACTGATCCTGGAGAAGATAATGCAGAACTGGTATCTCCTTCTTTTATGATTGCTTCTCAGTTGGGAGCTGTTTTTTCTATCAGTGATGAGGAAATGGCAGCAAGTCACTGTCGAGAATATGTGGAAGTGGCTCAGGATGGAACAGTTTATGATGATTGGCGTCTTCCAACACGAGCAGAATTGGAAATTATCATGGAATTTCAATATAAAGAAAATGCTGCAATGGATGAGGTTTTGGCAGGACCATCTTATTGGAGTGCAAGCGGCTTAGTCTATAATAATAAAGGCTCAGGAACTGCTAAAACAATCCGCTGCATCCGCGATGCCTACGACAAGAAAACCGGTAAATAGAAAGGAGGACGTATATGAATAAGAATATGATACAAAGATTGATTCATAGGATTATGGCAATGGCTGCTATAGCGGTCCTGTTGGTCTCTTGCCGTCAGGACGAATGGTTCGAGCCGTCACCCGTTGCCCGCGAAGGCTACGTGGCACTGCGGTTCAGTGCGGATATTCCCGCTATGGAGAAAGTGACTACCCGTGCGGTGGACCCCGACGGTGGCGGTGTGCAAGACATGACGCTGTTCTGTTTCGACAGTTACGGACTTTTCATCACGACCGTAACGGCAGATGTCAGCCCATCATCAGTCAGCACAGGTGTCTTCCAGGCTGAAGTACCCGAGAATACCCGGACTGTGCATTTTGTGGCCAACCAGGTGATGACGGAGTTTCAACAGGACCATTTCCGCAACAAGTCCGAATCGGAAGTAATGGCTCTGCTCGAAGGTTCTTCCGGACGCATGATTTACTGGGCACGTTTTGCTTGTGACAATACCAACGAAGAAATGAAGAAGAAATCCATTGCAGACCAGATGACCTCTGCAGGAAACAGCATCAAGATGCTACGCAACCATGCCAAGGTGTCTGTCCTCAATCCTAAAGAAAACGGACATTTTATTGTAACCGGCTTTGCCGTTTACAATACTAGTGCGTTCGGTACGGTAGCACCGTTCCATCCGGAGAAAGGCTTTAATTTTACCGAGGACGACTGGACGGCTGATGACTTTGTTACGCTTCCGTCGAATAATGCCAAATTGAGCGACATTACAGATGTGACCATAAATACGGAACAATATATATTTGAGTGTGAAAACAGAGCGGATGATCCTGTCAGCATCATTCTTCGTGGACACAACAACGGAGAATCAGAAGACCTCTATTACCGCGTCATGCTGGTAAACGATAACGGAGATCAAATCCTAATTCGCCGGAACCATCAGTATCAGCTGAACATTACCGGGAAACTCTCTTTCGGACAGGCAACCTTTGCCGAAGCATTGGAAGCGGCTGCTACAAATAATGTGTGGATTTCCATTTCCGACAAGGTGAACGAGGTCGAGGATGACAAATATGTACTCTCTGTATCTCAGACTGACCATGTATTGGGAGCAGAACACGCAAACGATATCTACACGATTTCCTATACAATCAAAGGAAAGGGCGAAGCATCCATTACATCCACTGACAAGGCAGAAGTAACCTGGATAAATAACGATGTGGCCCGACAGGATATAGTAAATAATTTCGTAGTGAAAAACGGTGTCGGTGAAGGTTCGGTTACTATTTCCCTACTTCCGATGGGTAACAACCAGAAACTGGAAGGCACCTTGCTGGTGAAGCACGGACGGCTGCAACGTAAGGTCAAGGTCATTTTGGTGAAGGAACAGTCATTCGCTCCTTCGTGGGTAGGTACACAGATTTATGGTGGTATGAACCAACAAGACCCTACCAAAGACCGCTCGCACGTGACCGTGATGTTTACCGTTCCTGAAACCACCCCTGCAGAGCTCTTCCCGATGAAAGTGTATATCTCTGTCGGTGGTCTGGATATCCGTCCGGAATCCGGTATGAAACTAACTGTAGTACGTGAAGGGGACAATGACTGGCATAGCAGTGGAGACATCACACCGGAACCCGATTACAAATACCTCTATGTGGTGGAACAGCCCGGTGTGCAGCGTGTCTATTTCGAGAATATCCTGTCTCAGCAGGAAGGCTATACGGGAACGCTTCATATTGAGGCAAAACATTTCGATACCATGCAGAGAACTTTTACGTACTCAGCATCACGTCAGTCCATTACTGTAGAAGGTCTGAAAGCTTATAATGCTATAGGTGGTGGCATTGAAGGATATCCCGATGACGAACTCATTCTCTATCGTCTGGTACCTCAGAAAAAAAATGCCCATGTCCAGTTTGACCTGCAGCTTCGTGATAAGGTAGGTGATGACGTGTCGGAAGATAAGAAGGGAGAACCGTTCAATGCAGAAAGTCAAGATGAATTCATGCTTTATTCTCGGTATCTGGATTTCTATACTGACGAGGAAATTGGTCAGGCAGGAGTAGACCGGTTTGATTGCCTCTTCTATACGGAAGAATCAGATGCCTGGTGGAAGAAGAACAATCCGAATGGAGGCCGTATGTTGATGTTCAAACCCCGGGAAGATATCATCAACAAGCCTGATGGCCAAACCGGAAAATATTCCATCTACATGAAATCCAACCGGTCTAAGAGTGCCGAGGTGATTCGTATAGCATCAAACCGCAGCGGTATTGAGGCTGTGCTGAAGGAAGATGCTTTATCCGATGGAACGTATGCTGGAAATACATACAGAAGCGTCACCTTCGAGCTGGCCAATTACAACCCGTTCCGTTTCGGAGCCAGACTGAATCATGACAATACGGATTGGAAGGGTGAGGAACCGGATAGAGAAAGCAATCCTGTTGCAGATGTCCCTGAACTCCTTACATCGTTGGAATGGCCTTACGAACCTGGAAAACAAGTGGATATCGCCTTTGATATCACCAGTTTTGCCGGAACAGACGACAAGTCGGTAGATCCGTTTGGAGAAGCCTTCGAAGTGTACATTGACGCTCCGATGCTAGAATTGGGCAGTAACCCTAATCTGAACGGCAAACTCTCCGAAGTAAGTCCGGGACGCTTTGTCTATAAGGTAGATGCTGACCGTGAAAAGGAACGTACTTATTTCCGGAATTCTGAGGTCATCAACAAGGACAATACCCCCGGTACAACCGTGAATCAGTCTGGAGAGCGCAAGACCCTGCACTTCACCACAAAGAGCATCGTAAGTGCGGGCGATATCACGATCTCTTCCAACAAAGAACAGGTGGTGTTCTATTCCAAGACGTTCCGCGTCACAAACAGTCCGATAAGCGGAAACATCTATTACACCGATGGTTCTGGCAATCAGCAGCCGATTCCGGCCAGTGCATTCGTTGCATTTGAGCGTGTCAGCAACAGTAGCCGTATCGGTTCTGTAACCATTGCAGCGAATGGCCGGTACGAATTGCGTTTACGCAAAGAGTATTCCTTCAACTGGAATACCAACCCCGTGAAGTTCCATTACGAGGTGAACGGTGCGGTTTACAGTTGTACCTACAACAGCCTTGCGGAATTGTTTGACAGGCAGGAAAATGTGGTTCTCACTTTGGAAAAACAATAAATTGAATAATACAAACGGAAACTCCGGGCGCTTTCACGTTCGGAGTTTTTTATAATTCACGAGAAGCATGAATAAACAGCATCTTGCCATTTTTGTTTGTCTTTTCTGCATAGGATTGGCATCCTGCTCGTATGCACAGGAGCAGCAGAAGAAGAAAGGATTTCATCTACCCGACGTGCCTGTTACATTGACGGCACCGGAAGATCGTGCCGACTACCTGTCCCTTCATTACTGGGACCATTTCGATTTTGCGGATACGTCACTTATATCCCGTCCGGAAATTACCGAACAGGTATTTGTGGATTTCATCAGCGTCTTGCCTTATTCCTCCAAAGCACAGACGGCCGTTGATACGCTCTTTTGCCGTGCTTTGGTCAGCAATGAAATGATAGAGCATTTCATTGCCCTGACTGATAAATACTTGTACGAACCCAATTCGCCCATGCACAACGAAGAACTGCATATTCTCTTCCTGCGTGCGCTGGTGAACAATCCTGATTTGGGAGAGTTGGACAAGATGCGCCCACGTCATCAATTGGAAATGGCGTTGAAAAACCGTCCGGGAGACGTGGCGGCGGATTTTACCGTTGTCTGTCGGGACGGAAAGCAAAAACGGTTGTCTGATATACAGGCAGATTATGTGCTTATCTATTTCAATGACCCCGATTGCGAGGACTGCCACCGTGTGAAGGAATTGCTATCCCTGTCACCTGCTGTGAACGGGCTGCTGAAGTCCGGGCGCTTGAAACTGCTTTCCGTGTGTGTAGAAGGGAAAACTCCCGGATGGGAGAAAACTGAATTTCCTTCCGGCTGGATTGATGGTTATGATGCCGGCCAGCGGCTGACCCGCGAACAGGTGTACGACCTCAAGGCGATGCCCACCCTTTACCTGCTTGATGCAGAAAAACGGGTCATACTCAAAGATGCTTTATTCGAGCAGGTAGAGGAAAGATTAATGTGGATGACGACTCCTAAAAAAGGCCTATGAACATATCCGAAAAAGGCAGTAAGAAATGCAACCGCTTCCGAGGTGTCAGACCCGAAACGGAAGCAAAGTATCGTCAAGCGATAGAACTTTATCGTTCGACGGATTTGTCTGTTGTGGAAATCAGCCGAATTTGCGGTCTGACAAATAACGGATTGAGGGGTTATATATTCAAATATCACCGTGATCTGATGCTGGCACGCAACAATATCTTGTGTGATAAGGAAGCAGCTTATAAAATCAAATTAAACCAGCTCCGAGGACAACAGCCTGTTTCCCGGATCAAATACAAGGATGCAATCGAAGCTTGTAGAAGCATGGAATATATCGAATTGAACGTATCACAGATTGCCCGACAATTTAGTTTGGAAGGCTCTAATTGGGGACGGCAGTTACGCACCCATTGTTTCGAAAAAAGGCTTTTACGAACATCTGCAAAGATGGCACCTCGACTTGATATGCAAACGGAAGAATATTTCCTATGAAGAAGGGCAGCCGGTGGATTGGTTCCAAGTTAGGAAATACAATCCGGCCCAAGGGAAAATACGCCGAAGCTATCCGTCGGCTGAAAGAAAGCGGACTGCCTACAGACCAGGTTGCCGCTGAGTTTGGCTTACATCCCGAAACTTTCCGTTTCTGCTTGAAAGGACATGAGCCGGAACTGTGTGGCCAAGCAGGGAATGGTCAAGTTGGATAGTGGAAAAACAGTCTCACAACGCAGCATGGAGAAATACAGTGAAGCCATGTATCTTTACGGTACAACTACCGAAAGCGTAAAGTCTTTGGCAAGACGATTCGGGTTCAACGACTGTTCGTTCAGTCAATTCATTAAGAGGCACTTTCCGGAACTGGTAACAGCTTTTATATAATTTCTGATTATGTTTATGCGATTATTTGTTAGTTAGTCGTCCATTAAAATAATAATACGAGGAAATAATTTTCTATACTCAAAAAAGGGATTGTGTCCAAATGTTGATAATACTGTCATTTTGTTAGTAGGGGCGAGGTTTGCTCGCCCGAAAACAGTTTGCTTTGTGTATTCTTCCCAAGGTCGTTACCGTCGGTTCGGGCAGGTAAACCCTGTCTCTACAGTTAATGATTTGATAGACCGGTTTAGTTTTGACACACCTTTTTGTCTTAGTCGTCAAAGAGTTTGGCTTTTCTGGAAACCAGTCTCAATGTAATTTTCCCTTCATTGATTATCCTTAAGATATCCTCTCCTCCTTTATTAACCTTGCATAGAGAAATTTTCGGTCCCATGATTTTATCAATGCGCACTTCTCCTACTTTATCTTCCATATAATTACCATCAATCATACCATCTTCCATTACATCAAACCGTTGACCTTCCTTTATGGGATCATCATATCCCAGGTTGATATAAACCGTTTTGGCTTTTTTTCCATTATCACCGGCAAGTTTCAAGATACTGCCATAAACCTTAAAGTAATTCTCTATAAAATTTCTCATTTCATATGACATACCCAACAGTGAATGTTCCAGTGCTGCAAACTGACTTGCATCTTTGCCCGAAGACGAACCGGTTTCTTCGTAAATCCTTGTACCGATAGTGGTCCCGTCACTGGTACGAATCAAGTCCAACTGTAGTTTAAACTTCTCTTTAAAACTGTTCTCGCGGCTGTGGTAACGAGGATGTGAACTTCCGTCGTCAGTAGCTTCGCGTGACACTATATTTCCGCGTAGCAGATAGTCTGCCCGAAAACGGCGTGCATCTTCCAATGGGCTCAAATTAAGGTTGGCACCTACGGAAACAGCATCAATGATATTCACACGATTCGTTTGTTGTATACCGTCCAGTACAACATTCCGAATGGTGCTGAGAACTTTATTGGGAATTTTGATCTCGCTATTGAAATCATCGATATAAATCGTGTATTTCTGTGCGGATACCCCTAAGGATATCAGTAATGACAGGCAAATTAACAGGACTTTGTTTTTCATTACGTCATGGATTTGTAGGGTTTGTAATGCAGTTGTATGACGAAATTAAAAATATTGTTGCTTATTTGCAAACGAATAGGGTTAAAATTACCCATCAAGGGAGTTATTTTTGAGATAAGATGATTGAGTGACTGATATAATGTTTATCTTGTATCTGTAAAAGCATAGTGGAGCAGATAGGAGTAAAGGCGTAGATTCTAAAAAGGGAGAGAGGGCTTGTTTCTGGATTGTTATCCCCAAGGGTCAAGAGAAATAATGGCATTGTGATTACCTGACTGAAAATATGAGTATAAATAAATTCTTAAAAATGATTTATGATTAGACGAATAGTATTATCTATCTTTTGTTGTTTATTGGCCTATCCTTTTTTAGTTGCCCGGCAGAGGGATTGGTCGCTTCCTACCCCCGAAGCAGACTTGCCGGTGGCCTTAATTCCTTATCCGAAAGAGATTGTGAGACTGAAAGGTGATTTGGCCTTTTCTTCTTTGAGAATTGACGAACTTTCTATGGCAAGTCTTCGGGATAAAGAACGTATTGTGGCTGAGTTTGGAGATGTTCGTCGTTTTTGGCAAATGGATGCAGGCTCGCGCGGTAAACAACCTTTAGTGACATTTCGTCAGATAAACTCCCCTTTGTCGAGTGCGGAAAGTAAAGAAGGTTATACTTTAATTGTATCTGAGAAAGGAGTGGAAATCTCTGCAGGGGAGTTTTCCGGTTTTTTCAATGCGCTACAGACTGTCCGTCAGCTGATACGTAAAGATAATAAAAAGTATAGTATGCCTTATTGCCGGATAAAAGACGCGCCGGCATTTCCGGTCAGAGGATTAATGTTGGATGTGGGGCGGAATTATATGTCTGTCCCGTTTCTCAAGTCTGTGGTACGGAGGTTGTCGCATTATAAAATAAATGTTCTGCATCTGCATCTGAGTGATGATCCGGGGTGGCGGGTGGAGGTTAACAAATATCCGGAACTGACGGTGGAAACCTCTTTCTGGCCTACCAGACAACCCGGGAAGTTCTATACACAAGAGGATATAAAATCAATATGCGATTTTTGTGATTCGTTGAATATTCGTGTGATTCCCGAAATTGATATGCCGGGACATAGTGCGGCTTTCCGGAAAGCTATCGGTAAAGATATGCAGACGCCCGAAGGCATGCAAGTGTTGAAAGAAGCTTTGGATGAAATAATTCCATTATTCAAAGATTCTCTTTTTCACATTGGGTCGGATGAAGTTCATTTTAAAATGAAAGAGTTTATGCCTGAAATGATTCGATATGTACGCAGCAAAGGAAAGCAGGTTGTTGTCTGGTATCCGGGCTATGCACCTGACAGTAATGCTGTTCGTATGTGTTGGGGAGAGTATGAAGCGGGCTATTCGCTCGATAAGTCGGCGCCGTATATCGATTGCAATGGCTTTTATATGGATTGGATGGATTCGCAAGGAGGAGTTTTGCAGACATTTTTTCAGTACCCGTGTGAAGTTCCGCAAGCTGGGGGTAAGGCTTTAGGAAGTGAGATGTGTGTATGGACAGATGGGGCAATCAGCTCTGATGAACGTATTCTTCTGCAATATCCTTTTTATCCTACCATGTTGACTTTCTCCGAACGTATTTGGAGGGGAAGCCGTGAAAAAAGGCGTGATTTAGTGGCTAATCTTCCGGCAAAAGGTACAAAAGCATGGGAAGCCTTTAATGAATTCGAAGATAGGCTTATTTATCATCGTGACCGGTATTTTAAATCAATACCGTTTGCCTATGTTAAACAGTCGGAAATGAAATGGAGGCTTATCGGACCTTTCAATCATCATGGGATAAATGATACTTCTTTTGAACCCGAAAAGGTGATTAAGGGGAAGTATATCGTTCGGAAAGATACGCTCACCTGGAATGATACGGTAGCTTATGGGGGCGAGATTCAAATCAGAACCCTTTACGCAATGTTTAACATGCATAGGAACCAATATCGATTGGATTTTCTGCCGACTGTAATGTCTTCATCGGTAGGTAAGAAAGACGGAACTTGTTATGCGCTTACGCGTATCAAAAGTCCGAAAAACCAGGAGGTTTATTTAATGTTCGGGTTGAACGGAATGTGGGGGCACTCGGGAGGTTATCGTTCGGCGCGTGCACCGGAACATGGCAGTTGGGATTTTAGCGGAGGAGATGTATGGCTGAATGGAATACGTGTGTTGCCACCCTCTCGCTGGCCTTTTGAGAGTCTCCCATGGACAGGATGGGGGAAAGGGCGTATTGAAGTTCCTTTGACGGAAGAAGGATATTTTTTCCGTCCTCCTGTGAAAATCAAGTTGCGCAAAGGAGTTAACGAAATATTGGTTCGTACGGTCTTCGGACATTGGAAAGGCGATAACGGACAGCGTAAATGGCAGTTTTGTTGTATGCCTGTGTTGTGGGATGGTTGCCATTATACGGAAGTGAAAGGGCTGGAATATCTTGACTGTGAGATTCCGGCTCGATGAGTCGATACGTATGGGAATAGCGGAAATATAAGTAATTCAAGTTGCGTAAGCATATTGCATGGGGATGTATCAAAACGTTGATAATGCTGTTGTTTTGCTAGTAGGGGCAGGGTTTGCCTGCCCCTACAGTTGAGGGTTTGACAGGCTATTTTAGTTTTGATACACCCCCATATAGATATAAACTTTACTTGTTCAGTTTCCAGGTAAATCCGTCTTTTGTATCTTTTACTTCAAAGCCCAAAGCGGCCAGCTCGTCGCGAATCTTGTCGCTGGTAGCCCAGTCTTTGTTGGCTTTTGCCTGCATGCGTTGTTCCAGCAACATGTCTACCACTTTGCCGTAAGCCTCTTCGCGTGCTTCGTTGTTGGCAGTTTCTTCTTTCAGACCGAGAATTTCGTACATGAAAAGAGGGAATAAGCTTTTCAGTTCTTCCAAGTCTTCTTCCGAAATAGTCGCTTTCTTGTCGAGAACCGTATTAATCATTCGTGCACCGTCAAACAGATGAGCGATGACAATCGGTGAGTTGAGGTCATCATTCATCGCTTCATAGCATTTGGCACGAAGTTCTTTTATACCGTCTATACCGGTAGTCTGTTTACCCGGAGTGATGCGTTCCAACCCTTTTACGGCTTCTTGCAGACGTTGCAATCCCTTTTCGGCAGCTTGCAGGGCTTCGTTGCTGAAGTCCACCGTGCTGCGATAGTGTGCTTGAAGGATGAAGAAACGGATGGTCATCGGACTATATGCCTGTGTCAGCAACTTGTGTGAGCCTTCAAAGAACTCGCTCAGGTTAATAAAGTTGCCATAACTCTTGCCCATCTTCTGTCCGTTGATGGTAATCATGTTATTGTGCATCCAGTAGTGAACCATATCGTCTCCCTGCGAAGCCACACTCTGTGCAATTTCACATTCGTGGTGTGGGAAAATCAGGTCCATGCCTCCACCGTGAATGTCGAAATGTTCACCCAGGTATTTCTTGCCCATAGCAGTGCATTCGCAGTGCCATCCGGGGAAACCGTTGCTCCATGGGCTTGGCCAGCGCATGATATGTTCCGGTTGAGCTGCTTTCCACAGAGCGAAGTCGGCAGGATTATGCTTTTCGCTTTGTCCGTCCAGTTCGCGGGTGGTATTCAGCACATCGTCCAGGTTACGTCCCGATAGTTTGCCGTAATGATGATCCTTGTTGTATTTTGCTACATCAAAATACACGGAACCTTCACTTTCGTAAGCATATCCGTTTTTCATGATTTCTTCCACCAGGCGGATTTGCTCGATGATATGTCCCGAAGCATGCGGCTCGATGCTGGGCGGAAGTACATTGAGGGCTTCCATTGCTTTGTGGTAACGGTTCAGGTAATATTGTACCACTTCCATCGGTTCCAATTGTTCAAGACGTGCTTTTTTTACAATCTTGTCTTCACCTTCATCGGCATCATGTTCCAAATGACCTACATCGGTGATATTTCTCACATAGCGCACTTTGTATCCCAGATGGGTGAGATAACGGAACAGGATATCGAAGGTGATGGCCGGACGGGCATGTCCCAAATGGGCATCGCCGTATACCGTAGGACCACACACATACATGCCTACATGAGGCGCGTGAAGCGGAACAAAAAGTTCCTTTCTGCGACTTAATGTATTGTAAATGGTTAGTTTATTTTCCATAATTCATCCAATTAGAAATGCAAAGGTATAAATTAATGTGTGGAATAGGCAAACAATTAACAAAAAAAACGGATTTGGCATTACAATATGAGAGGATGCTGCATGAACAGTTTGCTATGCAGGTTTCTTTTCGGCATGATTGGTCAACTTTTTTAATTAGAGTTGGGGGTGTGTCAAAACGTGGATAATGCTGTCGTTTCGTTCGTAG
>OKSZ01000757.1_pt1 | contig 13538 bp, 7 predicted proteins | sample 1606081 | NCBI WGS metagenome assembly OKSZ01 (sample SAMEA3879504, study PRJEB24766) | human gut metagenome | biome: human-associated habitat; feature: feces | place: USA | collected 1985/1987 | reverse complement strand
TCCTTTCCTCTCTAATGCCAACATCTACACCAAAATGGACGTGGACGCCGATCTGGCAAATAACAAATTTACCCTGAAAGACAATGAGTTCCGGCTGAATGCCATCCAAGCCGGTATCGACGGTTGGGTAGAATTAAAAGATCCCGCCATCGACATGGATCTCAAACTGAACACAAACGAAGTAGGATTCAAAGAAATTCTCTCGCTGATCCCTGCAATCTATGCAAAAGATTTCGACGGACTGAAAACAGACGGTACCGCTACCCTTACTGCCAGTGTGAAAGGCAGCATGGTGGGCGACAGCATCGTTCCGCAGTTTGACATAGCCATGGCTGTGAAAAATGCCATGTTCCGCTATCCCTCCCTTCCGGCAGGGGTAGACCAAATAAACATCCATGCCGAAGTTAAGAATCCGGGTGGCGCCATCGATCTGACTACCGTCAACATCCAGCCGTTTAGTTTCCGGCTTGCCGGTAATCCTTTCAGTCTGACTGCTGATGTAAAAACACCTGTCAGCGATCCGGATTTCCGTGCAGAAGCAAAAGGAGTGCTCAATTTGGGTATGATAAAACAAGTATATCCATTGGATGATATGGAACTGAACGGTACCATCAATGCCGACATGCAGATTGCCGGACGATTGTCATACATCGAAAAAGAGCAGTACGACCGTGTACAGGCTTCAGGCACGATCGGGCTTACCGGTATGAAGTTAAAAATGAAAGACATGCCGGACGTAGATATCCACAAGTCGCTCTTCACCTTTACACCGAAATACCTGCAACTGAGCGAAACAACCGTCAATATCGGTAAAAACGATCTCACTGCCGACAGCCGTTTCGAGAACTATATCGGATATGTACTGAAAGGAACTACCTTGAAAGGAAATCTGAACATTCGCTCCAATCATTTTAATTTGAATGATTTCATGGGTGATTCCGCCGAAGGAACAGACGCAACACCGAATACCGCCACTACAGACTCGGTTGCTACTTCAACCGGAATCTTTGAAGTCCCCCGTAACATTGACTTCCAAATGGACGCTAATCTGAAAGAAGTATTGTTCGATAAGATGGTCTTCAACAACATGAATGGCAAACTCATTGTGAAAGACGGTAAGGTAGACATGAAAAACCTTTCCATGAATACAATGGGAGGAAATGTAGTAATGAATGGATATTATTCTACCGCCAACGTGAAGAAACCGGAGATGAAAGCCGGATTCAAACTGTCGAATATCGTTTTCGCACAGGCTTACAAAGAACTGGATATGATACAGAAGATGGCTCCTATCTTTGAAAACCTGAAAGGTAATTTCTCCGGCAGTATCAATGTATTGACTGATCTGGACGCAACTATGAGCCCTGTATTGGACACAATGCAAGGAGACGGCAGCCTCTCCACCCGCGATCTCAGTCTGAGTGGAGTAAAAGCGATTGACCAGATTGCCGACGCTGTGAAACAGCCGAGTCTGAAGGAAATGAAAGTGAAAGATATGACACTGGAGTTCACTATCAAAGACGGACGTGTGGAAACAAAACCGTTTGATATCAAGATGGGTGACTACAACTTGAATCTTTCAGGTAGTACGGGACTCGACCAAACCATCGATTATACAGGAAAGATCAAGCTGCCCGCTTCTGCCGGTAACATTTCCAAGCTGATGACTCTTGACTTGAAGATCGGAGGCTCGTTTACCTCTCCTAAAGTCAGTGTTGATACAAAGAGCATGGCAAGTCAGGCTGTTGAGGCCGTAGCTGACGAGGCTATCAGCAAACTGGGACAAAAACTAGGTCTGGATTCAGCCGCTACCGCCAATAAAGATTCTGTCAAGCAGAAAGTGACGGAAAAGGCGGCAGAGAAAGCACTGGATTTCTTAAAGAAGAAACTCAAATAAAAAAGGAGAAAAAGGTTATGCTTCTGAAGCTATATGATAAAAATAATAACCCGCAGGATTTACAACGAATCATTGATATCCTGAATGATGGCGGACTTATTATCTATCCCACCGACACGATGTATGCTATCGGTTGTCATGGTTTGAAAGAACGTGCGATAGAACGGATATGTCGCATTAAGGAGATAGATCCGCGCAAGAATAATTTGTCAATTATCTGCTATGACTTGAGCAGTATCAGCGAATATGCCAAAGTCAACAATAATGTATTTAAGCTTATGAAGCATAACCTTCCGGGACCATTCACCTTTATTCTGAACGGAACAAATCGGTTGCCTAAGATTTTCCGTAACCGAAAGGAAGTAGGTATCCGCATGCCGGACAATCATATTATCCGAGAGATAGCACGGCTGCTGGACGCTCCCATCATGACTACCACCCTGCCTCATGAGGAAAACGAGGACTTGGAGTATATAACCGATCCGGAACTTATAGACGAAAAGTTCGGAGATATCGTGGATCTTGTTATTGACGGAGGTATCGGAGGCATAGAACCGTCAACTGTCGTAAAATGCACAGAAAACGAACCGGAAATCGTGCGTCAGGGAAAAGGCTGGCTAGAGGAGAATTGAACCATTTATAATTGTTCATACTCTGATTGTTCATATAGAAAACGGGCTGCATCAACGTTGAATTGATTGCAGCCCGTTTTTATAGAGCATATTCCACTTCTTACTAAATCAAAGACTCTGGATCCAGATGAGCGGATTCAATGTCTTTAAAGTAACGATAGGTACCTACTTTCAGTTCTACCGTAGCAGCATCGTCACAAACGATGATACCCTTTTCGTGCATCTGCAGAGCACTGATAGTCCACATCTGAGTGATAGCGCCTTCTACCGCATGATACAAAGCACGTGCCTTGTTATGACCATTAACGATAATCATCACTTCCTTTGCAGAAAGCACAGTACCGACTCCCACTGTCAATGAGGTCTTAGGCACTTTATTGATATCATTGTCAAAGAAACGGGAGTTAGCGATAATTGTATCCATTGTCAATGTTTTCTGACGAGTGCGTGAAGTCAGTGAGGATCCCGGTTCGTTGAAAGCAATATGCCCGTCAGGGCCGATACCACCCATAAACAGGTCTATGCCACCGTATGATTTAATTTTCTCTTCATAACGTGCACATTCCGCATCCAAATCAGGAGCGTTACCGTTCAAAATATTTGTATTCTCCGGCTTAATGTCAATATGGCTGAAGAAGTTATTCCACATAAAAGAATAGTAGCTTTCCGGATGTTCCTTCGGTAAACCTACATACTCATCCATATTGAACGTTACGACATTCTGGAAAGAAACAATACCCTTCTTATTCAGGTCGATCAAAGCCTTATACATTCCAAGTGGGGAAGAACCGGTAGGACATCCTAATACAAATGGTTTTTCAGGAGTTGGGTTAGCAGCTTTTATTTTTGCAGCAACATAATGTGCAGCCCACTGAGATACAGACTGATAGTCCGGTTGAATAATTAATCTCATAAGTCGATTGTTTTATAGGTTAGTTAATAAATAATATCTCATTCACTGTTTTATCGGTCTTTCTTCAAGCGGTCCGCCATTGCTCGTGCCAGATTTTCGCACTGAGTATAAGTGATATCCCTCATCGCCTGCTTCATCTCCACAGGATCGCCAACTAACTCGAATTTGCTCTTTTCCGCAAATTCAGCCAGACGTTTCACAGCAGCACCTGCCCATGTAAAGGAACCGAAGTAACCTAAATAGCGACCTTTCACCTCACGCAACAGAATCTTTGAAAGCAACGCATCTACTTCGGGGAATAACTGATTGCTGTAAGTAGGCGAACCGATGATTAATCCTTTATAACGGAAAATATCTGCTATGATATAAGAAGGATGGCTCTTCGTCACATTGTGCATGACTATATTTTTGATTCCTTGTGCCGAAAGCTCTGCAGCGATAGCCTCAGCCATTTGTTCCGTATTTCCATACATACTTCCGTACACAATCACCACACCTTCATCCGCATCATAACGGCTCAGTCTGTCATAGATACCAATCACTTTGGCAATATTCTCTGTCCATACGGGTCCGTGAGTAGAGCAGATAGCAGAAATAGGAAGTCCGCCCAGTTTTTGCAAAGCCTTTTGTACAGGGCTTCCATATTTACCTACAATATTTGAATAATAACGTACCATTTCTCCCCAATATCTGTCTACATTCATGCCAGTATCCAGAAAACCGCCATCCAATGTACCAAAGCAGCCGAATCCGTCACCGGAGAAAAGAATTCCTTCCGTTTCATCAAAGGTCATCATCGTTTCAGGCCAATGCACCATCGGAGTCATATAAAATCGCAGTTTGTGATGTCCTAAAGCTAAGAAATCCCCATCCTTCACCAGATACTGTTCGCCAGTCACTCCGTAAAAGCCTTCAATCATACCAAAGGTCTGCTTATTACCCACAATAATAATTTCCGGGTAATGTTGCTTTATCAATCGGATAGAGCCGGAATGATCCGGTTCCATGTGATTTATAATCAAATAATTGATGGGACGTTCGCCAATCACCTGCTTTATTTTACGCAAGTAGACTTCAAAATAACAGATATCTACCGTATCCACCAATGCCACCATTTCATCATCAATCAGATAAGAGTTATATGAAACTCCATAGGGCAATGGCCACATCGCTTCAAACCGGTGTTTGTTACGGTCATTTACTCCCACATAGTGGACATTTCCTTTAATTCTTGTTTTATGTTCCATTCTTCAGTTATTAAGTGGTAAACTTATCATCTGCAAAAATAATCCTTTTTTCCGAATCCTTATACTTCTTGCCTTGATAAGCATCTCTTTCTTTCATTCTTTTTTGTAAACGTGCCACAAATTCATAATTTTTCAATCCCCAATCCGGTGCTATTAATAATTCTTTAGGAGATTGAGAAACAAAACGTTCCACCACCATATCAGGTCGGAGGTGTTCTATATAATCGATTACCAGATCAATATATTCGTCCACTTCCGTAAACAGATGGAAATCGTCCGGAACTTCAGCATACTCATGCGCCATTCGAGTACCCCGAATTAACTGTAACTGATGAATTTTAAGGGTAGATAGAGGCAATCGGGAAAGGATTCCGGCTTGCTCCACCATCGTTTCATGCGTTTCTCCCGGAAGTCCAAGAATAATATGCCCACCTGTCAAAATACCACAGGCAGCCGTTCGTTCTACAGCCTCCACTGTTTCCGCATACGTATGCCCACGGTTGATACGTTGCAAAGTTTTATCACAAGTACTTTCTATACCATATTCTACCATGAGGAAAGCATGTTTATTCAGTTCTTCCAGATAATGCAACAGTCCTTCCGGCATACAATCCGGCCGGGTTCCAATCACTAGCCCTACAACACCGTCAACCTTTAAAGCTTCTTCATATTTGCGTTTTAGCCCCTCCAACTCCGCATACGTATTTGTGTATGCTTGAAAATAGGCTAAATACTTCATCTCCGGATATTTGTGTGCAAAAAAGTATTTTCCTTCCTGCAACTGAGTAGTAATGGACTTCTCCGTCCGACAGTAATCGGGATTAAAAGTTTGATTGTTACAATATGTACAGCCTCCCCACCCTTTCGTTCCATCCCGGTTAGGACACGTAAACCCAGCATTTAATGATATCTTTTGTACTTTATAAGAAAAGTATTTCCTCAAAAACGTTGGAAAGTCATTATATAATATAGGTGTGGACATATTTGCTCCCTTCTTTTAGTATTTAATCGGCAAACATAAGAAAAATCAGTGAGTTACAGAAAGTTAGTGCAAAATATCTTCAATATATTAAATATTTCATAATTACCATAAGATAAATTAATAAATATTGCGATTCAAAAAATTATTTAATTAGTTTTGCCATGATTTTAGGCATTGACGGGAGGATACTTGTGAAAGTCTTGTGCAATTTATTCCCCAATTATGATTTCATCTCACCATACCCCATGCAACTCTCGTCAATAAAATTATCCTCTCTATATTCCAAATAAGAATATGGAGAGGATTTTTAATTCATCAATAGAAAACAAATGGCAAAGGAACAAAGAATAGAAAGAAGAAAATTACTAATCTGCATTTTGGTCTTGAACGATACCATGCACCAAACTATTCATGTACATTTCCAAATTAGTATATTTGCCATTTACATCAATCATTTTCTTATTTCCATCCGAGCTATCATTGGGATCTAAGCCATACTCTATTTCCCATTCATCCGGTATACCATCACCATCAGAGTCTATCACACAACGTTTAGTATCCAATGATAATTCCGGCCATGAATTACTTCCTAATTCTATTATATCGTTCGGTGTATTGATATACCCATCTAAATTGCCGGAAGCAGTGTAAGATGCCCCCCGATTTTTCACATCCTTTATAACCAGATTATCTACTTTATCCCTATAATCACAACACCCAACATATTTCATTACTTTATTATAAGCAACTTCTGCCGTATGGGTAGTCACTGTCCCGTAATCCAATGGCTTAGATAATTTCAACCCAGCTTGAGCAGCCCTTGTCCACATATTATCCACTTTGTCATCATTCGTTTGTTGGGCATACACTCCATTCGTCCAATTATCTACAGTCACTCCACTATTACCCTCCATCACATTTCCATCAATGTAAAAGGTTCCCCATTTTTGTGCATACGGTGCAAAAGAAGGGTTCTTCTGAACATATTCCTGTGTATAGATTCCTATTTTAGCAATACGATACTGTACTTTAGAAGAAGCCTTGTCCGTAGCAGGTCCTGGTTTATAATAATTATTCACGAGATTGACATGTTGGTCTTCCCCTCCATAGCAACCTTCACCTGCCCAATTATAAAAAACGTTATTACGAATATCCACACATTCTGTCAGAGCTAACGTAGTAGGACGAGGTCCCAAACGTGGGACACGGCTCTCGCAATGTGCAATCATATTATGATGATAGGAAGCATAATGACCACCCCAGTTTCCTCCAAACCCATGCGGTTTATCTTTCGAAGGAGTATCACGTAACGCCTGAGCAGCCAAACACCATTGCACTGTCGAGTTTTCCATTCCATATACAGATAGGCATTCATCCGTGCACCAACTGATAGAACAATGGTCTACTATAATATTCTTTTTATCCATCCCACCTAATCCATCCGAGTCTAAATTTACATTTCCAGGACGAAAACGCATAAAACGAATAATTACATTATTAGAATTGATTACAAAGTCATAATCAGCAATGCAAATACCACCTGGAGAAGTTTGTCCAGCTATTGTCAAATTATCATTTGTTGTTTTTAACTGAGCTTTTAGTTTAATTGTACCTGCCACATCAAAAACGATTGTCCTTGCTCCTTTTTGAGTAAGCGCCCAACGGAAAGAACCTTTTTGAGGATTAGTAGGATTATCCTCCAATGTAGTAACATGGTACACACTCCCTCCTCGCCCCCCTGTAGTACTTCGTCCATGTCCTTCTGCACCGGGGAAAGCTAATAATTGTCCATAATCCAACTTCTTTATTGCAGTAGGAATATTCTCTCCTTGATTACCAAATTCATCATGAGACTCCGTGTTTTCATTAGAACAAGCCCAAACGCCACAAAGAGGTAGAATGGTAATACATAAAAAATAAAAATACTTTTTCATCATTCAAATTACATATTATTAGATTAATGTTTTCTTTCAGACGGCACAAAGGTAAAAGAGTAATGGAAAGAAGATGTTGAAATATTGTTTTTTCTAGAGATACTACTCTCAAAGTACTAAATAACAAAAAATACGAAGCGAAAAACAAATATTACACATAGCTATATTTACATTCATATACTTTTGTAGCGATAAATAAACACAGAAAAAGAAAGTGATACAGCTAAATCAAATTAATAACTATTTATAAACATGCAAAGAATGTCTAACAAAGTGGAAAACATGCGTACCTTGCTGTTAATGCTATTTGCAGCAATATCGCTCAGCGTATCTGCACAAACAATTACTGTAAAAGGTAATGTGAAAGATACCAGTGGAGAGCCTGTTATTGGCGCTTCCGTTGTTGAAAAAGGTAATACGACCAACGGTACGATTACAGATCTGGATGGCAACTTTTCCATCAAGATTGATGGGAAGAAAACATTGGTTATTTCATACATAGGTATGAAAACTCAAGAAATTGCAATTCAAGGTAAAAAAGTAATTAACGTACAGATGACCGATGATTCTAAAGCATTGGATGAAGTAGTCGTAATCGGTTATGGAACAGTTAACAAAAGAGATTTAACAGGATCGGTAGCTTCCGTCAATTCCAAGGACCTGGCAGTTGTTCCGGTATCCAGTGCCACCGAAGCCCTTACTGGAAAACTTGCAGGGGTAAGTATTACAACAACCGAAGGAGCTCCTGATGCAGACGTAAAAATTCGTGTTCGCGGTGGTGGTTCTTTATCCCAAGATAATTCACCTTTATATATTGTAGACGGTTTTCCGGTTTCAAGTATCAGTGACATTGCCCCATCCGAAATACAAAGTATTGATGTTTTAAAAGATGCATCATCCACTGCTATTTATGGTTCTCGAGGAGCAAATGGTGTTGTTATCATTACGACAAAACGTGCCCGTAAGGAAGCTAAACTGTCTGTTAGTTATGACGGATATGTCGGTGTGTCCAAGTCATTCAAAAATTATGATATGATGAGCGGTGAAAAATATGCAGACTGGAAAAGAATGGCTAATTATGGAAAGACAGATAAGGAAATATTTGATGATATTCAATTAAAAGCCTTGAACTCCGGACAGTTTGTAGATTGGCAAGATTTGATGTTTAGCGGTACGGGCTATAAAACGGATCATAATGTCAGTATCAATCAATCGAATGGTCGTAATCGTAATATGTTAGTGTTAGGCTATAATAAAGACCAAAGTATTATTGATAATATGGGATATGAACGTTTCTCAGCCCGTATTAACGGGGATATGGAATTAGCAAAGAACTTGACGGTAGGCTATTCTTCTCTTTTAGCATTGACAACTCGTAATAATGGAGATAATAGTGTTTGGAAATATGGAACAGTTATTGATCCACTAACGGAGGTTTATGACGAGAATGGAGATATGCGCTTTTACAATAGCGGTTGGTATCAGACGGTATTGCATTCGAATCCTTTGTTTGATACTGATAAGAATAATGTAGACAATAAAGAAAAACGTACCCGTATCCTTTTGAACTTATTTGCAGATTGGGAAATAATCAAAGGCTTGAAATTCCGAACAAGTTTGACATATGGCTTGTCGTCAATCGAGAATGGAGTTTATAAGAGTTCTACTTCTCAAGCTCGCCAGTTGGCTTCTCCGTCTGCTGAATACAAAAAAACGAACGAGCAACAGATTACTTTTACGAATGTCCTGAATTATAAGAAGGTATTGAATGATCATAGTTTGGATGTATCGTTGGTGCATGATATGCAGACAGATAAAGCAGAATTGGTCGGTTTGACTGGACAGGATATGCCTTATTACGGTTCGTGGTTTAATGTGAATGAAGCACCAGATGTATTTACACGTCTTTCTTCTGTACGTAAATGGGCTTTGTTGTCATTTATGGGAAGAGTTAATTATACATTTAAGGATCGGTATTTGTTGACATTGACTGGACGTTACGATGGCTCTTCTCGTTTGGCAAAAGGTAATAAATGGGACTTCTTTCCGTCTGTTGCATTGGCTTGGCGTATGAATGATGAGTCTTTCCTTCGGGAAGTTGATTGGCTTTCTAATCTGAAATTACGTTTGAGCTGGGGTAATTCCGGTAATACAGCAATTTCTGAGTATGCAACACAAGGAGCTTTAGGTAAATATGTGTATTATTTCGGGACAACTGAGCAGTCGGCAATGGGATATCTGCCTACCGAGTTGGCTAATAATCAATTGGGGTGGGAAAGTACAGAAGAATATAATGTCGGCGTGGATTTTGGCTTCTTGAATAACAGGATCAGTGGTTCTATTGACGGATATATTCGTAATACACGTGATCTATTGATGAAACGCAATTTGCCGATCAATACAGGGTATGAATTTACTTGGCAAAATGTAGGTAAGACACGTAATTCGGGTATTGAAATAGCCTTGAACACTGTACCTGTTGTGACAAAAGATTTCAGATGGACAGTAGATTTGACTTTTGGCTATAACAAGAATGAAATTGTCGAGTTGTTCAATGGAAAGGAAGATAGTCCGGGAAATAAATGGTTCATTGGGCAACCTCTCTACGTTGAACGTCTGTATAAATATATAGGAGTTTGGCAATATGGAGAAGAAGAGGAAGCGGCAAAGTATGGACGTGAACCTGGTAATCCTAAAATAGAAGATGTAAATAATAATGGGGTTTATGATGAAGGCGATTTGCATACATTCAATAAAATACCCAAATGGACAGCAGGACTTTCTACAGGATTCTATTATAAGAATTTCGATTTGAATGTTTATTTCTATACACGTCAGAAGTATGGACAGCTATTAGGAGTATTGACTGACGAGGCTGGATCAACTCGTTATAATCATCTGGATGTTGATTTTTGGACACCGGATAATCCTTCTAATGCTTGTCCGAAACCTGCGATAACTAATCCACAGGAGTTATTGGTGTCAAGTGATTATGCTTATCGGGATCTGTCATTTATACGTCTGAAAAATATTAATTTGGGATATACTTTACCGAAAGAGATTTCGAAAAAGTTTTATAGTGAAAAATTCAGGGTATATTTTATGGTTGAAAATCCATATACATGGACAAAGAGTGATTATGTAGGACTGGATCCGGAAAACTGTAATAGCTATACAGACCACCGTCCGTTAACCTCATTTATATTTGGAGTAAATGCAAGTTTCTAATAATCTGATTAATTGAAAGTAGAATATGAAAATACTAAATAAAATATTGATAGGTTCGTTGTCTCTGCTATGTTTGTCGTCTTGCGACTTCTTGGATGAGACGGCTTATAATAAAGTGACTGTTGGTAATTTTTATACGACGAAAGATGGTATAACCAATGGTGTCAATGGATTGTATTCAACCTTAAGGGGAATGTATATACAGGAATACTTGATTTATATGTGTGAAGGTCCTTCGGATATATGGATCGGTCATCAAGGACATGAGCAATGGTATAATTGGACGATTGATGCGACAAATGCTGATGTCAGGAGTTTCTGGTATAGTTGTTATAAATCCGTGAATCAGTGTAATGCAGTTATTGAGAGTCTGGAAAATAATGATATTCCTGGATTGGATGAAGATCTAAAAACACGTTTTCTTGCAGAATCGTTATTTATCAGAGCACACTATTTTTATCATCTGGTACAGCAGTTTGGTGATATTCCTATGCCGTTGAAGCCGACAAATTCAGTAGAGACTACTGCACATAAAACAAAAGTAGATGAAGTTTGGAATCAAATTGTTACAGACTTGGAATTTGCTGTAGAGAACTTGCCGGAAACTTACCAGGCATCTGAATTCGGGCATATAACAAAATATGCAGCTATGCACCATCTGTCGAGAGTGTATCTTACTTTGAAACGGAGTGATGACGATTTGAAAAAAGCTTTGAATTATGCCGAGCAGGTGATCAATTCTGGTAAATATTCGTTGGTTAAATCGCACGCAGAATTATGGGATATCAATAATAAAAATAATTCGGAAGTCCTTTTCTCTGTTTTGTATACGCAAAATGCGGAATTAAATGGAGATGGTAATACAGCCCATATGTACTTTTGTTCAGCCTATTCGGAAGAACATCCTGCTGTAAAGAGAGTTATTGAGTATGGCAGACCTTGGAGCCGTGAGCGTTCTTCTGATTTTGCAATAAGTTTGTTTGACAAAACGAAAGATCAACGTTGGGATGATTGTTTTATTTCTCGGTGGAATGTAACGGAAAATTCTGTGACGGAGAATGTTTTCAGCCCGTTTACCAAAAAAGTGGAAGAAAAGGTTTGGACAAAAGGAGAGTTGGCCATGATTGATCCAAGAGAACCTTGGACACCGGAACAGATTAAAGAAGTTTGGCCTGTTTTGGTATTTCTTCCGGAATATATGCGTGAACAAATCGATCCTCTGATGGATGTCCAGTCTGAGCAGAATCCGAATGCGGAATGGCCGTCGAATACTCGTTTTACTTCTTATAAAATGTATGCTTATTTGGTGAAACATTTGGATCCCCTGCGTCCAGAAGTTAACTGGACAGCCGGATCGCGTAATGTTTTTGTTTATCGTTTGGCTGATACATATTTGTTGGCTGCTGAAGCTGCATTCCTGTCTGGAAATGCTCAGAAAGCAGCTGAATATATTAATGTAGTTCGTCGCCGTGCCGCTGTACCTGGGCATGAAGCGGAGATGGAGATTAAGTCTTCCGATGTGACGATTGACTTTATTTTGGATGAAAGAGCTCGTGAATTGATGGGAGAAATGCATCGTTGGTATGATTTGAAACGGACGGACAAATTGATGGAGCGTATGAATGATCCTGAAATCAGTCCTATGACTGCAGGGAAATTTAAAGATTATCATGTATTACGCCCGATACCGCGTGATCAGTTGACAAATGTTTCGAATCCGGAGGAATTTACCCAGAATCCTGGTTATGGCAATTAATCATTTAGAATCAATAAAAATGAGAGTATATGTTTTATTATTGACTTGTTTGTTTTTCTCGTTGCTGGGTAAACCCCAGCAACCGAGGATGATGTATGAAGATACTTCTCGTCGTGGAGTTCCTTTTTCAAAAGATCCGCATGTCGTGAATTTTCAGGGACGTTATTTGATGTATTATACGCTTCCACCGAGGTTGGATGTATCTGGTTCTGGTGCTAACATTGGCATCGCATCCAGTAAAGATTTGGTTAATTGGTCGAAAGTCGGTGAAATAACGCCGGAAAAGAATGCCGTTTATGAAAAGAATGGGCTTTGTGCACCTGGTGCTTTAGTTCGGGATGGTAAAATTCATTTGTTTTATCAAACCTATGGAAATGGAAAAAATGATGCAATCTGTCATGCTGTGTCAACTGATGGTATCCACTTTGATCGCGACCCGAGTAATCCGGTTTTTCATCCGACGGGTGATTGGAACTGTGGACGGGCTATTGATGCTGAAGTTTGTGAATTCAATGGAAAGTATTTTCTTTATTTTGCAACTCGTGACAAGGATTTTAAAATACAAATGCAAGGAGTGGCAACAGCTTCTTTGAATACTGATTTTAACAGGGAAGACTGGACACAAGCTTGTGATAAATCGATCTTGTATCCAGAGTGTGATTGGGAGGGAGAATGTATTGAAGGTGCCTCGATTGTTAAGAAGGATAATAAACTGTATATGTTTTATGCCGGAGCTTATAATAATGCTCCTCAGCAGATCGGGGTTGCTGTCAGTGAAGATGGTTTGAACTGGAAACGTCTGTCGGAAGAACCTTTTTTACGAAATGGAAAACCGGGAGAATGGAATTCAAGTGAATCTGGTCATCCTCACCTTTTTACCGATCTTGACGGACGGACTTATTTGTTCTATCAAGGTAATAATGATCATGGTAAGACTTGGTATATTACA
>OKSZ01000741.1_pt1 | contig 13698 bp, 14 predicted proteins | sample 1606081 | NCBI WGS metagenome assembly OKSZ01 (sample SAMEA3879504, study PRJEB24766) | human gut metagenome | biome: human-associated habitat; feature: feces | place: USA | collected 1985/1987 | reverse complement strand
GATTATGAAGACAAAAAAGTTTTTTATGGTGTTGGTAGCTCTCTTTATGGGTAGTCAAATGGCAATATTTGCACAAGGTAAAAAAGAAGGAAAGATGGACAGAAAGCAGTTCGGTCAGGAACAGATGCAGAAAATGCAATGTAATCAGCTCATAAATGCACTGGCATTGGATGATGCGGAGACTGCTAAGTTTAAACCTGTATACACCAAATATATGGAAGAAATGCGTGCTGTCCGCGATATGAATCCGCGTGCTCCTCGTTCTACGCTTACGGATGCAGAAGTAGAACAAGTAATAAAGGCTCGTTTTGCTCAGAGCCGCAAGATGCTGGATATTCGTGAGAAATATTATAATGAATTCCGTAAATTCCTATCACCGAAACAAATACAGAAAATGTATAATATGGAAAAAAGAATCGGAGATAAAATGAGAAAGGAGATGGGTAAAAGACAAGGAATGAAGAAGAATAATAGTAACAGTAGGAGATAACCCCTGCTCTTCACGAATAAACAACACGGATTTTACGGATTCAAGAGCTCGGCTCCTTATGTCCGTAAAATCCGTGTCCGGATAATAAAAGACGGTCGATTTCAGTTTATTTCTTGTAAACTTTCAAGTTGGATATTTTACTTTTGAATTCTCCTGCCTGTTCTAATGGGAATACCAGTGTGCGGACATAATTCATTTTTGTTTTTCCTTCTTTATCAAAGAAACGTTGCTGGATATTCAGTTCTTCTACTAATTTTCCATTGATAAACAGACGTGTTGCTTTGTTATCTCCTTCTATACCGATATTTAAACGTTGGCCCGGTTGGATATTGTAACTGAATGTGTTTAAATATCCGTCACGTGCAAAACCTAACATTCCACGTATAGGGTCGGACAGATAGAATACGGCATCCGGTGAACGGAACAGTTCGGTTCCCGGTGTTTCTGCTGCACCTTCCACATCAAATGTCACACGATAACCGTAACCGATTTCACGATGTGGTGTGCGGCTTTTGGGAGCAACATTGGCTTGTTCGTATACCAGTCCCGGCGCATTGCCGATACGTCCCATTTGGTTTACTCCCGGTGCTTCGCTCAACGTTTCGCGCATGCGGTTGAATTCATTATACGGAAGTGAAGTTGCAGTTCCCGTCCACATTTTTACGGCTAAAGTTTGTAAAGCCGGGAACGTGCGGTGATGAATATCTTTGGTAGAGATACCGTTTCCTACATGGTCATTCCATACTGCAAACATACCTCCCAGAATGGCAGGATCTTTTTCTTCGAAGACAGCTTTACCTACGTGGGCAGGAGTCCAGGAGTTATATAGCTCTTCCGTGTTCAGATAATCATAATAATAACCGGCAGCAGGTACGATATAAAGAAAACCGTCGGGAATGGAAATAAGTTTGTATCCTTGTTTAACCATTTCTTTAGGCTCTGCATATCCGTTATACCAGGCGCTCATAATTACATTTTCGGCTTTTACGGGAGTTTCTCCTTTGGCATGTGTCAATGCTCCCCATACACAGGCTTGTTTTCCGAAGCCTTCTACATAACGGATATAATGGTCTGTAAACTCACGGAATTTTTCCACTACTTTTTTGTCTTTGTTTGAGTATTCATCTGTGCCGATGTGTACGCGTGGACCACGGAAGACAGGTTCTTCTCCTTCCAAATACTCTTTAAAGAGTCCGTCCATGAATTTATATGTTTCGGGATTGAACAAATCCAGATGATCCATTCCATACTCTTTACTTCCTATCTCGGGTTTATAATGGCTGAATGCCAATGTGTGGGCAGGCGCATCTATTTCCGGGATGATTTCGACGAAACATTCTTCTGCCAACTTCTGCAAATCGATAAATAAATCCACGCATGGCATAGTCGGGATAATCACGGATTTCACCTTTGGGAAGAGCCAGGTCTTCTTTGTTTTGTTCGGCTATCTGCAGCAGGGTACGTGTTCCCCAATATACACCGATGGCTTTGGGGGCGGTCAGCTCGATTCGGTCGGTAACGCGAATGGCGTATCCTTCTTGCCCTAATGATTTGTCTTTTTTAAGTGAAAGAATGAGGTCGCCTTTCTTTCCTTTTCCTTCCACTATCTGCGGAGTATGATTAAATAAGGTATTGCAGTCATCTGCCAGCATCCGGGCGATGCGTTGCAATTCAGAATTTCCTTTTGGGTAAACAATGCGGGTTTGTTCGGTAGGAATGAATTTGCCTTCGTTGCCTTTCCATTCTTTCAGTTCCGGGATAACAAAAGGTTTGGGATTAACAGCAGCTTGTGCAATGTTTATACAACATACACAGCAAAGAATCATCATTAAACAGATTCGGTTAACTGATTTCATAAATTAAGTAGTTTTTTAGATATTGTGTAAAATGTAAATTAAGTTTTTCTTTTGCAGGACAAAGATAGAAAATAATCCTTTCATCATTCTCGAAAAAAGAAAGATTCTTTCCGAGTGTCGACTCTTTTTTGTATGTTTGCGAGAACAAAACCAAAACGAATTCAATAATCTAAAAAAGAAAACCATGAAAGTCAAGAAAATAACTGCATCAGTCAATGATGCACAAGCCGTGCCTCAAGTATTGGACAATGAAGGCGTATCGTTTCAAAAGATAGATATTGTAAATTGGAAGGAATATCCTTATCATCCTGAAGCTGCTTTTCGCATCGCGCATACGGCCGATTCCATTTTAATACATTATAAAGTGACCGAAGGCAGTGTTCGTGCCAAATATGGAGAAGATAACGGAGCGGTCTGGACTGATTCGTGTATGGAGTTTTTTTCAATTCCCGCAGGCGATGGTGTGTATTACAATATGGAGTGCAGCTGTATCGGCACATTTTTGGTCGGGGCAGGAGCAGAGCGGAATAATCGGGAACATGCACCGCGTGAAGTGATGGAAAAAGTGTCTCGTTGGTCGAGCTTGGGCCGTACGCCTTTTGAAGAACGGATAGGGGAATGTACTTGGGAAGTGGCTTTGGTCATTCCTTATACAGTATTCTTTAAGCACCGGATTACTTCATTGGACGGACAGACGATAAAGGCTAACTTCTATAAGTGCGGTGATGAATTGCAAACTCCACATTTCTTGTCGTGGAACCCCATCAACATAGAAAAGCCGGATTTCCACAGACCCGATTTCTTTGGTTCATTGGAATTTGAGTAAAAACGTAAATTATTTGAAAAAGAATACATACTGCCGGATAAAATCAGTATGTTTGCAGGTAACAACAATTTAAAACGAGAAAATTATGACAGCAATTATTGTGATTGTAGTAGTCGTTATCTTGGCAGCCTGGTTGGTTTCCATGTATAATTCATTGGTTAAAATGCGTAATAACCGCGAGAATGCGTTTGCTGACATCGATGTTCAGCTAAAGCAGCGCCATGACCTGGTACCTCAGCTGGTGGAAACTGTAAAAGGATATGCGGCTCACGAAAAAGATACGTTGGAGCGGGTTATCAATGCCCGCAACGGGGCTATCGGTGCCAAAACCATTGACGAGAAAATTGTAGCAGAGAATGCCTTGTCTTCTGCTTTGAGTGGATTGAAAATAACATTGGAAGCCTATCCGGACTTGAAAGCAAACCAAAACTTTCTTCAGTTGCAGGAGGAAATAGCCGATTTGGAAAATAAGCTTTCTTCCGTGCGCCGTTATTTTAATTCTGCTACCAAAGAATATAATAATGCAGTAGAGACATTCCCTTCCAATATTCTGGCAGGTATGTTCGGTTTCCGTAAAGAAGTGATGTTTGACTTGGGAGAGCAACGCGCAGCTTTGGAGGAAGCTCCTAAAATTAAATTTTAAGGACGATGCAATATGTTGGCATACACACACAGCAGAGCAGGAATAACTTTCGTTCGCTGCTTCTGCTCTGTTTGTTTCCCTGCCTGGTAGTAGGGCTTTTGTTCGTGTTTTGTTATTTGCTGGTTTATTTGACACAAGGTGATGCACCCCATTATTATCAGGTAGGTGTCACCGACCGGTCAGTGGCTTTATTTATAGAAATGGCTCCTTATGTATTGGGAGGCGTATTCATTTGGTTTCTGATTGCCTACTTTGCCAATACTTCCATCATCAACGCTGCTACGGGTGCCCGACCGTTGGAACGGAAAGAAAATAAACGTGTCTATAATCTGGTGGAGAATCTTTGTATGAGTCAGGGGATGCCGATGCCTAAAATCAACATCATAAATGATGATTCACTGAATGCTTATGCCAGTGGTATAAATAAAAAGAGTTATACCGTAACATTGTCTAAAGGTATCATTGAGAAGCTGAATGATGAAGAACTGGAGGCAGTTATAGCCCATGAATTGTCTCATATCCGTAATCATGATGTACGTTTGCTTATCATCTCCATCGTGTTTGTGGGAATTTTCTCGATGCTGGCACAGATAGCATTGCGCTCTGCTTATTATTCTTCCTTTACACGTAAACGTGATGACAAGGGAGGGGCGGCTTTGATTCTTCTGCTGACCATGTTGGTTGCGGCTGTCGGTTATTTCTTTGCCATCTTGATGCGCTTTGCCATTTCGCGCAAACGCGAGTATTTGGCAGATGCAGGTTCGGCGGAGATGACCAAGAATCCTTTGGCTTTGGCAAGTGCTTTGCGTAAAATATCGGCCGATCCCGATATAGAAGCTGTGAAGCGTGAAGATGTGGCTCAACTTTTTATTCAGCATCCGGGCAAGCAGGCAACAAGTGCATTGAGTGGGTTGAGCGGGCTTTTTGCGACACATCCTCCCATCGAAAAACGAATACAAATATTGGAACAGTTCTGAAAGATGAAAACGACGTTGAGATATATTATCATTGTTGTGCTGTGCGGATTCTGTCTTTTTACGGCGCAGGCGCAGACGCGTAATCGTCAATACGAAGAATACATTCATAAGTATAAGGATATAGCTGTGGAGGAAATGAAGCGTTATCGCATTCCTGCCAGCATTACATTGGCACAGGGATTGTTGGAATCGGGAGCCGGAAAAAGTGCTTTATCCCGTAAGTCGAACAATCATTTCGGCATTAAGTGCGGAGGTGACTGGACAGGGCGTACAGTGCGTTATGATGATGATGCCCGTAATGAATGCTTCCGTGCTTACAAGCATCCGCGTGACTCCTATGAAGACCATTCCAAATTTCTAAAAGGGCGTTCGCGTTATGCCTTTTTGTTCAAATTGAAGATAACAGATTATAAAGGTTGGGCACATGGGTTGAAAAAAGCCGGATATGCAACAGATCCTCGCTATGCTTATCGTTTGATTGACATTATCGAACTGTATGACTTACATAAATTCGATACCCGTGACGGTATCAAGTGGATGAAAGAGTTTCCAAATCCGCATCAGCCTTATTTGGCAAATGATTTGCTGTATATTGTGGTGCGTAGCGGAGATACTTTTAAAAGTCTGTCGAAAGAGTTCGATATCAGTCAGCGTAAACTGAGAAAGTACAATGACTTGTATAAAGGATATGTGTTGAAACCGGGAGATATTATCTATTTGGATAAGAAACACCGTCGTGCCGACAAAGAGCATGTTGTTCATGTGGTACGCAGCGGAGATTCAATGTACTCCATTGCACAGAAATACGGAATTCGTCTGAAGAATTTATATAAAATGAATAAAATGAAGCCTGAGGATGCAGCGCCGAAGGTGGGAGATATATTGCGTCTGCGATGAAACGGAATCATGAATGTCCGTTTGCAGAAGTTTAAAAACGTACAGGGTGTTCGATATCGGACACCCTTTATTTTTGTTTTATGATTGATAATCAGATTATTGGTGTTTTGGCATGAATGTTGCTTTAGATTTGATATGAAAAAAATAATAAAATAACGATAAATTATGGACAGAGAAATTCCAAAAGAAGTACGTGATAAAGAGCGTAAGAAAATGTTGATTAAATATGGTGTTATAGGTGTTGCCGGCATCGTATGCATCGCTTTGCTGATTTCTTTCATGCGGAGTAGTGTGAATCGGAAGGATTTGGTATTCTCGGAAGTGGATACAGGGATAATTGAGGTAAGTGTGAGTGCTTCCGGTAAGGTTGTTCCGGCTTTTGAGGAAATCATCAACTCTCCCATCAATACCCGTATTGTGGAAGTTTATCGTAAGGGAGGAGACAGTGTGGGGACGCCGATTCTTAAACTGGACCTTCAGAGTACGGAAACGGAATATAAGAAATTGCTGGATGAAGAGCAGATGAAGCGTTATCAGCTGGAACAGTTGAAGGTGAACAATAATACGTATCTGAGTGATTTGGCAATGCAGGTGAAAATTTCTGCCATGAAGTTGAACCGTATGGAAGTAGAGCTTCGTAATGAACGTTATTTGGATAGTTTGGGTTCCGGTACTACGGATAAGGTGCGTCAGGCAGAGTTGAACTTTAATACGGGAAAATTGGAATTGGAACAGCTCCGCCAGCAATATGCAAATGAAAAAGAAGTCAAGGCAGCCGACCTTAAAGTGAAAGAACTGGAATTTAATATCTTCGCAAAGAGTCTGGCCGAAATGAAGCGGACATTGGATGATGCCCAAATCCGTTCGCCACGCAAAGCTATTCTTACTTATATTAATAATCAGGTCGGTGCACAGGTGCCGCAAGGCACACAGGTGGCTGTCATCTCAGATTTGAGTCATTTTAAAGTGGAAGGTGAAATAGCCGATACTTATGGCGACCGTGTGGCGGCAGGAGGACGTGCCATTGTCAAAATCGGCAATGAAAAATTGGAAGGCATCGTGAGCAGTGTTACACCGTTGTCAAAGAATGGTGTAATTTCGTTTACAGTCCAGTTGGTGGAGGATAATAACAAACGTCTCCGTTCAGGATTGAAAACAGATGTATATGTAATGAATGCCGTGAAAGAAGATGTGATGAGAATAGCAAATGCTTCTTATTATGTAGGCCGTGGCGAATATGAATTGTTCGTGCAGGACAGTGATAATGAAATAATAAAGCGTAAGGTACAACTTGGCGACAGCAACTTTGAATATGTGGAGGTGGTGAGCGGATTGCAACCCGGTGATAAAGTGGTGGTCAGTGATATGAGCAATTATAAAAACAAAAGCAAGTTGAAAGTCAAGTAGGAACAGTTGCAACATAAACGAAAAAATAAAATTCTCTTTTTAAAGTAAATAAGTGTTTCGTGGGGGATTGATGAAGAATCCGGCAAAGAAACCGGGTTCTTCATCTAAATAAAATGTAATTTAATATTTATTCTTGATATGATAAAACTATATTTAAAACAAGCATGGACACTGATAAAGCAAAACAAGCTTTTTACTTCTATCTATGTGGTGGGTACGGGTCTTTCCATTGCTTTAACCATGACTATGTTTATTATCTTTTATGTGAAATTTGCTCCGATTTATCCGGAACGATTAAGGCAATGAAATGTTATCCTAAGACAAATAAGGAAAGTTGGAATTGCAATGGCGGTGCTTCCTACTATCTGGTGGATAAAATGTTGAAAGATTTGCCTCATTTGGAAGCTATCGGTGCCGGTACGCAGGATTTTATGGGTAATAATACGATAGCCTTGCCTGATAAGAAAGAGGTAATGGAGGTAAATCCATACTATGCTGATTCCGGGTTCTGGTCTGTGTTCTCTTTTCGCTTTTTGACCGGAAAACCTTTTACTCAGGCTGATGTAGATGCCGGTTTGCCTGTAGCTGTTTTGTCGGAAAGCCTTGCTAAACGCATTTTTGCTTCGACAGATGTAGTAGGGAAATATTTTACCTTCAATGGTAAGGAGTTTCGTGTGTGTGGAATTGTGCAAGATGTGTCGAATGCCACTCCTGATACGGCAGGTGACTTATGGATACCTTTGTTTTTACACTCATGGGTGTCCCGAACGTCTGAGGGGGAGAAACTGATAGGTAATGTCCATATTTATATGCTTGCTCCGACACCGGCCGATAAAGAAGCTTTGCGTGCCGAAGTACAGGATGTTTTTCGTAAATACAATCTTCAGACTTCCGAATATGAAAATGATTTAATGCAACAACCCGATGATTTCTGGAAAAGTACATTCCGAAAGAATTCCTGTGAGGCGCCTGATTGGGGTGAACTGTTGAAAGGATTGATTTATATATTGCTGGCTTTGCTTTTTATTCCCGCCATGAACTTGAGTGGCATGATTTCATCGCGTATGGATCATCGCTTGTGTGAGTTGGGGGTACGCCGGGCGTATGGAGCCACCAATAAAATATTGTTGGGACAGGTGTTATGGGAAAATCTGTTACTGACTTGTCTGGGTGGTTTGATTGGTATTTTACTATCCTATTTAATTGTACTGACTGCAAGTGACTGGATACTTAATTTGTTTGACGATTGGGTAAATGACCCTGACAAAACACCGTTTCTTTCTTTCGAGATGCTGTTCAACCCATGGATTTTCAGTTTTGCTTTTGTGCTTTGTGTGTTGCTCAATCTGATATCGGCATTCGTGCCTGCCTTATGGTCTTTGCGCCATACCATTATTCAGTCTCTTAATACTAAACGTTAATACAAAAATACGATTATGATAAAGAAAATAATATGCCAACTATGGAACCAGCGCAGAATGAATGGCTGGATATTTATAGAATTGGTCATTGTCAGTTTTTTCCTTTGGACAGTGATTGACCCCATTTATATTCTGACTGCCGATAAACTTATAGCTTCGGGGTATGATGCCCATAACAGATATGTGGTGAAGATAGGGAATTATGAATCTTCCAATGGGAATTATCAAGCAGAAATGAATACAGATTCCATTTGTAAAGAATCTTATAATCGTATTATTCGTGTGGTGCGCGACCTGCCTGAGATGAAAGATTTCTCTATTGCTTCCAGTGCCAGCTTTCCTAATTCCGGTTCGTGGAATGGAACACAAATATATAATGATACGGCGGATATCAAGAATGATAAATATATACATACACAATATTATGAATTTTATCTGCAAGACGGTAGTAATATGTTTCGCACTTATGGCATGAAAGATGCTTTTACGGGGGCTGATATAAATATACCGGCAGATGCGGCGACACGTCAAAAAGTATTTTTATCAGAGGCTCTGGCCCGGGCTCTTTTTGGAAAGACGGATGTGACAGGGCAAAAAGTATATTCTCATGATAAGAGCAGTTATGAAATTGCAGGTGTCTTTCAAGATTATAAGCATCGCAATTATGAACAACCTTATCCTTTATTGGTGTGGGTATATAATGAGATACAAGGGAAGACTTATATGAATTGGAGGTACAGCATCACTTTTTCGCTGAAAGAAGGAGTAGATGCCAACGCTTTTGAACAGCGTTTCAAAAAGGAAGTGATGCCTTTGCTTAAGGCTGGTAATTTCTATTGTTCCGGGCTTGAATCGTTTGAAGAGGTGAGTTATATGTATGCGCAGAGAAGCGGTGTCATCAATCAACTCCGCCTGAAATATTCGTTAGCCGGATTTGCGTTGCTCTGTATTTTCTTGGGTATGGTAGGTACTTTCTGGATTCGTTGCAATGCGCGTCGTCAGGAGATAGGTATTATGCGCAGTATGGGAGCATCTGAAAATGCTGTGCGTAATCAATTTTTAGCGGAAGCATTTTTATTGGTAACGGTTGCTTTTGTGGTAGCTCTTCCGGTGGTTTTCCATCAGGTGCATGAGAGTGGATTTTTCTCTTCGGGAGTAAAGAGGGCAATACTTGATATGAGTTATTGGCAAAATCAGCCGGTGATGCATTTCTGCATCGTTACACTGATGACTTATATCATCTTGCTTGTTATCGCATTGATAGGTACTTATATACCGGTGAAGCGTGCCTCGCATATCTTGCCTGCCGATGCTTTGCGTGACGAATAGTTTCCGATGCGCACAAAATCGGGCAGAGTGTTCGATAACGGACACTTTGTATGAAGCACAAAATATTGATAATAAATAATTTATACTTTTGGCATAACTTTTGAATGTTGAAAGACAACAGCGAACTTTTAATGAAGATAATAATAACAATTTAAAATAAAATGATTATGGCAATGATTAAATTAACCGGCATCAACAAGATTTACCGTACAAATGAAATTGAGACCTTGGCACTTGAGAATGTAAATCTGGATGTGGAAAAAGGTGAGTTTGTGAGTATCATGGGTCCCTCAGGATGTGGAAAATCTACTCTCTTGAATATCATGGGGCTGTTGGATGCACCCAGTAGCGGTAAGATTGAGATAAACGGTACGTCGGTAGAAAATATGAAAGACAAAGAATTGGCGGCTTTTCGTAACAAGACACTTGGTTTTGTTTTCCAGTCTTTCCATCTGATTAACTCATTGAATGTGATTGACAATGTAGAGCTTCCTTTGCTCTATAGAAAGATGCCGGCCAAAGAACGTACCCGTTTGGCTAAGGAAGTGTTGGAGCGTGTAGGGCTGAGCCATCGTATGCGCCACATGCCCACTCAATTGTCGGGTGGTCAATGCCAGCGTGTAGCCATTGCGCGTGCCATTGTCGGTAATCCTGAAATAATCCTTGCCGATGAGCCCACCGGTAACTTGGATTCAAAGATGGGTGCGGAAGTGATGGAATTGTTGCATAAACTGAATAAGGAAGACGGACGGACCATTGTAATGGTAACTCACAATGAAGAACAAGCCAAACAGACTTCACGCACGATTCGCTTCTTTGACGGACGTCAGGTGATGTAAAACCTGTTTTGGTAGATAGGATTGTTGCTTCTTTGCCATTAGCGTTATCGGTTATTGATGGCGCTAATGATTGTTTTTGGCATTTGGATGCCTGCTACACAAGCTATGAAGATTCAGCCTGCCGAAGCGCTGCATGAGGAATAAGAATATATATAAATAAAATGATGAAATAAATTTTAGTGTAAATGAAAAAGATAATACAACAAGCCTTTTTTCAGTTGCGTAATCAACCTTTGTTGAGTGTGATAACCGTTTTGGGCACCGCACTTGCCATAGCTCTGATTATGGTGATATTGATTGTGTATCAGGCAAAGACGGCAGATTATGCCCCCGAAGTGAACCGTTCCCGTTCGCTTTATGTCAAGTGGGAACGTACTGTTTATGATAAAAAAGACCCCAATAGTGCAGGGCATTCCCGTCCTTCGTTGTGGTTGGTAAAGGAGATATTTTATCCATTGACTACTCCGGAAGCAGTTACTGCCACTTACGAGGGAGGAGAGGTTCTTGTGGGTACCGTCGGTTCCGACGAAGAAATGAATACTCCGCTTATGTTGACCGATGCCGCCTTCTGGAAAGTATATCAATTCCGTTTCTTGGCGGGCAAGCCTTTTACGGAAGCTGATTTCCAATCGGGGATGAAGCAAGCTGTCATAGCCAAGAGTGTGGCACGCCGGCTTTTCGGAGGGGCAGAGAATGCCATAGGAAAGGATATTCTGGTTAACTTTGCTGCCTATACAGTATGTGGAGTGGTGGATGACGTGAATCGTTTTTGTGAGTTTACATGGAGTGAAGTATATGCTCCTTATACCTCAAACGCTATTGCCAGTGAAGCGGAGGCAGGTCAAACCGGTGGTAATAATGTTATTACCATTCTTGCCCGTTCTACCGATGATTTCGATGCTATTCGCAATGAAGTGGCTCGCGGTGTGGCGCAGATAAACACGACATTGGGTGATATGGAATTGCAATTGATGGGACAACCTGATAATTTCCGTATGCAGCTCAATCGTAAGTTTGCCAATCAATACGAGAATCTGAATGCCAATTTCTGGAAATATGGTATTATGATACTGATTATTCTTTTGGTTCCTGCCATCAATTTGAGTGGACTGACCAATACCCGTATGCGCCGTCGTTTGGAAGAACTTGGCATCCGCAAGGCTTTTGGTGCGACTCGCAATGAGCTGGTATGGCAAGTGCTGAACGAAAATCTGGTACTGACGGTTATGGGCGGATTATTGGGGTTGGCATTGGCTTATCTGTTCTTGTGGTTGATGAGCGACTGGTTGTTGCAAACCGTATGGGGAGCCACTGCCACAATGAATGCCTCTATGGTAAGTCCTGTGATATTTCTCATTGCATTTGGCTTTTGCTTGATACTCAATATGTTTTCGGCATACGTGCCTGCATGGAGAGTGGCGCATACTCCAATTGTAGATTCGTTGAATGAAAAACTCTGAAACCATGTTGATACATATATTAAAAATTATAAAGAACAACCTTCGTGCCAATCTTCTTTTGGTGGCCGGAATATTTGTGATTGCCACTTCCTTGTGGTATGCTGTGGACTATGTATATGCCGTGGCGGTCAACGGACAGAAATCTCTTGGCTTTGAATGGGAAAATGTCTATTACATCCAAGTGGGCGTATTACCTCAGGAGAGTCTGGAACGAGATACAACCACTCGCTCTCACGAGATGATGACCGGTGAATATCTGGAGTTCTGTAATCGCTTGAAGCGTCATCCTGCCGTGAAGGATTTGTGCTATACCCGCATGCATTTTCATTATGTGTGGAAGAATGGGTTTAAGACTGTTTTTTATGATACTTTGCAGGCAGGTGCTTATACGCGCATGGTCAGCCCCGGTTATTTCTCTGTGTTTGGAGTAAAGGGGGCAGACGGATGCTCTCCCGAAGAACTTTCAAAACGTGCCCGTCCAGAAGAAATGGTGATGACGGACAATCTTGCCCGTTACCTGATAAGTGGAAAAGGAAGCAAAGAATATACGCCCCGCAAAGGTGTGGAAATGGTGGGTAAGCTTGTGAGCTTTAATAAAGATGGAAGTGATTCTGTCCGGGTATCTGCTGTTTGTGAAAATCAGAAGTACAATGAATACACTTCGCAACAAGCAGCGTTTTATTATGTCCGTAATGATGGATTTAAATGCACCTATGCCAGCATTCCTTATCAGGACTTGTTTATTCGCGTAAAGGCGGATGCCGATCGCCCCGGTTTTGTAGAGGCTTTCCGCAAGGAAATGAAGAAACAGCTTCGTGTAGGCAATCTTTATTTGGCAGATATGCGTCCGATGAGTGAGTTCCGCAATGAGCAATTGTCGGACTATCGCAGTGAACTTTATACTTACCTTGCTATTGCCGGTTTCTTCTTGATTAATGCATTCTTGGCGGTACTTGGCACTTTTTGGTTCCGTACCCAACACCGTCGGGAGGAACTTGCCATCCGAATCACTTCGGGAGCTACTCCTCACAGCCTTATGCGGCTCTTGATGGGAGAGGGGATTTTGTTGGTTACTTTCGCTTATATTCCGGCATTGATTGTTGCTTACAATTTAGGCGTTGCCGATTTGGTGAATACGTGGCCGGTAGAATGGAGCTTGGGACGTTTTATTGTCGGAGGAATACTTACTTATTTCCTTTTGTTGGTAGTAGTGGTGTTCAGTATTTGGTTCCCGGCTCGCCAGGCCATGAAGATTCAGCCGGCTGAGGCTTTGCATGGGGAATAAGAGTATGAAAAGGAAGTTGATAAAAGTTGCTTTCACGCATCGCACTCATTGAATTCCTTTGTTCATCGGGGTTTGATGTGAAGAGAAACAATGAAGGTTGCTTTCACACGAAAGTCCCCATGAATAGGACGTTTGAGCACCGTTATGTGTGAAAGGAGATTTCATCAATTCTCCTTTCCTAAAAAGACCTTGACCTTTTTAAAAAACTTCAAGGTCTTTCCAAAAAGCTTCAAAGTCTTTCAAAAAAAGACCTTGGTCTTTTTTTGAA
>OKSZ01000653.1_pt1 | contig 15194 bp, 8 predicted proteins | sample 1606081 | NCBI WGS metagenome assembly OKSZ01 (sample SAMEA3879504, study PRJEB24766) | human gut metagenome | biome: human-associated habitat; feature: feces | place: USA | collected 1985/1987 | reverse complement strand
CCCCCTAATAATCAATTATATAACATAAAAGAGCATTTATATTTTTATTCCAACCTTAAAAAGAGATTCTTTACTCTCCTACATTTGCAATACCAAGCAAACCGAATAACATTAAATACTATATATTATGAAAAGAAGCTTTATACTTATGACACTGCTCGCACTCTTCGGCTTACAGCACCCCACGTCTGCAACCATTATTAAAAAAGTTGCCCCGACCTTTTGGTGGGCAGGTATGAAAAATCCCGAGTTACAAGTATTATTATATGGCGAGAACATCTCGTCAAGTGATGTGAGTATTTCCGCCAAAGACATTCTCTTGAAAGAGGTAGTCAAACAAGAGAATCCGAACTATCTTCTCTTATATATGGATTTGTCGGAAGCGGCTCCCCAATCTTTCAATATAACTTTGAAACAAGGTAAAAAAGAAACTGTTGTCCCTTACGAAATTAAACAACGTAGAAACGATGCTTCTGATGTAAAAGGATTCAATGCCGGTGATGTACTTTATCTGATTATGCCGGACCGTTTTTCCAATGGTGACCCTTCGAACGATATTATCCCGGGAATGCTCGAATCAAAAGTAGACCGTAATGAACCGTTTGCACGCCATGGCGGTGACTTGAAAGGTATCGAAAATCATTTGGATTACTTGGACAATTTGGGTATCACTGCCATCTGGCTCAACCCTATCCAGGAAAATGATATGAAAGAAGGTTCATACCATGGCTATGCCATCACCGATTACTATCAGGTAGACCGCCGCTTCGGTAACAATGAAGAATTCCGCAAACTGGTAGATGCGGCTCACGCCAAAGGCATGAAAGTGGTGATGGACATGATATTCAACCATTGCGGCAGCGAGAACTACCTGTTCAAGGATATGCCTTCAAAAGACTGGTTCAATTTCAGAGGAAATTATGTACAGACTTCTTATAAAACCGCCAGTGTACAAGATATACATGCCGCCGACTATGAGCGTAAATTAGCAGTCGACGGTTGGTTCACCGAATCAATGCCCGACTTCAACCAACGCAATCGCCACGTAGCCAACTATCTGATTCAAAGCAGTATTTGGTGGATTGAATATGCAGGTATCAACGGAATTCGCCAAGATACGCATCCCTACGCAGACTTCGATATGATGTCTCACTGGTGTAAAGCCGTCAACGAGGAGTATCCCGACTTCAACATCGTGGGCGAAACCTGGCTCAACAGCAATGTACTCGTTTCCTTCTGGCAAAAAGACAGCAAACTTGCCGCACCCAGAAACTCAAATCTTCGCACAGTGATGGACTTCCCTTTAATGGAGCACATGAATCGGGCTTTTGATGAAGAGACCACCGATTGGAGCGGAGGGTTATTCCGTCTTTATGATTATCTGACACAAGACCTTGTCTATGCCGACCCCATGAATCTGCTGATATTCCTCGACAACCACGATACTTCACGCTTCTATCGCAATGATGAAGACACCAAAAATCTGAACCGCTACAAACAAGCACTTGCTTTCTTGTTTACCACCCGCGGTATCCCTCAGATTTATTATGGGACAGAGATATTGATGGCGGCAGACAAAGCGAATGGTGACGGGCTTCTCCGTTGTGACTATCCCGGCGGATGGCAAAGCGATCTGCGCAATTGTTTCCAAAACGCCAATCGCACCGCCCGGCAAAGAGAAGCATTTGACTATATGCAGAAACTGTTGCAATGGAGAAAAGGAAATGAAGCCATCGCCAAAGGAACGCTAAAACATTTCGCTCCCAATAAAGGAATATATGCATACGAAAGAAAATATGGGAACAAATCGGTTACTGTATTCATGAATGGAAACGACAAGGAACAGAGTATTGATTTAACTCCTTATAAAGAAATATTGCCAAAGGCATCCGCCTTGGATGTATTGACGGGCACAAAGGTTGGATTAGGAAAAGAATTAACGCTCTCCGGTCGCGGAATATTGATTTTAGAGTTCTGATACAGTTCACTTTGATTTATATTTATCAGATATTGCAAATACACTAACTATATAGTAATCAGAGATATAATATTTATAACAAGACAAATGCATTTATATTTTTATTCTTGTGCAATCTTTGAATATACAAGATTCTTACATTTGCAATATCCGAAACAAAACAGAGTTAGGAAACTTGTTAGCTTATAATTTAATACCATAGTTATATGAAAATTAAAAAGAAACTTTCACTCATTGCATTCATTTGCATTTCATTCATAGCAAATGCACAGCAAAAACTTACATCACCGGATGGCAACCTGGAAATGATTTTCCACCTAAACGGAGAAGGTACCCCCATTTATGAACTGACTTATAAACAAAAGCCTGTCATCAAACCCAGTAAGCTGGGACTGGAACTGAAAAAAGAAGATGCCGATGCTAAGACAGACTTTGAGTGGACAGCCCGTAAAGATGCCGACAAACTTGATTCTAAAACAAACCTATATAATGGATTTGAACTGAAGGATGCCCAAACTTCTACTTTTGACGAAACTTGGCAACCGGTATGGGGAGAGGAAAAAGAAATTCGCAATCATTACAATGAGTTGGCAGTAACCCTGAACCAACCGGCAAACGATAGATATATCATCATACGTTTCCGCCTTTTCAATGACGGACTGGGCTTCCGCTACGAATTCCCCCAGCAGAAGAACCTGAATTATTTTGTTATCAAAGAAGAACATTCACAATTCGGTATGGCGGGAGACCATACTGCCTATTGGATTCCCGGAGATTATGATACGCAGGAATACGACTATACCGTTTCCCGTTTGTCAGAAATCAGAGGTTTGATGAAGACAGCCATTACCCCCAACTCTTCACAAACTCCGTTCTCGCCTACAGGCGTTCAGACGGCTTTGATGATGAAGACGAATAACGGACTGTATATCAATCTCCATGAGGCTGCATTAATCGATTATGCCTGTATGCATCTGAATCTGGATGATAAGAACATGGTATTCGAATCATGGCTGACCCCTGACGCACAAGGTGACAAAGGATATATGCAAACACCTTGTTCTTCACCGTGGCGCACCGTCATCGTGAGTGATGACGCACGCAATATCCTTGCTTCACGCATTACTTTAAACTTGAATGAACCTTGCAAAATTGAAGATACATCATGGATTAAACCGGTGAAATATATCGGTGTTTGGTGGGATATGATTACCGGCAAAGGCTCTTGGGCTTACACAGACGAACTTTCCAGCGTGAAATTGGGAGAAACCGATTATTCTAAAACCAAACCTAACGGAAAGCATTCTGCAAACACAGCTAATGTGAAACGATACATTGATTTTGCGGCTCAGCACGGTTTTGACCAAGTATTGGTAGAGGGATGGAACGAAGGTTGGGAAGACTGGTTTGGCAAAAGCAAAGATTATGTTTTCGACTTTGTGACCCCTTATCCCGACTTTAATGTGAAAGAACTTCAGAACTATGCGGCAAGTAAAGGTGTTAAACTAATGATGCATCATGAAACTTCGGCTTCTGTACGTAACTACGAACGACACATGGACAAAGCTTACCAATTTATGGCCGATAATGGTTATAACTCGGTAAAGAGTGGTTATGTGGGCAACATCATCCCTCGTGGAGAACACCATTACGGACAATGGATGGACAACCATTATCTCTATGCGGTAAAGAAAGCAGCCGATTATAAAATCATGGTAAATGCACATGAAGCAGTACGTCCTACCGGTATTTGCCGTACTTATCCTAACCTGATAGGCAACGAGTCGGCTCGCGGAACAGAATATGAATCGTTTGGTGGAAATAATGTTAATCATACTACCATACTTCCGTTTACCAGACTGATTGGAGGTCCGATGGATTACACTCCGGGCATCTTTGAAACACATTGCAACAAGATGAACCCGACGAATAATTCACAAGTACGCTCCACACTGGCACGGCAGTTGGCATTATACGTCACCATGTATAGTCCATTGCAAATGGCTGCTGACATTCCCGAAAACTACGAACGCTTCATGGACGCGTTCCAGTTTATCAAAGATGTGGCAATCGATTGGGACGAAACCAAATATCTGGAAGCTGAACCGGGAGATTATATCACCATTGCCCGCAGAGCCAAGGGAACCAATGACTGGTATATCGGCTGCACAGCTGATGAAAACGGTCATATTTCCAAACTGACATTTGATTTCCTTGAACCGGGAAAACAATATATCGCTACTGTCTATGCCGATGCGAAAGATGCCGACTGGAAAGACAATCCGCAAGCATATACCATTCGCAAAGGTATTGTGACCGGCAAGAGCAAATTAAACTTGCGTGCAGCCAGTGGCGGCGGTTATGCAATCAGTATCAAAGAGGTGAAAGATAAATCAGAGGTAAAAGGAATAAAGAGGTTATAAATTAATTGTGATTATTGAGAAAACCGTTTTCAATAGGTATTTATTAAAGTAAAAAACATGAATAAATAACTTAACTTTAAATTTAAAGACATGAAAAGAAACGTGATGTTTAAAATCCTACTCATGATAGTAGTGGGATTGTTCTTGTCCCTAGACGCATTTGCCCAACAAATGATGGTTAAAGGAATTGTCAAAGATACAACCGGCGAGCCGATTATCGGTGCTAACGTTGTAGTAAAAGGAAGTAGTAACGGTACAATTACCGATTTCGAAGGCAACTTCCAGTTCAACGCCAATAAAGGCGATATTATTGTGATTTCATTTATCGGTTACCAAGCACAGGAAGTACCTGCTGCTGCCAACCTGAACATTATTCTGAAAGACGATACACAGTTATTGCAGGACGTTGTAGTCATTGGTTATGGTACCGTTAAGAAGAATGATGCAACCGGCTCTGTAACAGCCATCAAACCGGACCAGCTGAGCAAAGGTATCACTACCAATGCACAAGACATGTTGTCCGGTAAGGTTGCCGGTGTAAGCGTTATTTCCAACGACGGTGCTCCCGGCAGCGGTGCCCAGATTCGTATCCGTGGCGGTTCCTCTTTGAATGCCAGCAACGACCCGCTATTGGTTATTGATGGATTGGCTATTGATAATCAAGGAATCAAAGGTATGTCAAACGGCCTGTCAATGGTTAACCCTGAAGATATCGAAACTTTCACCGTACTAAAAGATGCTTCTGCAACAGCTATCTACGGTTCACGTGCATCCAACGGTGTCATTATCATCACTACCAAAAAAGGAAAGAACGGACAAGCGCCGAAAATAAACTACAATGGTTCAATTTCTTTGGCTACCACTCAAAAGCGTTATGACGTATTGGATGGTAATGAATACCGTGCTTATGCCCAGCAGTTATGGGGAGATAAATATCCTGCAGAAATGGATACAGCCAATACAGACTGGCAAGACCAGATTTTCCGTACTGCCGTAAGCACCGACCATCATATCTCTATTACCGGTGGACTTAAGAACGTTCCGTATCGCGTATCTGTCGGTTATACTAATGAAAATGGTATTATTAAAACCTCCAACTTCCAGCGCTTGACCGCGTCTGTCAATCTTGCTCCATCATTCTTTAACGACCATTTGAAATTCAATATCAACGCCAAATATATGTATGGTAGAAATCGTTATGCCGATGCGGGTGCAGCCGTAGGCGGTGCATTATCTATTGCTCCTACTCATCCTGTTTATGGAACAGGAGATGCGTTTAAATTCTCAGGCGGTTATTGGCAGAATATGCAAGCTACAGACGGTTTCAGTGATAAAGACTGGACTTATACGACAGATAAAAACACTCCTCAAAACCCATTGGCTGCACTGGAACAACGTAATAAAAAAGCAAACAGCAACGACTTTGTAGGCAATGTAGAAGTAGACTATAAAGTTCATTTCTTGCCGGACTTGCGTCTCCATGCCAGCATCGGCGGTGAATATGCAGACGGTAATGAACGTGAAATTGTTTCTCCATACTCATACACCAATAACTATTACGGATGGAACGGATTATCTACCCAGTACAAGTATAATATATCCTATAATGCTTATGCACAATACATCAAGTCCCTTGGCGCACATGATTTCGACATCATGGTCGGTGGTGAGGAGCAACATTTCCATCGTAATGGCGCTGACGGTGTAGGTCAAGGATGGGATTCTTATAAAAACGAACCGGTGGATCAAGCATTGCGCAGTCAAAAAGCTTATGCAACACGCAATACGCTGGTTTCTTTCTTCGGACGTTTAAACTACTCCTTACTGAACCGCTATTTATTCACGTTCACCATGCGCTGGGATGGTTCTTCACGGTTTAGCAGTGACAACCGCTGGGGTACATTCCCTTCATTAGCTTTAGGCTGGAAGATGAAAGAAGAAAACTTCCTGAAAAACGTGAACTTCCTTTCCGATTTGAAACTTCGTCTTGGTTGGGGTATCACAGGACAGCAGGATATAGGTGATGACTTTGCTTTCCTTCCTCTGTATGTGACAAGCGATGATTATGCACAATATCCTTTCGGTGACACTTATTACAGTTCTTCACGCCCCAAGGCTTTCAACACAGATTTGAAATGGGAAAAAACAACTACCTGGAACGGCGGTTTGGATTTTGGTTTCCTGAATGGAAGAATATCAGGTGCTATCGATGGATACTATCGTGAAACAGAGGACTTGCTGAACAGTGTCAAGATTCCTGTAGGAACTAATTTCAATGCACAGATGATGAAGAATATCGGTTCATTAAAGAATTATGGTGTAGAATTCTCCATCAATGCCAAACCAATTGTATCCAAAGACTTTACATGGGATTTAACTTACAATGTTACTTGGAACCACAACGAAATTACGAAGCTGAACGGTGGTGATGATAGTGACTATTATGTTGAAACCGGTGATAAGATATCCAGAGGTAACAATACCAAAGTTCAAGCAAATAAAGTAGGACATGCAGCCAACGCATTCTATGTTTACCAGCAAGTTTACGATGAAAACGGAAAGCCTATCGAAAATATGTTTGTAGACCGCAACGGTGATGGCAAGATCAACAGTGCCGACAAATATATCTATAAGAAACCGGCGGCCGACGTATTGATGGGTCTGACTTCCAAAATGCTGTATAAAGACTGGGACTTCAGCTTCTCTTTGCGTGCAAGCCTCAACAACTATGTTTATTATGACTTCTTGAGCAATAAGGCGAATGTCAGTGCTTCCGGACTGTATACTAACAATGCATACGTCAACACGACCAAAGAAGCCATAGCTCTTGGTTTCACAGGAAAAGGCGAATACTATATGAGTGACTATTTTGTTCGTAACGCTTCATTCATCCGTTGTGACAATATCACATTGGGATATTCTTTCAAAAACTTACTCCGGTCACAGGCCTATCAAGGAGTGGGCGGCCGTGTATTTGCTACCGTACAGAACCCGTTCGTTATCTCTAAATACAAAGGACTCGATCCGGAAATCAAAAGTGGTATAGACAGTAACCCATACCCCAGAGCAACGACATTCTTATTAGGTCTTAGCCTTCAATTTTAACTTAACTTTAAAACGAAATAATCATGAAAACAAGATATTTTAAAAAGATATTTGCCTCAGCACTGATGGTTACTGCCATTCTGGGCACCAGTTCGTGCATTAATGATTTGGATATTAGTCCTATTGATCCTCAATATGCGCCCAGCTTTGACCAAAATGATGTATTCGTAAAAGAATATGCATTATTAGGCTTGACAGGACAAAAAGGACCGGCCGGATCAGCCGACCTCGACGGACAAGATGAAGGTGAATCAGGATTTTACCGTACCATCTTTAACTGCAACGAATTACCAAGTGATGAATGTATCTGGGCTTGGCAAACCGACACAGATATCCCTCAGCTGACAAACATCAGTTGGAACTCTTCCAGTATCCGCACCGAATGGACATACGTCCGCTTGGGATACAATATTACACAACTCAACTTCTTCCTTGACCAGACAGAAGGAAAAGACGATGAAGAAACAATGCGTCAACGCTCCGAAGTCCGCTTCCTGCGTGCATTACATTATTTCTACTTCCTTGATTTATTTGGTAAAGCACCTTTTAAAGAACACTTTAACAACGAGCTTCCGGTTGAAAAGAAAGGCAGCGATTTATATGACTACATCCAAAAAGAGTTAAGCCAATGCGAAAGCGCAATGTATGAACCACGCCAAGCCCCGTTTGGCCGTGCCGACAAAGCGGCAAACTGGTTGCTGCGCGCACGTCTGTATCTGAATGCAGAAGTATATACCGGCAAAGCTGACTATGCCAACGCAAGAGATTATGCAGACAAAGTAATCAATTCATCTTATAAGCTATGTCCCGAATATCGTTTATTGTTCATGGCGGATAACGATGAAAACGCACAGGCGATGCAAGAAATTATCCTGCCTATCCGCCAGGATGGTATCAAAACACGTAATTATGGAGGGTCCACTTATTTGGTTAATGGTACCCGCACTGCCGGCATGCCACGTATGGGAACTACCAATGGATGGTCTTGTATCTTTTCACGCGCTGCATTAGTTAAAAAATTCTTCCCTGATCTTTCTCAAGTGCCGATGTTACCCGGCGACATTGAAGTGCCTGCAGCAGGAGAAATTAACACGGATGAAAAAATAGATGCTTTCGATGCCCAATATGGCACAAGAACAATAGATATGATCAAAGCGGCAGGCGATGACCGCGCCATGTTCTATTCAGGAATCGGTGGCGGTATCCGCAAAATCGAAACTGATGTCATATCCGGTTTTAAAGATGGATTATCTATCGTAAAATGGCAAAATATCCGCTCAGACGGACAGCCGACACATCATACCGAATATCCCGATACCGATATTCCTTTGATGCGTTTGTCTGAAGCCTATTTGACCCGAGCTGAAGCCAAATTCCGCCTGGGAGAAGATGCAACCGAAGATATCAATACCCTCCGCAGACGCGCCAACTGTACCAGACTTGTTCAGACAGTGACCGAAAAAGAGATTATTGACGAATGGGCACGTGAGTTCTATCTGGAAGGACGCCGTCGTTCGGACTTGATCCGTTTCGATATGTTCACTAGCAATAAATATTTATGGGACTGGAAAGGTGGAGCAGCAACCGGAACTTCTGTTTCTTCTTTCTACAATGTTTATCCTATCCCGGCATCGGATATGAATAACAATCCGAATATGTCACAAAACACAGGATATTAATCAGTAGTTTCCGTTTAACAATTAAAATATGTATATTATGAAAAAGATATTCAACATATTGCTTCTTGCTGTATTCACCCTGTCCGTGTTTACAGCATGCGAAAAGGACGACGATAGCAATCCCGTTCTAAAAGAGCCTACCACCTTTTCACTCAACCTGCCGCCATATGCAGCCAACAATATCTACGACTTGAAAAATGCGAAGACAGTGGAATTGACTTGTTCACAGCCAGATTATGGTTTTCCGGCTGCTACAACATACAGTGTTCAGGTGGCGCTTAATTCTGAATTTACAGAAAAGACAGAAGAAAGTGAAGCAAACTATACCGAATTGACTACAACTTATTCTACAGCCAAAATGGATGTAGTGGCATCTGAACTGAATACGGCTATCATAGAATTATGGACTGCCCAGAATGAAGGAGCCGATTTCCCGACTACACCAATCAGCGTCTTCATCCGCCTGAAGGCTACCATTACAGATAGTGACCGGGGAGTGTGCATTTCTAATGTGATAGAATTGCCGAAAGTACTGGGCAACGCATCCACCGACAAGTTAGAAGCCCCCCAAACCATGTTCCTCGTTGGTTCTATGCTCGACACAGAATGGACTATCTGGAAACCAATGGTACAAGTCAGCGGATTGGACGGACAATTCTGGAGACTCATTTATTTCACAGCCGGTGATGAATTCAAGTTCGGAACCAAAGAAAAAGAATACATCGGTTCGGACGATACCCGTTTAACAATCACAGACAAAGCCGAGTCCGGTGTTATCGGCACCAACAGCGGTAATATAACTGTCAAAAACGCCGGTTGGTATGTAGTATTTATCAAAGCGGCAGTAAAAGGCAGTGATTATACATTTACCATGACATTCTATCCGGGCGAAGTATATCTGTTCGGAGCAACCAATGGAGGAACATGGGACTATAACGACACTTGGAAATTTACTGCTCCCGACAATAAAGACGGTTCATTCGTGTCTCCTGCCATGACAGCAAGCGGTGAAGCCCGTATCTGTGTTAAGACAGATGTCGACTGGTGGAGAACAGAATTTACACTCTGTAACGGTGAAATCTTCTATCGCGAAAACAATCCGGTCAATGACAGTTGGGGTAAAGATGTTGGTCCTGAGTATTCTATTCAAGGAGCAGCAGGCAAGACCATCCGACTCAACTTCACAGCCGGAACAGGAGAACTAAAATAATAACCTTAAAACGAAAGATTCATCATGAAAAAGCAATTTATATACGCAGGAATGTTTCTATTTACCATAGGATTCTCTGCTTGTAATGAAGACTTCAAGGACTGGGCTGCCCCCCAGTCCAATCCCCAAGAGGATAGTGCAGAACAAATGACAGCAACTTTCACAACCGGTCAAGATGCCAATATTAGCATGGATGAAGCCACTGCCGACTCGGTAGAAATTGTAAAATTAACTTCAACTACCGCTGTGGAAGGCAGTACCATAACTCTCAGTTCTTTACTATTCAACGATGATTACTCTTTACCCTTCACGACCAAAGACGGTACTGTAAAAGTAGCCTTGACGCAACTGGACAGTATTACCCAGGAAATATATAAAAGCCGTGCCAGTGTAGCACGCAATTTGCGTGTTATAGTCAAAGCAGCAGCTACCACTCCGGCCGGAGACGGTATCCAACTTTCGGGCAATGAAGTAAATATCACGCTAAAGCCGGGAGCAACACCGGCAGTAGACCCGAAAGGTTACTATGTAGTAGGTGCATTTACCGGCTGGAATGCAGAAGGCGCCTTGCCCATGACACTCGATCCCAACAATAAGAATGTCTATACATTGGAAACCGAAACGACAGAAGCCAATCAGAACTTTAAGATTTTCCCGGCTTCCGCCATCAACGGCAAAGATATTGACTGGACACAGGCTTTAGGCGCTCAAAAAGATGGCGACACCGCCGCCGAAAACTTCCTGACTTGGAAAGTAGGTGATAAGGAAGCAGGAGCCATCATGGTGGAAGAAGCCGGTAAAATCAAGATTACAATCAATATGACCGATTTCCGCTATTCAGTAAAAGACAACAGTGCTCCCACAGAACTCTATATGACCGGAAGCGCATATAACTGGGGCAAGATATGGAAACAGTTTGTTCCCGTCAACGACACAAAAGGTGCCTTCTGGGGCATTTACTATTTCGCTGCCGATGACCAAGTGAAATTTGCTCCGCAAGCCGATTGGGGCAATGACTTCGGTTTTGCCGCCACTATTTCGCAAGCATCTGTCGACCGTGCCGGATTGTCGGATTCTGACGGAAACATCAAAGTGGGTAAAGCAGGCTGGTATCTGGTCTATGTATCAGTCATCGGTGATAACCGGGTGGTAGAGTTTGAAACACCCAATGTATATCTGATAGGAGATACCTCTCATGACGGTTGGAACGACCAGTTGGCAGAACAAGATTTATTCACCATCCCGACAGATGCAGACGGCTCATTCGTCTCACCGGCATTCGCCAAGAACGGAGAGCTCCGTATATGCGTACACCCCGAAGCCGCCGCTACCGATTGGTGGAGAACTGAATTTATTATCCTGAATGGTAAAATCGAATACCGCGGCAATGATGGAGACCAAGAAAGAGTACAAGGAAAAGCCGGACAAAAGGCATATCTGAACTTCTCGGACAACACCGGAAAAGTAGAATAACCAGTATACAGATTTTAAAAACCCTGAAAGCCGTCCTTCGTCCAAAAGGGCGGCTTTTTTTAATCAAGTCCATCATGAAGAAATATAAATTTCCCCTTTTACCGGGGTTATTGCTATCCTGCTTATTCATCGCCTGCTCGGATGACAATAAAGAAGATTTGCCCGACCTGCAGCCGGGCGAGGGCATGAACTACTCTCCCAAAACACCGGATGCCGACCAACCGCTGACCATCACCTTCAAAGCACCGACCTCTTCCGCCCTGTTCGGATACAAGGGGGAAGTATATATCCACACCGGTGTAGTGGGCGAAGGCGACTGGCAGTATGTCCCGGCCGAATGGAACCAGAACATAGATAAATGCAAGATGACAAAGCTGGAAGAAAATATATGGAGCATCACGCTGGAACCCGACATACGCCAATGGTTTCAGTCAGGCAAGACACCGATAGAAAAACTGGGCATCGTTATCCGTAGTTCAGACGGCAGCAAGAAGGGGATTGACATCGATTCCTTTGTGAAGGTCACAGACCATAAGTACCAAGGCTTCTCGCCGGCCGAAATTAAGCATGCAGCCCTGCCCGGGAATGTGGAAGAAGGCATCAACGTCATCAACAACAACACCGTGACTCTTGTACTCTATGACAAAGACACCGAAGGCAACCACAAAGACTTTGCACACGTCCTCGGCGACTTCAACAACTGGGAACTGACCAATAAGGAGGACTGCCAGATGTGTCGCGACGATGCCGCCGGATGTTGGTGGATAACCCTGAACAACCTCAACCCGACAAAAGAATATGCATTTCAATACTATGTAGGGACCAAAGGCGGTGAAGTCATCCGTTTGGCAGATGCCTACTGCGAAAAGATTCTCGACCCGGGGCATGACGATGACATCCCGGCATCCACCTATCCCGACAACAAAAGATACCCAAAAGGCGGAAAAGGAATTGTTTCGGTATTCAAGATACAACGAGACAACTATGCCTGGAGTGTACCCGATTTCAAGATGCAACATCCCAAACAACCGGTCATTTACGAAATGCACCTGCGCGATTTCACTGCCGACCATAGTATCAGTGGCGCCCTGCAGAAATTGGATTACCTGAAAAACATGGGCGTCGACGCCATCGAGTTGATGCCTGTTCAGGAGTTTGACGGGAACGACAGCTGGGGATACAACCCGTGTTTCTTCTTCGCCCTCGATAAGGCGTATGGCACCCCAAAAATGTATAAAGACTTCATTGACGCCTGCCACCGCAAAGGCATGGCCGTCATTCTCGATGTAGTATACAACCATGCCACCGGCAACATGCCTTTTGCCCGCCTGTATTGGGACAGCGCAAAGAACAAGACCGCGCGAAACAATCCCTACTTCAACACAGACGCCCCGCATCCTTACAGCGTCTTCCAAGACTTCAACCATGAAAGTCCCTTGGTGCGCAAGTTCGTGAAGCGCAACCTGAAGTTCCTGCTGGACGAATACAAGATAGACGGTTTCCGTTTCGACCTCACCAAAGGCTTCACCCAAACCGCATCTACCGAAGCCACCGCCTCCAACTACGATGCCGCCCGCATAGCCATCCTGAAGGACTACCACTCGGCAGTGAAGGCAGCAAAGAGCGATGCCCTCGTCATATTCGAGCACTTCTGCGAAAAGAAAGAAGAACAAGAATTGGCGGCAGAAGGGATATACCTGTGGCGCAACATGAACAATGCCTATTGCCAGTCTGCCATGGGTTGGAAAGAAAACAGCGGTTTCGACGGACTGTATGAGAGCACCCCTTCATGGGTGGGCTTCATGGAAAGCCATGACGAAGAGCGCATGGGCTACAAACAAACCCAATGGGGAAACGGAGTCCTCCAAACCGACCTCCCGACCCGCATCCGCCAACTGGCTGCCAACGCAGCTTTCTTTTTCACCGTTCCGGGCCCCAAGATGATATGGCAGTTCGGCGAACTGGGATATGATTTCAGCATCAACAGTAACGAAACGGGAACAGCCGTCAGCGAAGAATACCGTACATCACGCAAACCCATCCGTTGGGATTATTACGAAAATGCCACACGCAAAGAACTCTTTGAGATATATAGCCAATTAATTGGCTTGCGCAATGAAAAGCCATCCTTGTTCGAAGGAAACGCCACCCTGACATGGAGAGCAGGCGCATCTGATTGGGACCAAGGACGCTCCCTCTATCTTAGCGGAATTACCGGAGAAGCTATTGCTGTTGTCGGCAACTTCAGCAATACCGATGCGGATGTTACCTTCCCGGGCCCCATAGGAGAGTGGAGAAACTACTTCACCGGACAAAACGAAACTGTAACGGAAAAAGTCACTGTTCCCGCCAATCATTTCATTCTGTATACCCGTTTCTAACCGATTCGGGCACAGAACGAAATATAAATGAAGAAAAGCCATTTATTATCAAAATAAATATCCGAATAGTTTCTCATTCAAATCTTATTATGTACATTTGCCGAGCATTAAGTATTCTCATAGAAGAACAATATTACTTTTCCAACTTTATTCGCATGGTGACTAATGTAGAAATGTTTATCTTCATAAGATTCCTTATCGCATAATTTCCCTATTTTATTATTAAAACATTTATTTTAAAATGAACATTTTTATTGCAGGACTGAGCTATAATTTGAGCGAAGCCGAATTAGAAGAATTATTTGCAGAGTATGGAGAAGTAGTTTCAGCCAAAGTCATCATGGACAGAGAAACAGGCCGTTCCAAAGGATATGGATTTGTTGAAATGGCAGAAGATGAAGCCGGAAACAAAGCAATCGAAGCACTAAACGGCGCAGAAGTTGACGGAAAAACATTATCAGTATCAGTAGCACGTCCCAAGACAGAAGGACCGCGTCGAAGCTATAACAACAACGGTGGCGGTGGATACCATGGCGGAAACCGTGGCGGTGGATATGGCAACAGAGACAACAACTACGGCGGTGGTAATAGAGACAACAATTACGGTGGCGGAAGAAACAGATATTAATCTGTAGATTCCTCACTCCATATATCAAACGTGCGGAGATACTTTTCAGTATCTTCGCACGTTTGTTTTTATATTTTCCACGTCATATCAGCATTTCCCCAAAGGGGTAATTCCCATTTACTTACCTTTAAGTATGCTCTTCCCTACTCTTATGGTTTGGAGAAAAGCATATTGCGATTGCTTAACCACGTCCGTGGTTAAGTATAGTCACCTTGGTGGTTAACTTTAACCACCCTCGTGGTTAGACTTAACCACCTAGGTGGCTAAGCAATCATGAACCTGGGAAAAGCAGGGAAACGACTGAAGGACAGGGGAAT
>OKSZ01000646.1_pt1 | contig 15340 bp, 8 predicted proteins | sample 1606081 | NCBI WGS metagenome assembly OKSZ01 (sample SAMEA3879504, study PRJEB24766) | human gut metagenome | biome: human-associated habitat; feature: feces | place: USA | collected 1985/1987 | reverse complement strand
GACCGTTATTCCAATTTCGCGCGTATCGGTGACGGTTCGCTCGGAGGTAAAGGGCGCGGACTGGCTTTCATAGATAATATGGTGAAGCGTCATCCGGAGTTTGATGAGTTTGAGAATGCACGGGTAGCCATTCCCAAGACGGTGGTGCTTTGTACGGATGTGTTCGATGAGTTTATGGACACGAACAATCTGTATCAGATTGCCCTTTCGGATGCGGATGATGATTTGATTCTGAGGTATTTCCTGAAAGCGAAGTTGCCGGACCGGTTGGTGGAAGACTTTTTTACTTTCTTTGATGTGGTGAAGTCACCGATTGCCATCCGTTCTTCGTCTCTGTTGGAAGATTCCCATTATCAGCCGTTTGCGGGGATTTACAATACGTATATGATTCCTTATCTGGACGATCGCTATGAGATGCTGCGTATGCTTTCCGATGCCATCAAGGGAGTGTATGCTTCGGTATACTTCCGTGACAGCAAGGCTTATATGCAAGCTACGTCGAACGTGATAGACCAGGAAAAGATGGCTGTCATCTTGCAGGAAGTCGTTGGTAACCAATACGGAGAACGTTATTATCCTTCCATGTCCGGTGTGGCACGCTCGCTCAATTATTATCCGCTGGGTGATGAAAAGGCGGAGGAAGGAACGGTGAATCTGGCTCTTGGATTGGGAAAATATATTGTGGATGGCGGTATGACGCTTCGTTTTTCTCCTTATCATCCCAATCAGGTGTTACAGACCAGCGAGATGGAAATAGCTTTGAAAGAGACTCAGACCCGTTTCTATGCGTTGGACTTGAAGAATGCAGGGCATGACTTTTCGATCGATGACGGCTTTAATCTGTTGAAACTTCATGTGAAAGAGGCGGAAAATGACGGTGCTTTGCAGTATATCGCTTCTACATACGACCCGTACGACCAGATAATCCGGGATGGCTTGTATCCGGGAGGACGCAAGGTGATCACGTTTGCTAATATCCTGCAACATGATGTTTTCCCGTTGGCTCGTATTTTACAGTTGGTTTTGAAATACGGGGAACAGGAGATGCGTCGTCCGGTTGAGATTGAGTTTGCGGCAACGTTAAGTCGTGATCAGGATAAGACGGGTACTTTCTATCTTTTGCAGATCCGTCCGATTGTGGATAGCAAGGAGATGCTGGATGAGGATTTGAACGATATACCGGATGATGAGGTGATTCTTCGCTCGTATAATTCGCTGGGACATGGCATTATGAACGAGATTCAGGATGTTGTCTATGTGAAGACAGACGGCTACAGTGCTTCCAATAATCAGGCTATTGCTTGGGAGATAGAAAAGATCAATCAGCAGTTCTTGAACGAGGGGAAGAACTATGTGCTTGTCGGTCCCGGACGTTGGGGAAGCAGCGACACGTGGCTGGGCATTCCGGTGAAGTGGCCGCACATCTCGGCAGCTCGTGTGATAGTGGAGGCGGGACTGACCAATTACCGCGTTGATCCTAGTCAGGGTACGCATTTCTTCCAGAATCTTACCTCGTTCGGAGTGGGTTACTTCACGATCAATGCCTTTATGAATGATGGTGTCTACAACCAAGAGTTCCTCAATGCGCAACCGGCTGTGGAAGAAACGAAGTTCCTCCGCCATGTCCGCTTTGAGAAACCGATAGTGGTCAAGATGGATGGAAAGAAGAAACTTGGGGTGGTGCTGATGCCGGGAGTGTAGGTGGCTTTATATAAAAATGAAATTGGTGGAAATAAAGAGGAACTATAATTATATTATGAGTCTATTTAAAAATAACACTCGTGTCTAAATCAATAGATCTTATATTCAATAAATGTAGGGGAGTAACGTTCTGTTTTTCATCTAAAAGGTGAGATTCTTCTGTGATAGGCTTAAAAATATGGCTTTTTTTTAAGGTCGGACAGGTTAATTGTGTCCTCATTTTCAGATTTTGGGATAAATCTTTCTTTGGATACTTTATTATAAAGAAAGAAAACTGTATTTTTGCGGTCGGTTTTTAAGATATAAAGAGATTCTAGAGAGATGAGTAACAGACAATTAGTAAAACTGGCTTTTTGTGTATGTCTCCTACCTTTCTTTTTTTCTTGTTCTTCGGAACGTGATGAGGGAAGTGAAGGAAATGGAACATTACGTGTACAAGTTAGTGCAAATGCCGAAGTATTAGTGGGAACAAATACTCGGGTTAATGATGGAATAGAACAGGAAGTGCCCGATGTCAATGATTTCTCTTTTTCTATATTTAAAGGAGAAACTCTTCGTGGAGAGTGGGCTACGTTAGCTGAGTTTTTGGCTGATGATGAGTTGACTCTTCGGTCTGGTAATAACTATGTAGCGAAAGCTTCGTATGGCGATGTCAATAATGAAGGTTTCGAGTTGCCTTATTATGAGGGAAATCAGCCGTTTGTTATAAAGCGGGGACAGACCACCACTGTGGAAGTGACCTGTTATCTGGCAAATGCTAAATTGTCGATTGTCTATACAGATGAATTTAAGGACTACTTTTCTGAGTATACGGCTGAAGTCACTACTTCGCTTGGCAATACAGTGAACTATGTTTCTGATGAAACACGTTATGCCTATTTCAAGCCGGGAGAAGTACAAGTACGTGTGAAGGTAAAAAAGAAGGAAGGTTATTCACAGGAAGTAACTTTGAAAGTTGGCGAAGATTATGCTCTTGAAGCTCGCCATGCCTATATTCTGACACTTGATTTGGATGCGGGTACTCCTTCTATTAATATATCATTTAGTGATGATATTCCTAATCAGGAACCTGTGACAATCATTGTCTCGGATGAGGCTTTAAGTGCTCCGGCACCTTATTTTACAGCAAATGGGTTTAATGATGACCAACCGATTGACGTTGTTGAAGGAAAATCAGCGGAAGCTTCAGAAGTGTATGCTTATTTGAATGCGGCCGGTGGAATAGCTCATTGTTATTTGACGACTCATTCTTCTTCGTTGATCGAACAAGGATGGCCTGAAACTGTGGACTTGACTAGTGTGTCTGCAGAAAATCTGAGCGCAATGCAGAAGTTAGGGTTTCAGATGGCAGGATTGGGTGACAAAAAAGATAAGATTGCAAAGATTGACTTTACGAATGTAGTACCTTTTTTGGAATATACCGAAGAGGGTACAGAACATCTTTTTGAGTTGCGGGCTACTGATAAATTGTCTAAAGAGAATGTGGAACCATTGAAATTTAGAGTTTCCAGTAAGGATAATCAGTTTGCGGTGAGTGCAGGACAATCAGTGCTTTATGGCACGACAAAGATGAAGGCTAATTTGACTCTTGACGGTGATCCCGCCAAGGTGACTTATTGGTTGAAGAAAGGCGAGACAGAACAGCAAGTAGTGCCAAGTTCCGTAAAGTCGAATGGAACATCACATGATTTGGTGTTTAAGTTTGATGAATCCCAATATGCTGATATTCAGATGGAGGCTCGGTATTTGCGACGTAAAAGTACATTAAACTCAATGCTAGAGGCTCCTGCTGTAAATTTATATTTGGAGTATCCGGGAGATGTATGGACAAAAGAGGCTACGTTACATAAGAAAGGAAATCTTGACGAAAGCTGGACATTGCAGTGTGCAAAGTGGAAGAAGGATGAATTGGGGTCGTGGACTATGCAGGCATATAGCTTGACGGATGATGCAATCTTTTTGAATGCACTTACTGATAGTACAAAATATACTTATCGGTTTGTTAAGTTTGATGAGTCGCAGGACATAATTGGAGCTTCGGATACGTTGAGCATTGTAACGGAAAAGGAATTTCAGATTCCTAATTCGAATTTTGAAAGTTGTATAAAAGAAAAAAGGTATGATGCATCAGGAACTGGTGGACAAGATATTTATATTTTTTATCCTTATGCGGAAAACAACTTGTCTGAACAATGGTGGAATACTCGGAATCTGTTGACAACAAGTGAGAGAGGATCTCTATTAGGGGCAACATGCTCTTGGTATTATAGTTGTTTTCCTGGTTCTGTTCCAACAAATGAAGAGAAATTAACAGCTTCGTGGCATTTGAATAACTATGATGGTCAGAGTCTCACAATAGGGGGACACGGGGATGAAGGTACTGCTATTGAAATTGCAACAGTTGGATGGGGAAAAGGTAATAAATGGTCTGGCATAGGCAAAAATTCAGAGAATAAAACGGCTGGTAGCCTATTTATAGGAACTTTTGCAGAAAATGTGGAACAATATGGTAGGACTTTTTCTTCACGCCCTACTGAGGTTCGATTTTGGTATAAATATTATTCTTATAATGATGAATTTACGAAACCATATGTCAGTGTCGAAGATAAGAATGGTAACGAAATTGGAAAGATGGAAGAAGAACTGATAATTAGTAATTCTGTGAATGAATTTACAGAAGGGATTATAAAAATTAGTTATATAGGACATGAAACTGAAAAAGCTGCTAAAATTAAAATAATATTTCTCTCTACTAGCAGTCAAAGTCCTGCAACTAAAGCCGTACATGGCAGCTTGAATGATTGGAAAGGAAATGGTGATTCTCGTCATATTGGCAGTATATTAACAATAGATGATGTTTCATTAGTGTATGATAAGTAGAAAAATGGGAAATTATATAAAATGAAGAATGATATGAGAAAAATAGCAAATATACTATATGTATTATTCGTAAGCCTTTTCATCCTCTCTGCTTGCGATCGTGAAAAGATGGACTTCGGTAACGAATCGGATGGTTATGGACAAATTCAATTGTCCTCCATGCAACTTTCTGTGGATGTAAATGCGACACCACTGTCTCGTGCTGTCACAGTAGATGCTGGTAGTTATATCGTTGGTATTTACAATGAAGACGGAACAACTTTAATTTCCGAATGGAAGTATAGTGATATGCCTGAAATATTTCAATTGAAAGTAGGTAAATACAAAGTTATCGCTCATGCTCCGAGTGTTGATAAGGCTGTATTTGATGAACCTTATTGTGAAGGAAGTAAGACTTTTGAAATTCTGAAAGATCAGGTCACAAATATTGAAACTATCAAATGTACTTTGCAAAGTATTATGGTCACTATCAAATATGAAGACGCATTCAAAGAACTTTTAGGGGAAACGGTTAATGTGGCTGTGAAGGTGAATAAGAAAGATAATGAATTGCTTAACTTTAGTAAGGATGAAACACGTTCCGGTTATTTTCATGGTACGGTGACCGATAATGTCGTAGATGTTAATTTTATTGGGACTATTGATGGTGAAGATAACGTTCCTATTGATAAATCTTATGCTGGTATAGCTATTGGTTCTCATCTTATAATCACATATATATTGAATGATGCTAATGGTAATCCGGGGTCAGGTGGTAGTGCTGATATTAAATTGCAGGTGGATACTCGTTGTGAGGTAGTGAATATCGATGGCTCGGTTCTTCCGGATAAAGAACCGGAAATTGACGATTTCCCGTCAGGCGGTGGTGATGAAACTAAAGAACCGATAATTACAGGAAAAGGATTTGAAATAGCAGATCCGCATAATGTGGAAGATTTGGAAGATGTAGTAGTAAATCTGGAGGCAGAAGCCGGAATGAGAAATGTTGTGGTTGCAATAACTTCAACAAATAAGGATTTTGAAAATCTTATCTGTTCGGATGATTTGTTTGGCTCTAACACATTTGATTTGGCTCATCCAGCTTCAGAGGAACAAAAGGCTGTGTTAGAAGGTTTGGATTTTCCCATTGAAGATGAAATCATTGGACAGAAAAATGCGGATTTTGCCATAACAAAGTTCATGGGACCCTTAAGTGGTTTTGTTGGTGAGCATAAGTTCAAAATTACTATTACTGATAGTAAAGGAAACTCTACTTCGGCAACATTAACATTGATCGTACAAGAATGAAAAAATTGATTATATATGCTTTTTCTTTTTTCTTTTTTCTTTTAGGCTGTCAACAAAACGAAGACGGTTCTGTCTTTGAAGGTGAAGGTACCTTATGTTTGAAAGTAAAAATGAAGAGCGATATACAAGCTATCGCAACCCGTACGCTTACCAAAGATGAAGAGACGGAGTTGAATGAGAATTGTAAGATACGTATTTATGATACGGATAAATTGATTCGCAAATATCAAGGTATAAGTAATATACCGGATAATTTGATACTTCCTTCCGGAGAATATCATGTAAAGGTGACGGCTGGTGATTCTGTTGCAGCTTCTTTTGATAAAAAGTTCTATGAGGGAATTGAACCTTTTACATTGACCAAAGGAGCGACTGTCCCTGTAGAGGTAGTAGCAAATATTGCAAATACAGTTACTAAAGTTACTTTTGCTGAGTCTTTGACGAATGTATTTACTGATTGTCAGCTAAATGTTTCTGTAAAAGCAGAAGAAGGAACGCTGACTTTCAATGCGGATAATTTGGAACAAATGGGGTATTTTTCTTTACCTGTCGCTTGTGATACTTTGTTTTGTACATTTGTAGCGAAAGTTGCTGCGACCGGAGATGCATATGAGCATATTGATACTATTCCGTTTGTGAAACGTGCAACCTTATATAATTTGATGTATGAATATAGGGATGAGGAAATTGAGTTACCGGATGTAGGAGGGGGAATGCTGGTTTTGGAAGTAGATGCTACCCCCATTGGTGAACCTATAGAAGATAATATTTCATATTATCGTCGTCCGGTGATAAAAGCTGAAACAGATGGACAGGTATTAGAACTTACAACTCCTTATTATTTGGAGACAAATGCCGGATCAGATATTCAGATAGCGGTAATGGGGTCTTCTGTGTTGAAACAGGTTCAGATATCATCTGAACAGTTCCCAGAATTTTTGAATATGAATGAACAGACTTTTGATTTGGGTAATTTAGCTGACGGTCAAGAAGAGGTTTTGCGTAATGGAGGAATACATATTGATCGGGTGCCTGAATCTAAAGGATATGCGATAAATTTGGTGTTTACGGCGAGTCTTATACAGAAATATTCAGCGAAAGAGGGTAGTTATAATATTTCTTTTAATGTCGTTGATGAAAAAGGAAAAATACGTGTGGTTGATTGGGTTGTTATTGTATCAGATGCGGCAGTACGTACAGAGGAAGTGATAAATTATGAAGTCTGGGCTACAAAAGCAACTTTGCGTGGTACAGTACTTGATGGACGTGAGCCACAAGGAACATTAGCTTTCCGTTACCATAAGGTAGATGATATGAATTGGAAGACTGTGAATGCGGTACGCGATGGATCTAGTATTTCGGCAGAAATTAGTGGCTTGGAGCCTAGTACAGAAGATAAGTCCTCTATTTATGAATATCAATTGATGGATGGGGATATGCTTTCTAATGTTATATGCCAATTTACGACAGAAGTAGCTTGGCAGCTGGAAAATGCAGGATTTGAGAGTTGGAGTGAAAGTACTAAACCTACATTAGTATACGGAAAGGAAAAAGGTGAACAAATGTTTTGGGATAGTGGTAATCATGGTTCTTCCTCAAGTATGGCTGCTTTGATCGGAAAGGCCGTAGACTTAACTACTCCTGATAAATTAACTACGGGAAGTGAAAGTAAATACTCGGCAAAATTAGAGTCTAAGTCAGTTGTTGGCGTATTTGCAGCAGGTAATTTGTTTGTTGGAAAATTTTTGAGAACAAGTGGGACAAATGGAGTATTAGGTTGGGGACGGTCATGTACTTCACGTCCGATAGCATTAACCGGATATATTCGTTATGTACCACAAACTGTTACTGATTATCCAAAAGAGCCGGAATTGAAAAATGGTGATAAGGATAAAGGATTTGTTTTCATTGCTGTAGGAGATTGGGATTTTCAGAAAGATCAGTCGGAAGAATGGCCTAGAGTTATCAATACTTCGGATGATAAAACCTTCTTTAAGAGTAATGATCCGCAAGTTATAGGTTATGGTGAGAAGACATGGGATGATTCAACATCGGGTACGGGATTGATTCCTTTTACCATCAAGCTTGATTATCCGGTAACAAATCGTATTCCTGAGACAATAATTGTAGTAGCATCTGCTAGTAAGTATGGGGATTATTTTGCTGGTGCAGTAGGTAGCACCATGTGGCTGGATGATCTGAAACTTATATATGATGAGAGTGAACTGAAAGAATAAACTTCTAATAATTATTTAGTGAAAAAAGGATTATTATTCTTGTTGTTTATCTGGGGAATGACATCCCAGGCGCAAGAGTTTAAGCGTAATATAGAATCCCATACTTTTGTTCCGAAGGGGCAGTGGGTTGTGGGAAGTTCTGTTTCTTATTCCGAGCACAATGAGCAAAACTATCAATTTTTGGTCATAGACGGATTTAATTCGGATGGGTATACTTTTAAGATTAGTCCGATGTTTTGTTATGCTTTCAGAGATAATGTTGCTGCAGGTGGGCGTTTCTCTTATGGACGTACATTGACAAAATTAGATGGGGTAACGTTGAATTTGGATGAAAGTACCCAGTTTGATGTGAATGATATGTACCAATTAAAGCATTCCTATAGTGCTATGGGAGTTCTTAGGAATTATATAAATTTGGGTACAAGTAAACGTTTTGGTTTATTTGCGGAAACCAGACTTGAAATTGGGGGTAGCCAATCAAAGGTGGTGACTAAAGATGGTACTTCTCTGACAGGTACTTATACTAAAACGACTGACTTTGGTATCGGTGTAGCACCGGGTATTGTCGCTTTCATTAATAATTATACTGCTGTGGAAGTCAGTATTGGAGTATTAGGACTGGATTTTAGTAAGGTGAAGCAAACTACAGATCAAGTGTACATTGGAGAACGTTCATCCAGTTCTGCAAATTTTAAGATTAATCTGTTTTCTATTGGACTGGGTATAGCGTTCTATTTATAAAAAGGAAAAAATGACTCGATTATTTTATATATGTATATTGGTGCTGTTAGCGGGTGTACAATCCTTATATGCCCAGCAACGGGATACTATTATAATACGTGATACAGTATTTCTGGATAAAGAAGAGTTTGAAAGGAAAAAAGATATTGTAGAAGGAAATACAAATCTAATTCATATTAAGCCTATCGGGAGATATGATCGTGGTATTGTAAGTTATCGGTTTATTCCGAAAAAGAAATGGATCGGTGGATTGACTTTCTCTTATGTTAATTATGATAGCGATGATAGTCGTTTGTTATTTTCAATGCTGAAAGATTTTGATTGTAACTTCAAAACCTTTTCTTTAAAACCTTTTGTTGGATATGCCGTAGCAGATAATATGGTGGTAGGGGCCAAACTTGGATATAATCATACCATTGCAGATCTAGGAAATGTTTCGCTTAACATTGATGATGATTTTGATTTTTCTTTGAGTAATATGCGATATGCGGAGGATTTGTATTCATTGGGAATATTTCATCGTTCTTATATCGGATTAGATGATGGTAAATTGTTCGGACTGTTCAATGAGACAACTCTGACTTATAAAAATGGATCTTCTAGTTTTGCTCGCGGGGAAGGAGAGGAATACAAACGGACAGAGACCACAATCAATGAACTTCATTTGGGGATTAGTCCGGGAGTGGCGGTATTTATTACGCAAAATATTTGTGCAGAGCTGTCTTTTGGTGTCGTTGGCTTTAAATATAGGACAGAGAAGCAGAAGAATAATCTAGGAGAGATTGGTAAGCGAAGAACGAGTGGTGCGGATTTTAAAATCAACTTGTTTAATATAAATATAGGTTTAACTGTTTGTATGTGATGAGAGGACATAGGTTTATATATAGATTATTTCTTTTAGGAATAGGAATTACATGTTTGCTGCAAGGGTGTATAAACAATGATATTGGGTATCCACAAATAGCGTTATCTATTACTGCAATGCAAGTTGAGGGGCAAGTTGGAAATGCCATTATATCTGAAGAAAAACGTATGGTGACTCTTGGATTGGATGAAAGTGTGGACATGCGTAAAGTGTTGGTAAGGAGTTTGTCTGTTACAGAAGGAGCTAAAAGTTCTCTATCGGTAAATGATGTATTAGATCTGACTAGTCCATGTAATGTGACTCTGTCGCTTTATCAAGAATATCAATGGAGTATCATTGCTAATCGGGAAATATCCCGCTCTTATAAAATTTTGAATCAGATTGGTGTGTCTGAATTGAATGAAAAAACATATATTGCTACAGCATATGTATCGAGAGATACAAAGTGGAAAGATTTACAAATTGTCAATTTAAAGCTAGGACCGGATGGTGCTACTTATAATGGTAATACTGACTTCTCATCTATTGAATGGATTCCTTATACTAATTATGCATCGGCTAAAGTTAAAGTAAAGTATAAAGATTTCTTTGAAGAAGATTGGGAGTTGCGAGTTTACCGTAAAGATAAGATGGCAGAAACAAAGCAGGCGGATGGTTTTGTAAATGTGGCATGGCTGTATGGTGAAGGCATTGAAGGATTGGACAATGGCTTCGAGATCCGTGAGGCTTCTGTTACCGAATGGGAAAAGGTTCCGGAAAAATATGTAACAATCAATGGAGCTGCTTTCACTGCATGTGTTCCACATTTGAAAGCTCAAACAACTTATGTATGTCGTGCCTATTCTGGTGAGAATTACGGTGAGGAACGTTCTTTTACTACGGGACAAGCTGTGGAACTTCCGGATGGTTCTTTTGAAAATTGGCATTCTGTAATAGAGAAGAAACATGTTTGGTGGAAACCGTGGACTGAAGGTACAACAGGATATTGGGATACAGGTAATAAGGGGGTTGTTACAGCTTCTGATTCTAATACCACACCTACGACACAAGTGACTTGGAATAATAATGGAACGGCTGCATGTTTACAATCCAAGAACCTCTTTATTAAATTTGCTGCAGGAAATCTGTTCATGGGAGAATTCTTAGAGGTTGTGGATGGTACAAATGGACTTTTAGATTTTGGAAAACCATTTAGTGAGAGACCTACAAAATTGAAAGGACACTATAAATATGTACCGCAGAATGTGACAATACTGCCAACTAACTCGGATGATAAAAAGGCTTTTGAATTTTTGAAAAATAAACCGGATACTTGTTCTATTTACATTGCTTTGGGAGATTGGGACAGTCCGGTGAGAATTTGTACGACTCCTAGTAAACGTCAGCTCTTTGATAAGAATGATGAGCATATTATTGCTTATGCAGAATTGAATAGTGGTAAAGCTATGACTGAGTATGAGCCATTTGAATTAAAGTTAGATTATAGGGTTACCAATCGTGTTCCAAAATATATTGTAGTGGTATGCTCTGCTAGCAAATACGGAGATTATTTTGCTGGAGGTGATGGTAGTACTTTATGGGTAGATGATTTCAGCTTAGAATACGATTATGATAATTAGTCTCTGTCTTAGGAATATCCTTATTTTATTGCAAAGGTAGTTGTGACGACACCCGGGTCTCAGGCATACCAACACCCGGGTCTCATGTATGCTGACACCCGGGTCTCAGTATGCACGACACCCGGGTGTCGTACAAATTGTTTGTGCATAAAAAAACTCCCGTTCTTCCTTTCGGAAGGCGGGAGTTTTTAACTATAGCTTATTTATATCTGTGGCTGATTATACGATACCTTGTGCCATCATTGCTTTGGCAACCTTCATGAATCCGGCTACGTTAGCACCTTTCACATAGTTTACGTATCCGTCAGCTTCAGTACCGTATTGAACGCAAGCTGCATGGATATTCTTCATAATGCTCTTCAACTTCTCGTCTACTTCTTCAGAGCTCCAGCTCAGTTTGATAGAGTTCTGAGTCATTTCAAGACCGGATACTGATACACCACCTGCATTGGCAGCTTTACCCGGAGCATAAAGGATTTTGGCTTCTTGGAATACGCGGATAGCTTCCGGAGTAGAAGGCATGTTAGCACCTTCGGATACAGCTATCACACCGTTAGCAACCAATTTCTTAGCATCATCGCCGTTCAATTCATTCTGAGTTGCAGAAGGCAGAGCGATATCTGCTTTCTCACCCCAAGGACGAGCACCTTCTACATATTTGCAGCCATATTTTTCTGCGTATTCACGGATACGGCCACGATACAGATTCTTCAATTCCATGATGTAATCCAGTTTCTCACGGTCAATACCGTCCGGATCATAAACGTAACCGTCAGAGTCAGACATAGTCAGAACCTTACCGCCAAGTTCAAGAACCTTTTCTGCAGTGTATTGAGCAACGTTACCGGAACCGGAAATCAAGCAAGTCTTACCTTTCAAGTCAGTACCTTTGGTTTTCAGCATTTCCATCAGGAAGTAAATGTTACCGTAACCTGTTGCTTCCGGACGAATCAGTGAACCTCCGAATTCGCGGCCTTTACCTGTGAATGTTCCAGTGAACTCGTGAGTCAGTTTCTTGTACATACCGAACATGAAACCTACCTCGCGGCCACCTACACCGATATCACCGGCAGGAACGTCCGTCTCAGGACCGATGTGACGCCACAATTCCAACATGAAAGCTTGCACGAAGCGCATTACTTCTGCGTTTGATTTACCACGGGGAGAGAAGTCGGAACCACCTTTACCGCCACCCATAGGCAATGTGGTCAGTGAGTTTTTGAATGTCTGTTCAAAGGCAAGGAACTTCAAGATAGAAAGATTCACGGATGAGTGGAAACGGATACCGCCTTTGTACGGGCCAATCGCGTTGTTATGTTGAACACGGTAACCCATGTTAGTCTGAATGTTACCTTTATCATCCATCCAAGTCACGCGGAACTGATATACTCTATCAGGAATACACAAACGTTCGATCAAGTTTACTTTATCAAATTCCGGGTGTGTGTTGTATTCTTCTTCAATAGTAGAAAGTACTTCTTCTACTGCTTGATGATACTCCGGTTCATTGGGAAATCTTCTTTTCAGATCGTCTAATACCTTTGCTGCATTCATAATCTTTTTTTCTTTTATTGGTTGTTTAAAATTCGATTATCTATTTCTCTTATGCGGTTGCAAAAGTAAAGATAAAAATTAAACTAGCAAACATTTTATAAAGAAAAATGCGATAAAATATCAAATTTGATATTTTATCGCATTAAAAATGGGAAAAAAGATATTTATTTATTCCTTTTTATCGACTTATAAACAGGAATGAATACTAATGCTGCCGAAATGACAAGCATTACTACTGTCATCCCATCAATTCGTTCGGCTTTTGTGAGAACTAAATAGCAAAGCGCCAACCAAAGCAGGCTGATGCAAACTATTTGTGATTTGGATAACGGTCTTCTCATTAGCCTTCTTTTTTCTTCTTGTCTACGATAGCGTCAATTACTGCTACAGCTGTAATATTAACGATATCACGTACAGAGCTTTCGAAATCGGTGAAATGAATCGGTTTGTTCAATCCCATTTGGATAGGGCCGATAAATTCCGTATCCGGATCCATTGCTTGCAGCAGTTTGTAACCGGCATTCGCTGAACTCAGGTTCGGGAAAATCAATGTATTCACATCTTTTCCTTTCAGACGGGTGAACGGATACTTGGTATCACGCAATTCGCGGTTCATGGCGAAGTTTACCTGCATTTCACCGTCGATTGCCAATTCCGGATACTCTTTCTGCATATAGTTTACGGCTTCATGCACTTTTACAGGGCTTCCTGTTGTATCAGCACCGAAATTAGAGTAAGACAGCATGGCCATTACCGGAGTATGGTTGAAGAAACGGACTGTTTTGTCGGACAGCTTGGCTATATCAATCAATGTGTCGGTATCGGGGTGGCGGTTAATTAATGTATCTGCCAGGAAGTAAGTACCCTTCTTGGAGTTCAGTATGTGCATGGTTCCGAAATGTTTGAATCCCGGTTGGATGCCGATCACTTCTTTGGCAACCTTGATTGTGTTGCTGTATCTTGTATAAAGTCCGGTGATGAACGCATCGGCGTCTCCGGTTTCTACCATCATCATACCGAAGTAGTTGCGCTCGAACATTTTATCGTTGGCTTCTTCATAAGTAAAGCCTTCGCGTGCACGTTTTTCGGCTAAAATACGGGCATAACGTTCGCGGCGTTCCGACTCGTCCGGATGGCGGAGATTTACAATCTCGATACCCTCCAGACTCAGATCCAGTTCCTCTGCTAATTTTCCGATAGCCTCATCGTTTCCTAATAAGATAGGATGACAGATACCTTCCGATTTTGCTTCAACGGCAGCTTTCAGCATATTGGGGTGGATTCCTTCTGCAAATACGACACGTTGCGGGTTGCGGCGGGCAGTATCATATAGTTGGCGGGTCAGTTTGGATTCGTAACCCATTAATTCGCGCAGATGTACACAATATGCGTCCCAGTCCTTGATTTCCGTGCGGGCTACTCCACTTTCCATCGCAGCTTTTGCTACAGCGCAAGACACCTCTGTGATGAGGCGTGGGTCTACCGGTTTCGGGATGAAGTATTCCGGACCGAAGGAAAGGTTGTTTACATGGTAGGCCGCGTTAACAACATCGGGTACCGGCTGTTTTGCCAGATTGGCGATAGCGTGTACTGCTGCGATTTTCATTTCTTCGTTGATCGCTTTTGCCTGCGTATCCAGAGCACCACGGAAGATATACGGGAAACCGATTACGTTGTTAATCTGATTCGGATAATCGGAACGTCCGGTTGCCATCAATACATCGGGGCGGGCTGCCATAGCGTCTTCGTAGGAAATCTCCGGAGTCGGGTTGGCCAACGCAAATACGATAGGCATAGGAGCCATGCTACGTACCATATCCTGACTCAATACGTTTCCTTTTGACAGGCCGAGAAATACGTCTGCACCTTTGATGGCTTCTGCCAGTGTATGTATGTCCGTGCGGTCAGTTGCGAAATATTTCTTCTGTTCGTTCAGGTCAGTACGTGTTTTGCTGATAACACCTTTACTGTCCAGCATGACAATATTTTCGAGGCGAGCGCCCAAAGATACATATAATTTAGTACAAGATACGGCAGATGCACCGGCACCGTTCACAACGATTTTTACATCTTCGATTTTCTTTCCGGCTACTTGCAGGGCGTTTACCAATCCGGCACTGGAGATGATAGCGGTACCATGCTGGTCGTCGTGCATCACAGGGATATCCAGTTCTTCTTTCAGACGGCGTTCGATTTCAAAGCATTCCGGAGCTTTGATGTCTTCGAGGTTGATACCGCCGAAGGTGGGAGCGATAGCCTTTACGGCTGCAATGAATTTTTCCGGGTCTTTTTCATTGACTTCGATATCGAATACGTCAATGCCGGCATAGATTTTGAAGAGCAGACCTTTACCTTCCATTACCGGTTTGCCACTCAATGCGCCTATGTCACCTAGTCCGAGTACGGCTGTACCATTGGAAATAACAGCAACAAGGTTACCTTTCGCAGTATATTTG
>OKSZ01000637.1_pt1 | contig 15436 bp, 17 predicted proteins | sample 1606081 | NCBI WGS metagenome assembly OKSZ01 (sample SAMEA3879504, study PRJEB24766) | human gut metagenome | biome: human-associated habitat; feature: feces | place: USA | collected 1985/1987 | reverse complement strand
TTACCATTTTACACATAGAGCGTCTGAGGGTTTTACATAAAAAGTGCAGAATACTACTTGACAAACTATCAATCCTGTGATATAAAGGTATAAGGTAAGGAAGTAACAAGTCCAGTAGTTGTGACTATAGTTAATAGCAGTACTTTAGACATTAATTGCTTTATCTAAAGTACTGCTACAAAAAATCAAGGCTTTTCAAGAACTGGTAAAGATGGTGAAATATCTAATAGGTTACAGTACGCGTAAAACATGTAATAATACATAGCGTCATTAGGGTGCAGACCGTCCGAATACGTTCCTATTGGTTCATTTCTACTAAAGTACCAGTTATAGATATAGTCATGCAGATTATAATACTCAGCATTATATTGGAAACAAACCTCCCTAATCCATTCGTTAATTTGCCACGTTTTAGCCTTTTTAGAATCTTCATTTGTTTGACTTGCTGGTACAGGACTAAACACGCAAATTCGGATATTGTTCATTCTACAATACGTAATGATTGACGGTAAGTAATTGACTATATGCTGTCGGCATAATTCAAGTGTGTCAAAGTTTCTATCATTAGTACCTATTGTAAGAATAAATATATCTGTGTTTTTAGGTAATAGATCAGCTATGTTTTCGCTCCAAAATTGCGTGTTAGTTCCTGTGCAAGCATTATTTGTTACAGAACAGCCGTATTGATTTTTTAATAGATTAATCATCAGATTAGCCCATGAGTAACTGTTTGGACTTTCTTTCCAGGTTCTTCCATCAACGGTAATAATTGTTCTGCCGTTTTGGTTCCAGTTACTCCCACCAACCCCGTGCGTTATACTATCCCCACCAAAAACTACACGTTTACCGAAAAAGCCGGGTGTTTTAGCTGATATTGTTAAGTTAGATGCGGAATCAACGTTGAATATCTGATATATATGAGATCTATCTTGAGTGTACGCGATATAAATAACAATACCATTAGGTGGAATGATAAGATGATCTGATTCATAATCTGCTTTTAAAACGCCGTGTTCATTAATCGGTTCAATCCAAGCTATTACAGTTCTAGTTTGAAAAGGAATAGTAACGCTAGTTGCATTAAGTGTGTCAACATAATATCTTTCACTCCAAACATGAGTCCCGCTACTTGAGTTAGAAATTGATACTGTAATATTATTATTATCAATTGAAACCTTAATTCCAAGATCATGAGTGACATGAACAGCTAGCTTAGAAGAATAATAGCCAGTTTTAAATGAATCAGCTGGGTATCCTTTCTTAGTAAGAGTATCATCAATGTCATTAAAACTCATATATTTAGATGCGGAATCAATGTTGAATACCTGACGTATATGAGATCTATCTTGAGTGTACGCGATATAAATAACAATACCATTAGGTGGAATGATAAGATGATCTGATTCATAATCTGCTTTTAAAACGCCGTGTTCATTAATCGGTTCAATCCAAGCTATTACAGTTCTAGTTTGAAAAGGAATAGTAACGCTAGTTGCATTAAGTGTGTCAACATAATATCTTTCACTCCAAACATGAGTCCCGCTACTTGAGTTAGAAATTGATACTGTAATATTATTATTATCAATTGAAACCTTAATTCCAAGATCATTAGTGACATGAACAGCTAGCTTAGAAGAGTAAAAGCCAGCTTTAAACGCGTCCGCCGCCGCACCCTTTACAGTCAATGATTTATCAACTGGTGGGTTCGTAGGGTTAGTAATATTCTCCTTTAACCACTTAGCTGTCTCGACTGAAATTGTAGGGCTAATAATAGCCAGCAGCGAACCATCACTTGCCATCTTATCTAGTTTATTGTTAATCTCTTCTTGTACATCCAGATTATCGAAATACCTATTGACATATTCTTGTAGCTCTTCATATGCAGTATGTAGGTTCACTACATCACCATGTAGTGTGTCTACGTCATGCATAGTTTTGTTCAGATAGTCAAGGACTTTGCAAAGCAACTCATAATAGCTCAGTGAGTCATCATAGACAAGCGGTAAAACTTTTTGACACCAATAGCGAAACGGTGTAAGTTCTGTGTATTCTCCTAAGTTTGGTGTGTAATTTGCACTCATAATTTATCTCCTTTCTACCACAACAGAAAGAACAAGTCTTTCAGTTCATCCATAACCATCTGGTCAATGTTGATCATGGAATCACGATATTCCATCAACATTTTAGCATATGAAGCACCGCCACGCTTACCCTGTACGTGTTCCGTATAGTCTTTCAATGAACTATAGGTTCCACTACTATTCGTATCGCTAGTTCCAGTATTCATCTGTGTACCAGTATTGTCAACTTTCTGCGTACCAGTATCAGACGAATTACCCTTATCGGTGATATTTCTAGCGTCTGTCAGATACTCACCACTTTCAACACCAGTCAGTGCGCCCTGCGGAGTATCAGAAAACTTGTTCCACTGATTACTTTCATCTGTGTGTTTCAAGGCATCGGTACGCAAGCTACTCAGATTGTCCGTTCTTGTGTTGCTATCTTCGCCATGAAGTGTAGAGCTGTTCGCCCCGTCATCTTTCAACGTGTGCGTAGTGTTCAATTCTACATCATACAGAGGATTGAATTTCAACGTAGCTGATTCATACAACTGATTGTAGTATGGCATAATCATATTCATACGTTCAGTCAGCCACATCTTCCATATACCAGCCGTTTCAGATGCAATCTCACGGAGGTAAAAGTGTTTCAGAATCTTGCAACACAGGACTTTTCGATACGTTTCATCATAGATAGGAAAATCACCGAAAATTTTGCTCCAGCTTTTTTCAATGACTGTATCAATATTAGATGCTCCTTGATTCTCTGAATATCCTGCTTCTGTCTCACAAATAAACCGCACTTCGGTTGTGTATTTACTCATCAGTCTCACCATCCTCTCCGGAGTTATTCACATCTTCCACTTTTGGAATCTGGTAGTCCTGCCGATATTCAACCGTAATGTTTGTACCAAACATTTGATTGATTTTATTTGCGGCAGTACGTCTGCTTTCCAGTCTGGAATATCTCGAAGCCACAATTCCACCTTGATATCGTGACACCTCATCCGTAATCATACGTTCTTTTTTCTGCGTGTTGATATTACTGATACCTAGTCTTGTTAATGCTTCATTCCAGTATTGCGTTTTCAGTTCATAGATTTTATCAGCAACAAACGGTGCATTCGTTACCACAGCTCGAAGAGCAGTAGGGTCAAGATCATTGTCGCCAAAAATTACAGGTGAATTACCGTCATATTCTTTGTACACGTTTAGCAAAGAAAGACGCTGTTTTTCTGTAGCGCGTACTAGAATAGGCGTTTTCTGTGCATTTGCATTTACATCAATGATTCTATCCAGATTGTACAATCGTTTTGCATAAATCATACAGTCTGTTACTGATGGTGTACGTAAAAAGTTGTTGTAGATAATAACACTGTCATTGTTTGATAAAGTTTTATTATAGCCATTGTAACGTGAGTAAGCAGTTCTTCTAGTTGGGTAGCCGTATACATCAAAATTGCCTGCTGGCAAACAAGATAGGCATAACTGGGGTTGATTTTCCAGTTCTTCATCTTTGAACCAAACAACTACACCAGATAAAAACAACTGCATCTCAAGATAACGAATATCTACACTCTCTGGTACGTTCTGCCACTCAAACATGGAAACAGCCAATTCTGACAGTACGCGTAGGTACTGCCCATATGTAGCTGTATTTCCTAAGAGTGACTCGTCAAAGTTTGTTTTTCTTTTTCCCATAGTCAAGTCTCCTAGTTTGTTGGTCTGTTATCAAGTGAATAGTCGCCTATCTCGTCACCCTTCATCCACCATGTAATGCCACTATTGAAGATGCTTACAATCTCTCTTGCATCATCGGATGGTAAGGAACCAGTGAGAACACAAGAAACTGTTTTGATGAAAGTCCAATGAGGTCTAGCGTGTAAGTTAGGTGTCATCAGAGCATTCTGTGCATACCCAAACATTGTAAAGAAGTCGTCTATCAGTTTAGCAAATGGTGCTCGAACTGTCTGGTGTTCAAAAGTAAATTGAACTTTTCCCATCTGAGCGTTAAGGGAATCACATTCGATCTGTCCATGTGTCTGAGGTGGCGTATTTTCTAAATCCTGTTTCTTACCCATAATTCCGTAAGCTTGATTGAACAGATTTTGCTCACCCATAATAGCAGTTGTTGTGGCACTGTTTGCATTTCCGTTCATAGCGGAAGTACTTACAGAAGCAACGGTTGTCATTGCACTAGCAATCATGGCAGAGGTAACGCTACCTTTGTTCTGTGCCCACCATGCTTTCCAAGCATCACCAGACCATGCTATGGTTGGAAAGTTTGAGAGTACAAGTCCACGGTCATAGTTTTTGTCCATGCCCATATAATTGATTGGATACAGAGTTACAGTAGGAGTTGTCACGATTGCGCCAGCTAGTTTAAAATTGACAAGCGACTTAGACTCCTCGGAGTATTTGAACTGCTCCCATCTGTACTCGGCACGACTGCCAGCATTGTTTGATAGAACAAGCTTGCAGAATGGATAGGAAAAAAGCTTTCTATTCTTCACATCATAACCATCTATTTGCGTGAGATTGTTGTAAACAGGAACGATTTTTTCGTGCAAACCACCAGGGCTGGCATTAGAATCTCCAGCTTCGTCAAGAAACGATGGATATTGAAACGCGGATATGAGAGCATCTTCTTTTCCTTTGTCAATCCAGTTCTTAATTTCCGTTGTTACGGATGCAGAATCTAAAGCACGAATGCCAGACTCAAGTCCGAGTCCACAAAAGATTCTGCCCCGGGTTTTCGGATCGGCAGCAGTTCCATCCGGTCGCTGTGAGTAGTAAAGACCGATTGACATAGTGTTTAAGTCGACTACTGTTTTTTTCTCTACTGTGTAATCGCCTAAATCAAGATTTTCTGGAACGAGGTTTTCAAAGTATCCATCACTCTCACTATGCTGTCTCTCAACAAAACACTGTCCTAGTGTGAAGTCAAACAGCCAAGACTGCAATACGTCAATCTGATATGTTACAATAGATGTTACGTTGTTCACATACTCAATGGAAGTAATGAACGCATAGAACCACTTCTTTCCATATGCTGTATTCTGGAACATCATGTAGTTGCAATCGTATATTTCATCAGCCAGAACACCAACTTTCATTGTATTACGTGTGTGACGCTGATAGGTGTTCTTTGTGAAAGAGCGTTTCTGTTTACTGATAAAGTAATTGGCCTGCTTTGCTTCGGAGTCAAAGTAGATCGTGTGATCGTAGGACGGCTCAAGTGGTACGTTGTGTAATAAACGAATAGTTGTGTTTGGAGAAATATACATATACTTTTTCCTTTCAATACGCTACCCACCTATTACAGATGGGTAGCACATAGGCAAAAAAATCATCAAACCTTAGTCATCACAACCGTTGTACCAACCTTGGAATTGGAATCAACATTTGTTTCCGTGGCATACTCTACACCATTAATTACCATCGTCAGTTTAACAGTCTTAGCCGCCGAGGATGCCGGAATCATGATAGCGCCATACGGAAGGATGGCGATACCATCAGTAGTTGCCTGTTTAGTCTGTTTGAACTGGTAAGTTCCCTGCACGAGAGTAGCTGTATCATCCTGCACGCCGAGTGTAAATACCGTTGCAACGTCGCTTGTATCTTTTCCAGTAAGTTTCACGGTGTAAGAAGTTTTCGGTGCGATTTCAGCCGTATCAGTAACAAACACGATTGCATTGGAGAACGGCGAACTGGAAATTGTTTTCCAAACATGGTAGAAATAATTCCAGTACATTCCAGACGCACAATACTGTTCTGTGAATTTTGCATTGTTATCGTAAACCTGAAACCATTCTGTATCAACCAGAACTGCCTTTACGTTTTTCATTAGAGCCAGTTCATCTGCTGTAACTTCTTCCAGTCCGTCAGAGTTTTCACGAATAATATCGAACCGTTCATTGTCAAATGAAGTCCAGTCATCAATCAGATGAAGCGCGCCTGTAAAGGTCGCTTTGTCCATATTGAACGCGGCGGCAAGAAGACCAACGTCGTATTTTGCATTAAACCAACTGTCCATAAAGATAGCCTGATTTTCACGCGGAGTGGTGGTACGTACACCAGATGCATTGTACTTTGTTTTCATGAAAGTAAGATCATTCGAAGCACCTCGGAACGTAGCACCAACTTCTTTCAGATCAGTGCCAGCACCGATAGACATTGGAAACATTTTTCCGTGTGATACAGCCTTAATGAGCAGATATTTAAACAGCAGAAACTCGTCATACTCAGCCGCTTTGTAAACAGAATCTACAATTTTGGCAACTAAATCCTGCACACCGGATTCAGCTAAGAAAGCAAGACGTAAATCTTCGTCCTGGATTGTTACCGGATACATAACGCGCCAGTTCATGGTATGGAAAGCAGATTTTACATCTGGAAGTGTACGTTTAAATTCGCTCGCCGCACCTTTCTCCGGTGTGTAATCAACAACTTTTGCAATCTGTACAAAAATTTCTTCGACGGTTTCACCGAACTCAAGATAACCCTTTTTAAGACTTGCATACGGATTGTTGAATGTAGAACTTTTTGCCATAACAAGTGCGATACGATTGACAAGTGCATTTACGTACTGGTTTGCGAAAGCTGGTGTTCCGCAAATTACTTCTCCGACTTTTGGAATGTCGCTTGCTTTTGCGACAACTGGCACAGACTGCTGGTAATCATAGGATGCATTCTGACGAATAGCATTCAAGATGTCAAGCGTGGATGCCTGTAATGTTGATTTTGCAATTCTTCTAGGCATTTCTAAATCCTCCTATTCTGTCTTGAAAAGACTTTCATATGTTAATGGTTTCGGTGGCTCGGTATCATTTGTCTGGCCTTGTTCCGAGTCAGCATTACCGCTGAAGCGGTCCGTGTAACGTTTTCGCCATGCCTTATCGTTTTCCTCATACTTTGTTTTCCAATCATCACTACACTTTTCATTCAGATCAGTAAACGTATCGGAAAGATCTTCCAGCATGGCAAGCTGTGTATCGTCTGGTGACTCGCCGAACGATTCTTTCAGTGCGTCAATAATTTCCTGTGTTGTTCTTACTGCCATAACTATTCTCCTTAAATTAAATATTTGCACATCATCCAAACAGGCATTTTCTTTTTCTTTTTTATCGGCGGCAACGGTGGAACGTCACCGCCAGACAAGAAAAGGAAAATCAACAAAGCATTGTTTAAATTGGCTTCACTTCCGAAAGAGAGAAGCGTGGAACTAGGGTTTTCATATGATTCTGCATTGTACCATGCAGACGGTGTGTCAGAAGCGTGGGCATTGAAATACTCAAGATAAGTGTTTGCGCATGAAATACGATAGGAAAGGGAGGAATCGCTGATACCCTCCCACCCACGCATGAACGCTTCTGTAAGCATGGAAATCTCGGTACTGGTGCTTGACAAGAATGCCGACAAGTTGTCGAAGTTTGCGGCAACACCGGACTGATACCAGATATTTTCATGTATGAAATACGCAAGCTGACCGTTTCCGTCGTTTGAAGCGTATCCATTTTCCTGTAACCAGTTAAGCAACTGTGTGCGTCTGTTCGTCTCGGAGTTGTCCGTCCATTGACCTAAACCAAAACCCTGTTTGTATCCTAGTTCCCACTGTCCGGGGTTCAATGTGCTTTCCTGCATCCAGTTACCACAGATTGCGGCGGCAACGTAAGCAGATGCGCCAACTCCGGAACCACCAGACCCATACCGAAAGCAACGTGTCCAGTTGCTCGGAGATGATTCCGAAGTATTGATGCTTACCTGCTGTTCCAGTGGAGCGTCATCCGTGTGCGCTCCCATTGTTCTTCGTCCTTGATATACCATTTCGGTGTGTCCAGAGCGCCAGAGAATGTCACCAGCTTTCCATTCGTTCGCAATGGGAACTTCTGTGAATCCCATTGACTGTAAAACTGGAATCATATCGGAAGTGGTGAACGGATGCTGGGAACCGTAAGTCTCAATACATGGGAAAGCACCAGCTACAAGCGCGTACCAGATAAACGAGGAACAGTCATAGTAGGTAATACCGTTTACTGTCTGCTGTTCCCTGTATGTCTGTGAATAACCGACGTTTGGTCGATTACAGGTGGCTACTGCCCAAGACCATGAAGTGTTAATGTTAGCCACGAGTCAATCCCTCTTTAGCGACATAACCTGTATAAACGTACCCGTCTACAACTGCCTTAACAAGATACCATTCGCCAGTATAATAGCCATAGTTTCTAACGCCTGTTCCAGATGGCAACGTTAAAATAACTCGTTTGTTCATACCAGCACCAACGCGCAAATGATAATGATCATTGGTGTGATAAGCACCTGCAATTTTTCGATCGAAACTACGAGCTGATTCTACTGTGGATAATTCTGGCATAATCTGCTGTGGTTCTTTGTTTCCAACGTAACGATAGTGTACAAGATCGCTGTACGGGAGATCATAATAAGATCTAATACATATTTCTCTTCCGGTCTGATCGCCCGTCTGTCCATCAATTCCGCCAGTCTCTGACTGGCTGGCGTGAACGATATTAGAAGCGTCCGTTGACATCGTAACATGATGTCCTGCCGCAAGGTGAATGTCACCACGTTTCCATGGTGCATGGCACTTTGTGAACCCGCACTTGATAAGCTGTGATTCTAAGTTGCGCGTTGTACTAGATTTACTGACGGCAAAGCCACCCTTGCTTAACGCTGTTCCAACAAATGAACTACAGTCATAGTCCGGACTGTTTCTGTGTACCTGCGAATAACCGTGACGATCATCAGCGGCAATTCCTATCGCCCATAATACAGATTTTTCAATATTAGGCATTGTTTGTACCTCCTAAATGTGCACACAGGTTATTAATTGCCTGCGTATTTGCTTCGACGCTTTTACGAAGTTCTTCCATCTCTGCTTTGTGAGCATCTTTTTCTTTAATCATATACCAGAAAAGAGCAACACAACACGCGATTGGAAAACCGAGCGACCCGATAAGCTGTGTGATGACTGTTACGTCCATTTTTCTTCACCTCTCTTTCGTGTTTTAATCATAACACTTAGGCTTGATTTTGTCAACCTTTTATGTTATAATATTTTTAGAAACAAAAATTCATGATTCAAAATAATTGGAAAGGAAGAATGTTTGAATGTCAAAGTATTACGACGGAACGAAGCTTCTTTCGCTCAAAGATCTTGACGGGCAACGACCGGAAATTTATATGGTCACGACAAACCGAACAGGCGGTAAGACTACATATTTTGGGCGGTATTCTATTCGCCGTTTCATCAACTTCAATGAAAAGTTCGCACTACTTTATCGGTTTAACTACGAACTGGACAATGTGGCTGACAAATTCTTTAAAGACTTGAAAACTCTGTTCTTTCCTAGTATGGAAATGACAAGTAAGAGACTTGCTCATGGAATCTTCCATGAATTATATCTGGATGGCCGTTCCTGCGGATACGCTATTACATTAAACAGTGCCGATCAGCTTAAAAGATATTCGCATTTATTTTCTGACGTTGACCGCATTTTATTTGACGAGTTTCAGTCGGAGACAAACCATTACTGTGATAAAGAAGTAAAAAAGTTCCAGAGCATTCACACTTCTATTGCTCGTGGACAGGGAGAACAGACTCGTTATGTTCCTGTATACATGATGTCAAACCCCGTAACTATATTAAATCCATACTACAGTGCTATGAAAATAGGAATTAGATTACAGTCTAATACTAAATTCCTACGCGGGACTGGTTGGGTATTGGAACAAGGTTATGTTGACAGTGCGGCGAAAGCAATGAAACAATCTGGTTTTGCAAAAGCATTTGCTGAGGATGATTACATGAAGTATTCTACCGAAGCTGTATATCTGAATGACAATTACTCTTTTGTTGAAATCGTGCAAGGAAGATGTAAGTATGTTTGCACACTTCGATATATGGGTAAAGAGTATGGCGTTAAGGAATACGTAGAAAAAGGCGTGGTGTATGTTGATGACAAACCAGACTTAACATATCCATACAAGATCACAGTTACAACCGACGATCATCAGATCAACTACTTGATGCTACAGAGACACGATATGTTCATCATGAATATGCGTTTTCTGTTCAGCAAGGGAGCGTTCCGGTTCAAGAATCTGGAATGCAAAGAAGCAACGCTTGCGGTGTTGTCATACAGATAATTCTGGTATCTACCATTGTTTCATGCCATGATAGGTATGGATGCCCGGTTGAAAATATATCGCCTTACTTATTTACTGCTAGGCAGGCAGGCGTGGTGCGTTCAGTGGTTAAAGATATATACAAGAAGCAGGGATACCTTACCTCGTAAGCTCCCTGCTTCTTTTTAATTACTTTTAAATATACCTTTCTGGTGTACGCGGATTACAAGCAACCCTCTTAATTTATCTACAGTCATACTCCAGATCATATATTTTTCTGGTTTCAGCTCGTCACGAAAACGTACCATTTTTTCACATCTTCCTTTGAATATTTCTTTTCCGTTGTCGTAATCTGATACGTCAATCACCATGCAGTATGTTGCTGGTGCAATATACAGTCTCAGTTCTTCTAATGTCATTTCACTCACCTCATTTTATACGTTGTTTCACAGAGCAGTACGCCACCTGGAATGCGTTTTGGCATTAACTTCCCTGGCACTGTAAGACCATAGGTAAAGTCTGTTAAATCTCTGTGAATTGGTTTGTCAGTTTCATCAAATAAGAACTTTTTCTCTTCCTCTTCCCAGTCATCCGGTTTTCCTTGCTTATCTTCCATGCTTCGAATGAATAGGTCTTTACATTTGCTAGGCATCCCTGCACACTTAACGTTATAGTATGGCTCTACTTTCTCACCAGTCCATTCATTTCCTTTCAACTCAAGATCTTCTTCGACTACGTGCTCAATATATGTTTTCTGTCTAGTGAAAATAGCACTGTCCCATTTGCTTTCAAGTTTCCAGCAACAAAACGCTGTGTTGTGTACTTTAATGCCTTGTACTTCATCTGGTTTCAAGTTGCAATGTATACTATCTGTATCGGCATAGATAAATCCCGGCTTGTCTACACCATGATAGTTAGCCTGTGCCGCTCTTATCGTAAAGTTGCGTGCATAGCTTGTGATTGCCGAACCGATTGGTATATATCCAGGTTCTTTATCATTCGCTTCTACCCTACGGAATCCGATTGAGTTGTCCTCTTTCAGATAGGCTACTTTGAATGAACTGTCAGTGCTACTTGCGAACTTTCCATAAAGATTGTTTAAGAACAGCTTTGCAAGCTGACGCATTGCTCCTTTGCTGTTCATTTTGATTTCCTTATACTTGTCAATATAAGCGTCGAACAGAGTGATCTTTTTCTCAAAGTAACAACCGTCTAAGATTTCAAAATCCTCAACGTCATAGTGGTCTAATAACAGTTTGTAATCTGTCATTGTTAATGTCAACTCTACAGTTGTTGGAACTTTGTTCATGTTACCATCATAGATGTACCTATGGTATTGACCATTGATGTATACATCTGAGGTTTCCAGTGCTTCTGTTCCCGTGTACAGAGATGAACCTTTAATCTGAATAAAAGGTAACTTATCTTTCTTTAGATAGAAACGTGTTCGAATACGAACAAAGAAATATTTTTCGTACGCAACGTCTGGAATGCTGTTTTGAAAAAATACAGGCAGTCCTACAGGGTAATAGTTGCCAGATTCAGAGTGCATCATTGACGGGTACAATGAGTTTACGTCAGCTGTTACACCATCACCATATGGAATAGCTGTCTTACCTTTTACAGCATAACACCACCCACCTTTATATGATTTCTTGATGTATTCGCCAGCGTTAGAAACACCATATATACTATTGTCAATCTTAAAGTCGTATAGGTTCGGAAACATCTGTTCCCACTCATATACTGTTTCATGTTTAAATATGTTTTTATATTCTTCCATGCAACACGAGCCTATCGTAAGCTTGTTATGACCCTCTGCGAACATGAACTCGATTGCTTCTTTTATAACAAGAACATCGTTCTTTATATACTCAATCTCTTCTGCTGTTATTTCACACCCAGCATATCGCAAGCCTTTGTATTCCATTTCAAGCTTACGATGCTTTAACTTAAACGATTCACCGATTGTCTTGACAGAAAATGGCAATAGCTTTAGTGAGTCACGTAACTCAATGAACTTTCCATTGCCCAATCGTATTGTGATTGAATACCACTGACCCTTGTCGCTGATTGAATATTTGAAAGAACGAAAGTACATATCTTTCTCTTTCAACCAGCTTACGCTGTACTGTTCAGACGGATTGACGATAAAAGCTTGCTGATATCCTTGTTTGATTAAGTAATCTATCCAGAAAGACCCATCAAATTTTAAGTTATGAAAATAGCATATTACGTTACATTTGTAGGATGCAAGATGTTTAAGGCAATCTCCGATGCTATGCGAGACGGTGACTGACTCTGTGTTTAACTCTACTGTAGCCGCCGCCCACACTTCTGTATCAGTTTGACCGGCGTATACGGTCGTTTCAAAATCCCCTACAAAATAACGATACTTGCGTTTTTTCAAGGATTAATAATCCCCGTCCATCATATCGTCTAAATCTTCGAATGAGCGCATAGCAGATTCAGACAACGTAAAATCAGCAATACTGCTTAACAGATTGATGATATTTTGAGCAGACGCCCTTACTAAACCAGCGTCAGAATCATAATGAATGATACCAAGCCACATCTGAATATCATCCCAGCGGCTTGATAACTCTTCACCAACCCTATTCTTTCCGAGGTCAATCGCATTAAAATCTTTTTGCTGTTCTTTCGGTAACGTTTTCATGATTGCATTACCGACATCTTCCAGAACTTCGTCTAACGCCGATAAAATTTCATCCAATGCTCTGTTAGCTTTATCGGCAACTTCTGGGTTTCTCCGCGCCCTTTTACCAGTTGCCGTTGTGTAATAGTATACATCCATTGTCGAGATGATTTCTTTCAGTTTATCCACCAAGTCATTTACTGATTGCGCATAAGCTAATGCTGGCTCATCTGTTACAGGAACTTTTGTACCGTCAGTGCTAGTCCAGAAACGCTGTTCTGATTCTTTGTTTGCTTTTCTTGTTTCGCTTGCACGTTTTGCTCTTTCTTTTCTCTCAAGCTTTAAACCCTCTTTAGCAGAAACGATTTCTCCGTATGACGCTGAACCTCCATAGATTGCTTTCTCATACAGCACATCTTTCGTCAGCCTTTTAAGCTTGCGAATACTGGCTTCTGTTTTGCGCTTCGGTATTGCTGGTATAATGTCCTCTGGGAACTGATACCCACGTTTACTAGCTCGGCGCAAGAACGATTTAATACGACTTCTTTCTTTTGCATATGCCTTGTTGATAGCTTGCTGTTTTGCGCTCTGTTTCTTTAATGTTTTCTTTGCCACTGTTTTTTACCTCTCTTTACTATTGATACAAGAAAAGGGGGTTTCAAACCCCCTTTTATTGATTGTGCTTAGTGCTGTACACTGTTATAGTCTAATCGGCAGTCGATGAAATCTCGTCCTGCTTTCGTCTTGCCAGACTCTTTAATGATTGCATATGGCTCACCGCCGAACACCTCATGAATTTTTTCCAGTGATTTACGGAACGTTGCCGACTGGAAAGCATATACCTTTCCACTTGTGTCCATGATTGTCGTAATATCGGTGAGAGTACCATCTTCTTTTTCGTCCTCGTAGGAGCACCAGGCTGCTACAGGGATAGATGTCCCATCCGGAACGTCTTTCATAGATTCTGAACCTTTGTCGACTGTGAGCATATACTGTTCAATTTTTGTAAGTTCTTTACTTGCTTTTAATACTTTCATGTTCGTTTTCTCCTTTTTCTTGTTTAATTGCGGCAGATGTGGAAAGGTCTGCCGCCTGTTTTAAAGACACTACTTTCTTGCACGTATGGTTGAATTTTTGATGCGTTATAACACGTTGTTAGTTACGTTTAGGAAGGGGTTCTAACTCAAACGCATTCGCGATAAAGTCAGACTCTTTCATGCCGTATCTTTTCTCGAATGGCTCTACATCCACGATTTTAACGACTTTAAAATCTTCTGTATCATGCTCTTTACGAACTTTATTCAGAAGTTTTTCGTCGTCGGTATGAGAACCTCCGATCTCATAAGTTACATTGGTAGGTTCACATGTATTCGTGTCCATTGCAAGAACTGTTACTTTCGTCCCAAGGACGGTACGAGTTACCATTGACTCTCTCATTTCCGTTTTTCCTCCTTTTCTTGTATTTTGTTGTTTCGGAAATTATTTTACCAGTCGTCAGAACTCGACTGGAAGAGCGACCGCGGTGATGAGCCGCGTTCAGTCGGCTTGTCGCTCAAGAGGCGGGCGGTTTGGCACGCCGCCCTAACAGTGTGGTAAGAGCTAACGTTCTTACTGTATTTATTATAGCTCTTAACTCTGTTTTTGTCAAGTAATTTTTAACAATTAATTGAAATATTTTGTTATGAAGTTAGTTTAGACTAACTCGATCTGCATTACCCAAAAATCATTGCTGTGTAGCTGAATATGATAATATCGTAAATCAGAGCAACTATTATAAATATTTGTAGCAGACGTAAAGTTTGATCTTCAAAATTTTTTCTCCTTTCTAAAGAACTATGCCCCGGTGTAGTATGTTTTTCGTTCCTTGTTTACATGGTCGATAGCTGTGTAAACGGGTTTCGGCTTGTTTCCGGTTACATATGACATTATTCCATTACCGTCGCTGTCAAGAACACAAAGCTTTACGCGCTCGTCGCATTCTGAAAACAATGTAATTGCTTTTCTGGCACACGATAATACATTTTGAAGTGCGTCTGTGCGATAGGTAATCATTGATAAATGTCCGCCGATATAAAGTTTAATCTTGTATTTCATTCCATTCCTCCTACTGATTGAAGTAATCAATAAATGCTGTAATTGCCTCATCTGCCTTACAACGTGTATGCACCCTCTTTTTGCTGTTCTTTTTTCTCCATAATGGTAAACCGTGCATTTTACGCTGATTGTTTGTAATCAACATAGGTTTCATGTTATTACCTCCTATTCTGTTTTCAATGTTCTTGAGCGTTTATTGCTCTAATGCATAGGGTGGAATTGCACCACCCGTGCCGCTTGTCGGCTATGCATGTTATAATACTATCATTCCGCCCTGTAGTTCTGTGATGTGTTCTGCTAACAAAATCTCAAGAAAAGTGTCCATATCTTCTTGTGAATACTTGAGCAGTTCTCTTGCGTATTCACGTGTAATTGCACACTGACCAGTACTGTCATAACTGCCGTTGATAGTATAGCAAAGATACTCGTAGTCATTCTTTACAGTGTTGATGTATACTTTTTTAATGGCTTTGTATACATC
>OKSZ01000623.1_pt1 | contig 15616 bp, 14 predicted proteins | sample 1606081 | NCBI WGS metagenome assembly OKSZ01 (sample SAMEA3879504, study PRJEB24766) | human gut metagenome | biome: human-associated habitat; feature: feces | place: USA | collected 1985/1987 | reverse complement strand
GTCATGAATATGACAGAAATCAGGTGATTGCACTGGTGATGAAATATTTCGAGATCAACTATGAGAAATTTATCCAGACCTGTGATTTTACTCATCTGCTGGATGATTACCACAGAATCCTTGCAAATCTGAACCAGCCGGTCAGAGTGATCGATGGTGACAGAAGTTTCGAAGGAATCTGCAGGGGGATTGATGAAAAAGGTGAACTGCTTGTGGAAAGGCAGAATAAAGAAGTTGTGAAAGTCAGCGCAGGAGAGGTTTCGGTGCGTGGACTTTACAGCTATGTATAAAGATTCTGAATAATTTCGAAAGAGGGAAACAGTAATTTATGTATCAGGACAACATTACTCTCTGCGGCGCAAGTGCCTATGAGAAGAAATTTTATTTTAATCAGGATTTCAATGCACTTCCGGATCATGTGAAGAAAGAGCTTCAGATCATGTGTGTTCTTTACACAGAGGATGTAGGAGGAATTCTGACTCTGGAATTTGACGAAAACGGCAGACTTCAGTTTAAAACAGAAGCTCTGGAAGCAGATGCCCGCTACGATGAGATCGGAAGCGGACTGAAGATCAAACAGCTTCAACAGGACAAGAAAGAACTTCTGGAATCTCTGGAAATGTATTATAAAGTATTCTTTCTCGGAGACATCCCGGAAGAAGAACTGAAGAAAACATCGGGCAGTGAGGACTGAATCCATGCAGACAAGGAATGAGCCGGTACGGGCAAGAGAACCATTCATGGAGATGCAGTGGAAAATAGGAAACGTACAGATTGATAATCCGTTTGTTCTTGCACCAATGGCAGGTGTCACAGACCTGCCATTTCGAACGCTCTGTAAAGAGCAGGGGGCCGGACTGATCTGTATGGAAATGATCAGTGCAAAAGCGATTTCTTTTCACAATAAGAACACTATTGCCCTGATGGAGATTGATCCATGTGAGCACCCGGTTTCCATGCAGCTTTTTGGCAGTGAACCGGATCTTATGGCAGAGGTTGCGAAATCCATTGAGGACAGAGATTTCGATATCCTGGACATCAATATGGGATGCCCTGTGCCGAAGGTTGTCAATAACGGTGAGGGATCTGCATTATTGAAGAACCCGAATCTGATTGAAGAGATCGTTCGAAAAGTATCATCTGCAATCAGTAAACCGTTGACTGTCAAGGTGCGAATCGGATTTGAGAATGAACCGGTAGATATTGTTGAAATCGCGAAACGTATTGAGGATGCGGGAGCAGCAGCACTTGCAGTGCATGGGCGCACCAGACAGCAGTACTATTCCGGCACTGCAGACTGGGATACGATCCGCAGGGTAAAAGAAGCGATTACCATTCCTGTAATTGGAAACGGAGATGTAGATTCTCCGCTGAAAGCAGAAGCACTGGTAAAACAGACCGGATGTGATGCTGTTATGGTGGGACGTGCAGTAAGGGGAAATCCCTGGTTGTTCCGCGAACTGAACCATTATTTCCGGACAGGAGAACTGTTGGAACGTCCGTCTGTAGAGGAAATACGTGAAATGATCCTGCGTCATGCCAGAAAACAAATTGAATTAAAAGGGGAGTTCGTAGGAATCCGTGAGATGCGTAAACACGTTGCCTGGTATACTGCAGGTATGCGTCACAGCGCAGGGCTCAGAAGAGAGTCAAACACCATAGAAAGTTATGAAGCTCTGGAGGCGCTTTTATCAAGATTAGCATAAAAGTTAAAACCATGTGAAATGAAAAATATAAACAATAGCAAAGGCGCTCGGAATGCTTGACAATCCGGGTGCTTTTTTGTATAATACAGAAATTGTGAATATCCTAGAATAAGTCTGCCCTTTTTCAGGTATGATGTATCAGGAAGCACATAAATCCATGTAGTGATCCGGGGCGAAAAGAAACGCAGAAGACTATACCGGATGTTGAAAGGGAGTAAGGTTATTATGGAAGAAAAGAAAAACTTACTAACTTATGCAGGACTTAAAAAATTAGAAGAAGAGCTGCATGATTTAAAGGTAGTAAAAAGAAAAGAAGTAGCAGGTAAGATCAAAGAGGCAAGAGAGCAGGGAGACCTTTCCGAGAACGCTGAGTATGATGCAGCGAAAGACGAGCAGAGAGATATCGAAGCCCGTATCGAGGAGCTTGAGGCAATCCTGAAGAATGCAGAAGTTGTAGTAGAGGATGAAGTTGATCTTAATAAGATCAATGTTGGATGTGCAGTAAAGGTTTACGACATCACATTTGATGAAGAGATGGAGTTCAAGATTGTTGGTTCTACAGAGGCGAACAGTCTGGAAGGAAAGATCTCCAATGAGTCTCCGGTAGGTCACGCACTGATCGGAAAGAAAATCAATGATGTCGTTGACGTTGAGACACAGGCAGGAGTTATCCAGTACAAAGTACTTGATATCAAACGTTCATAATCAGCTTAGGACAGACCTCTTACTATTAAGAGGTCTGAATTCGCTTAAAAAGACAATATAAAAATAACTATTTCCGCATTGATATATATAAATTAATGAGGAAGCAGATAGAAACGGAAGGAGAACAGACAGTGGGACAGAATCAGAAGAACACACAGGAACCAGATATGAATCAGCTGAGAAAGGTTCGCCGTGAGAAACTTGCAGAACTGCAGCAGAACGGAAGAGACCCTTTCCAGATTACAAAGTTTAACCAGACACACCATTCACTCGAAGTAAAAGATCTCTATGAGGCACATGAGGCTGAGATTTTAAAAGATCACCAGCAGCCGAACGTAGAAGGTATGGATGAAGAGCAGGCAAAAGAGGCTCTCAAGAATGATTACGAAGAGAGAAGAAGCATCATGGATGCAAGCCCGATTCACGTAGCAATCGCAGGACGTATGATGTTCAAGAGAGTTATGGGAAAAGCTTCTTTCTGTAACATCCAGGATTTACAGGGAAATATCCAGGTATACGTAGCAAGAGATGCAATCGGAACAGACGCTTACGCTGATTTCAAGAAATCTGATATCGGTGATATCTTCGGACTTGAAGGATTCGCTTTCAGAACAAGAACAGGAGAAATCTCTATCCATGCTGAGAAGATGACACTTCTCTCCAAGAGCTTACAGATGCTTCCGGAGAAGTTCCACGGCCTGACAGATACAGACACACGTTATCGTCAGAGATACGTAGACCTGATCATGAATGCAGACTCTAAAGATACATTTATCAAACGTTCCAAGATCCTTGCAGCAATCCGTAAGTACTTAAGCGGAGAAGGATTCATGGAAGTTGAGACTCCAATGCTTGTACAGAACGCAGGTGGAGCAGCAGCAAGACCGTTCGAGACACATTTCAACGCACTGAACGAGGATCTGAAGCTTCGTATTTCACTTGAGCTGTACCTGAAGAGACTGATCGTTGGTGGACTTGAGAAAGTATACGAGATCGGACGTGTATTCCGTAACGAAGGTTTAGATACAAGACATAACCCAGAGTTCACTCTGATGGAGCTTTATCAGGCATATACAGATTATGAAGGCATGATGGAACTGACTGAGTCTATGTTCCGTTATCTGGCAGAGAAGGTTTGTGGTTCTGCGAAGATTTCCTACAATGGTATCGAGATCGACCTCAGCAAACCTTTTGAACGTCTGACCATGAATGATGCGATCAAGAAATATGCAGGAATTGACTTTGATGAAGTTGCAGATGATGAAGCAGCTAAGAAGCTTGCAGATGAGCATCATATTGAATATGAAGAACGTCATAAGAAGGGTGATATCATCAACCTGTTCTTCGAGGAATACTGTGAAAAAGAACTGATCCAGCCAACATTTATCATGGATCATCCGATCGAGATTTCTCCGCTGACAAAGAAGAAACCTTCTGATCCGAATAAGGTAGAGCGTTTCGAGCTGTTCATTAATACATGGGAAATGTGTAACGCATATTCCGAGCTCAATGACCCGATTGACCAGAGAGAGCGTTTCAAAGCACAGGATGCTCTTGCTGACGCAGGAGATGAGGAAGCGAACCACACAGATGAAGACTTCCTGAATGCACTGGAGATCGGTATGCCGCCTACAGGTGGTATCGGATACGGAATCGATCGTCTGGTTATGCTGCTTACAGACAGCCAGGCAATCCGTGACGTACTGCTGTTCCCGACAATGAAGTCACAGGGCGCAGCAAAGAACGAAGCAAACAATGCAGCACAGGAAACAAAGACAGTTGAGAAGATTGATTTTTCCAAGGTAAAAGTTGAGCCGTTATTCGAAGAAATGGTTGATTTTGATACTTTCAGCAAGTCAGATTTCAGAGCTGTAAAGGTAAAAGCATGTGAAGCAGTTAAGAAATCCAAGAAGCTGTTACAGTTCACTCTGGACGATGGAACAGGCACAGATCGTACCATTTTAAGCGGTATTCACGCTTATTATGAGCCAGAAGAACTGGTTGGAAAAACACTGATTGCTATCACAAACCTGCCGCCAAGAGCTATGATGGGAATTGATTCTTGTGGAATGTTACTTAGTGCAATCCATGAGGAAGAGGGCGAAGAAAAACTTCATCTTCTGATGGTTGATGACCATATTCCAGCAGGTGCGAAGTTATACTAAAAATCAAAAAATGTGTTTGTAAAAGTTGCATACTACAACAGAAGTACAACAAATTTTTGTTGTATAATACGTGATAACACTTGATATTACGTTGTTGTGCTTATGAATTGAGCTTTATAAATGTATCGCAAGGACATTTTCCTAAGAGAAATTTTAGGGAAGTGTCCTTTTTTTGTTGTAGTCGAAATCCAAATTAAAGTAAAAAATAACAGTTTAAAGGAGAAGAAGCAATGACAAACACAGCGTTAAGAGCAGAGAATAGCAATTCTCGCACAATTACTTTCAAGAGCAAGGAACACGAAAAATTTTATATGGAATATCTGAAAAAATGCAGATATCAGGATGTCTACCATCGGGCTTTGGTTTATTGCCTGGGTATCGACAGAGACACAAGAAATAATGTGGATAAAATCTATAATTTTAAAACTGGATGTGTAAAAACGGAATGCCTGCAGGAAGGATGGCAGACCAGTGGAAGTTTACGGATCGTCCGCATGGCATTTAATCTTTACTGCAATGGGACACCAAGTGTCGGAGATTATGAAGCAGAGGAAGATCAGTTAAAAGAGTGTCAGTATTATACCGTAGAAGATCTGTTTTGCTGCGGATATGCCCGGTATTTCTGGGAAGCCATTAAAATCCGTTATCCAGAGTATTGTTTTTACAAAGACTGGGAGGATATGTATGCTGAAAATTAGATTACAGGGTACTTTAAAGGATATTCAATGGTTCCGTCGTATTTTGGAAAAGCATAAAGAATTGGATGTTCTGGAAGTATCGGATGCTTATGCAAATAAAGGAACAAGCAAATATTTTCGTGTTTATGTTGAAGTAGAAGAAAAAGAGTAAATCGGAGGAAAGTATATATGTGTAGAGTAATTGCTATTGCAAATCAGAAAGGCGGAGTAGCCAAAACAACGACAACAATCAATCTGGGAGCCGGACTGGTGAAGTCAGGGAAAAAAGTAGTGCTGGTAGATGCTGATTCACAGGGGCATTTGACAATGGGATTGGGATTTCCTAAAAATCTCAAGGTAACATTAAAGAGTATGATGGAGAACATTATCATGGGACTGGAATTTGATCCGAAAGAAGCAATTCTGCACCATGAAGAGGGTGTTGACCTGATTCCGTCCAATAAATTGCTTGCCGGAATGGATATGTCTTTATTTACAGTAGAGGACAGAGAAAAGGTATTGAAAGAGTATCTGGAACTGCTGAAGGATGAGTATGATTATATTCTGATTGACTGTATGCCATCCCTGGGAATGCTGACGCTCAATGCTTTGAGTGCAGCGGACAGTGTTCTGATTCCAGTGCAGCCACAATATTATGCGGCAGATGGACTCATGGAATTATTGAAGATGGTAAAGGGAATCCATCAGAGATTCAATCCGGATTTACAGATAGAAGGCATTTTATTCACAATGGATAATTGCCGTTACAATAATGCAAAGAGAAACAAACAGGCAATCAAAACTACATACGGAAGTGACATTAAGATTTTTGAGCAGACGATTCCGAGAACAGAAAGCCTTGCAGAAACAGCATCGGAGGGTGTAAGTATCTTTGCCTATGATGGAAAAAGCAAGGGGGCAGACAGCTATCTGGAACTGGTTCAGGAGGTGTTGAAACATGCGTAGACCGAAAAAAGATATTCAGCTTACCTCTTATGATGAATTACTGGGATTAGAGGAAACACCGGAAAAGAGTATGAACCAGGTTGTGGAAATAGATCTGGCAAAGCTCTATCCCTTTAAAAATCATCCGTTTCATGTAAATGATGATGAAAAAATGGCTGAAACCGTAGAGAGCATTAAAACATATGGTGTTTTGACTCCTGCACTGGTAAGACCTCGATCCGAGGGTGGATACGAGATGATTTCCGGTCACAGAAGAAAAAGAGGCTGTGAACTGTGCGGAAAGACGACCATGCCGGTTCTTGTCCGAAATTATACGGATGATGAAGCAGTCATTATTATGGTTGATTCCAATATTCAGCGTGAAAATCTACTGCCAAGTGAAAAAGCTCATGCCTATAAGATGAAATATGATGCAATGAAGCATCAGGGAAGTAAAGGTGAGAAATATACAGCAGATATGGTTGGGGAAGCTGCCGGGGACAGTGGGAGAACTGTACAGAGATATATCCGTCTGGCAGCATTATCCGATGCCCTGCTAAAATATGTGGACAATAATAAAATTCCTATGATTGTGGGAGAAAAGCTGTCTTATCTGAAACCAGAGGAACAGGAGTGGCTTCTGGAAGTGATTGCCAATAGCAGTATCTTTCCGACAAAGCAACAGGCAGAACAGTTAAAAGAATGCAGTGCAAATGGAAAATTAAACCAGAGTTATATCTATGCTGTTTTATTAAAAAAGGAAAGCAGTAAGATCAATGTGACGATCCCGGCAAAGAAAATCGGCAATTATTTTCCGGAGACATATTCTAAAGAACAGATAGAAGAAGTCATTTTCATGCTTTTGGATAAATGGAAAGAAAACAAAAAAGGAGTAGCAGATGCAGAAGATACAGTTTGATTATTTTACAGGGATGGAAGCGGAACAATACAGCTTCTATCGTGTCCCTAAAGTGCTGTTTACAGAATCCTGCTTTAAAACTCTTTCTTGTGAAGCAAAGGTATTATACGGTCTGATGCTGGACCGTATGAGCCTGAGCATTAAAAATAGATGGCTGGATTCAGAGGACAGAGTATACATTATCTTCACTGTGGAAGAAATTGCAGAGTTGATGAACTGCGGAACTCAAAAGGCAGTGAAGCTGGTGAAAGAGCTGGACAGCAGTAATGGGATTGGATTGATAGAGAAGAAACGTCTGGGACTGGGAAAACCGAATGTTATTTATGTGAAAAATTTTATGATCAGAGAGGTTCCAGATCAAAAGCCGACAGGTAATTGTGCAGATCTGCAATCTGAGCAGGAAGATCATAAAAAAATTGCAGATTTGCAATCGAAACAGGAAAGACATAAGGAATGTGCAAATTTGCAACAAGAAGCAGAAAACAAGGGGAAAACAGGCATTTCTCTGAATTGTGAAAATCATCATTCAGGAGTAGTGAAAACCACAATTCAGGATTATGGGGAATCACAATTCCAGAATAGTGAAAATCACAATTCAAGAATGGTGGAAACCACAAATCCAGAATTTCCAGAATCACAATTCCAAAATAGTGAAAATCATCATTCAAGAATAGTGGAAATCACAAATCCAGAATACCCGAAATCACAATCTAATAATACTGATATTAACAAGACTGATATTAGTGAAACTGAGATAAATCAATCTTATCCAATCACATCAAATAATTTCCCAAAGAAAAAAGATGTGATGGAGGAGATGAGAGCATATCGTGAAGTGATTCACGAAAACATAGATTATCAATATCATGCCAAGGAAGATGTAGATGAACTGGTAGAACTGATAATTGAAGTTATGATGATGCCGGAGGATAGTATGATTCGCATTGCAGGAGTAGAAAAACCAGTTGCTTTGGTGAAAAGCAGGTTTATGAAACTGAACTATTCGCATATCGAATATGTGCTGTTCTGTCTGAACCGGAATACGACCAAGGTTGGGAATATTAAAGCCTATCTTCTGACCGCCCTGTATAATGCCCCGGCAACGATAAACAGTTATTATCAGGCAGAAGTTAATCACGATATGTATGGAGGATAAAGGAACATGAAGAAGATGATTAAAAAAGTGATAGCACCAGTGTTGGTGGTTGCGGTATTGTTTGCAGTATTAAGACCGTTTTGTATTCAGGATGGAGAGTGCAATTATTTCTTGCTGTTACTTCTGATGGGGATACCGTTTGGAATTGGAAAAATGTGTGTCTGGATGGTTCCAAGAGGTTTTGACCTCGGAGGCACGCTGGCAGTATGGACAATGAATCTTCTGATCGGAGGATTGATCGGAAGCATCGTTCTTCTGGCAATGATTGGACAGGCAATCATTTATCTTAGTGTTTTCCTGCTCACAGTTATTACAGGAATACATAAAATACCGAGAATAAAATGAAATAGATCTTTTGAAAAGCAGCTAAGACAAAATTAGCTGCTTTTTTTCTGGAAACTTTGCGACACAATGTCGTAAAGCTGGGATAAATTGCAGGAAAGGAGACACCGTATTGAGCAATCGTGCAATTTCCACAGAACTTATTGAATTGGGAGAACGGATCAGAAAACGCAGGCAGGAAATGAAGTTGTCACAGGAATCTTTTGCGGAAAAAGCAGGTATCAGTGTCAATACGGTCAGCAGGATAGAAGGAGGGCAAACGGCAATGTCTGTTGAGATTTTCAGGAAGATGATTGAGATCCTGGAAACAGATGCCAATATCCTGATGGGAAAAGAGGGGGACGATGCAGAAAAAAGAAAGCAGTTTGAGGAAGTATTTTATCGTATTCAGAAGATGGAATGGAAAGAGCAGAAAATTATTATGCAGACAATAGATTCGCTGATAGACAGTTTTAATGAGTACAGGTGAAATTTCACCATATATGGGGTGTAAAACAAAAAAACTCCCCATATATGCTAAGGATAATAGAATCCTGTGTTGTTAAAATGGAAAACAGAGAGATAAAGAAGGGAGATAGGATTGATGACAAGGGAAGAAAATTTGCTTTATCGGAGGCAGTGTCCTTATGATGCAATGGGAGACTATTCTGTTTTGATGGAAAATGAAAAGAACATAAAAGCAGAAAGAAATGCCAAGAAGTCTGATCCTGGCATCAGACGGAAAATAAAGTAGAGAATATTGTAACTATTAGAAAGGGCAGTAAGGAAGTTTCAGGCTCTCGTTAAAAAAAACGGGTGTACCGGAAGCTGTTTTTTACTGCCCTTTTTGTCAGTTGATCAGTAAGAATCCTATCCTTTCTGCTGATGGGCACCTGTTGCCAGCAGGCAGAAAGGTGGTAATTATGCTTACATTGCAGGAATTGAAACAGGTTGTAAGTAACAGGGAAGAAAGAAGAAAGGTTCCGTCCGCTAAATATTTAAGAGAAAACGATGTAGCAGTTGCGAAGCAAAGGTTGATGGATTGTGCGGAAATTATCGCATATCAGACCGGATATGTTCTCTATTGTGTGGGGGACTATGCAACGGTTTTTCCGTTATTTACCTGTCGAGATTATGTGTATGAAGCAGAAAGAAAAATAGCAGTTGTTGAGGAGAATTTTTTTGATGATCAACCCTGGTATGTAAGGCTGATATTAGAAGGCGAAGACCGGCTGTGGAGAAACAGGGAAACACGAGAACATAATAATTGCATTTCGTATAGCTGTATTTCCGAAGAATGGTGCGAATTGGCAGATAAAGGACAATGTCTGCTTGAAAGAATCATTGCAGAGGAAACAGTCAGGGAGTTGATGAATCTGCTGACAGAGCGACAAAGACAGATGATACAGCGTATTTATTTTCAGCAGCAGACACAAAAAGAAGTCTCGCATGAACTGGGTATTACAGTTCCGGCAGTATCAAAGTGTATTTCACAGGCAATGCAGAAAATGCGGAATAATTCGGATGACTCTGCCAGAGCATTGGAAAAAGGAGACTGGAAGTATGCCTGGTAAAAAGCCAAAAGAAAGACAACGCTATATGCTGCGTGTAAATGATACGCTTGTGGAAGTTACCAGGGCAGTATATCTGGCCTGGTATCAGGCTGGAAGAAAAGAAAGATACCAGGTTGAAAAAATGCAGAGGCATGGAGTATGCAGTATGGAGGAATTACAGGAAAAAGGCTATGACTGCTCTTTTTCGGTAGTATCACCGGAAGAAATCGTTATCAGATTGTCAGAAATACGGGAACTGGAAAAAGCTCTGGGATATTTGACTAAAGAGGATGCGGAACTGATAACGCTATTGTTTTTTGAAGAATTTACAGTAAAAGAAACAGCACAGTATTTTGGGTGCTGCCCAAAGACGATTAGAAACCGGAGGAAGAAAGTATTGGAGAAGTTAAAAGAACAACTGGAAAACACATAAAACAATGTTGGAATAAAAATTTCTAAAAAATTTTTCAAACAGGTTAATTTTTGCCCTTTCACACATGCGGTTAGTGAAGGGGCAAATGTCTATTTTCAATTCGAGATAATAATACCCCTTAAAAATTGAACCTTGACAATTTCATACCAGCAGCGAGAGGATACCCGGAACTTTTCAGCTACGCATTCTTGCGGCGGGAATCCGGTGAAAACGTGAAGGGATACAGATGGGAGGCACCCTTTGCAGGAACGATTACGAATTACCTCTTGCGGCTTAATGCTTGATCCTGAACTTTACCTGAGTGTCATTCCTGTTTTACAGGATGACAGCAGATACCATGTGGCGGTGTTTCAGTAAAAGGCACTGCCATATGAATGTGCTGTTATCAGAGGTATTTCTGTATCAGCAATAAGATGTGGGAGGTGGTTCCAATGATTGAATAATGCAGGTGTGAGCCTGCATGAAAACAGGGCAGATAATAGAAGAAAGAGAGGATTCAGTCAAAATGAAAATGAGATTCAAAAGATTCTTGTCCGGATTTATGGCAGTCGCAACACTGGCTTCTGTCATTATTCAGCCAGTAGCAGTTTCGGCTTCTGAATTAGAACCAGAAGAAATACCATTTGAACAGCAGTATGCAGAATTAAAAGATGTTCAGGATTCCCTTGATCCGGATGAGATCGTAAAGGCAAATGATATTGAACTTTCTTATGGGCAGGAATTTGATGTAGAAGTTGATCTGTCTGGAATCGAAGGTGTAGATGAAAGTAAGATTAAGGTTTTATTCCATGAAGCAAAGAATGAAACGGGTACAGATTTTGACACACATACACCAGATACTTACAAGGCTGTCTATGCAGTAAAACCAGTCAGCGGTCATCCTGCTTATAGAATCAGCAGAAACATTACAGTGAAAGAACCGGAAACAGAAGTGCAGTCAGAGCGTTCTTCGGACAGTACAGTGAATGTTGAGGATGATACTGGGGATACGGAGCAGAGCGAGGAGGATTCGGAGTCGTACCGGGAAACACAAAATTCTGAAAGCACAGCAGATTTGGAATCTGAATTAACCGTTTCAGAAGCACTGGAGCAGGCAGAGAGTAATGGAATTGATCTGTATGCAATGAATGAAGGCGAAACAGTAACCTTTATGGCTGCGGCAGGCAATGCCAGAAGTTCACAGCAGGTTTCTGTGACCAGAGGGGCAGAATACCGATATGCAGATTATGGATATGGAACATATCTTACTTATCAGTACACTGTAAAATTCGGTAATATATCTGCTACAGCATACTGTGTGCAGCCATCCAAACCAGGGCCTGGAAGTGGAACTTATACGATCAACAAGGTTGGCGATGGAAAAGCACTTGCGAAAGTATGCTATTACGGTACAAAGGCTTCCGGTGATGATGGATTTTTTATAGAGGAAAACGGATACGGCAATTTAAGTGCAGGAGCCAGATTTATTCTGGTACATCTGGCAGCATCTTATGCAAATGGAAGTGGGGATGCTTTTTCAGGTGCAAACAGTACAGCACAGAATCTGGCAATGAAACTCTATAATTACTGTATTTCACAGCCGGAAATTCCAGATGTGGCAATGTCCTTTTCGGATGCAGATGTAAAAGCCTATGTGGATGGCAACAGTCAGAGAACAAAGGATATTACATTTAATGCGGATGCGTTACAGACCATTACCATGAAACTTCCGGCAGGTGTACAGCTTCATAACCTGACAACAGGTAAAACAAGTAAAGCCGGAGAAAGTGTGGAAATTTGTGGTGGTACAAAGTTTTATCTGTCTGCACCATTAACACAGGTGAGTGATGTGGCAGGAAGCTGGTCTGCAACCATGAAAGGAAGCATTACCAAAGATTATTCAGCTTATAAGATTTCAACAGGTTCCGGAAACCAGGATCTGGCTCTGGTATTTGGTGAAGGCGTTGATGATGAGAAATATGTAGATTTTAAAGTATCCTGGGTACAGCAGGCAAGTGTTAAGGTGATCAAGAAAGATGCCAAGTCAGACGCAAAGCTGTCTGGTGCTGTCTTTGGATTATACAGTGATGCAGAATGCACAAAACTGATCACACAGTTACCTGCGACGGATGAAAACGGTGAAACGTCCGTACAGATTACTAAGACACAGGATACTGTATATCTGAAAGAGATTACAGCTCCAAGCGGATATCGTATCAATGCAACAGCTTACAATGTGAAACTGGAAGTCAGTAAGACAACAACTGTTACTGTTCCAGATGAAGAACAGATGGGACAGCTTACCGTTTATAAAGAAGGTGAGGTTCTGGTTGGTGCAGATGTGACAGAAAATGGCACAACATTTAAGTATGAGAAACGCAGACAGAGTGGTGCTGTTTATGATGTGTATGCTGGAGCAGATATTAAAACTGCTTATGGTACAAAAGTTTACAGCAAGGGTGATCTGGTAAAAGAGAATCTGACAACAGATACAAACGGAGCTACCGTTCTTAAAAATCTGTATCTTGGTACATATATTGTAAAAGAGAAACAGGCTCCGACAGGATTCTATAATGCCGGAGAGGAAAAGACAGTAACATTATCCTATGCAGGACAGAATGTGGATGTTGTTTTCACTGAGACAACCTTTACTAATGACAGACAGAAAGTAGAAGTAATGGTAACAAAACAGGATGAAGATACAGAAAATCCTCTGGCTGGAGGAATCTTTGGACTTTATGCTGCAAGTGACATTACCAACGTGGATGGAACCGTCATTGTAAAGAAAGGGACACTGATCCAGAAAGCGACAACAGGAGCAGACGGAACAGCGAAGTTTACAGCAGACCTGCCGCTTGGATTTTCTTATGATGTGAAAGAAGTGCAGGCCCCGGAAGGGTATGTGAGAAAAACAGATGATGTTTATACGTTTGCTTTCTCTTATACGAATGATAAAGAAGCAAAACAGACATTTAAGCATACATTCAAAAATGAACGTGTGACAGCTAAGATTTCTCTGCAGAAGCAGGATAAAGAAACCAAAAAGGCAGTCCCACAGGGTGATGCCACTCTGGAAAAAGCAGTATATGGACTGTATGCTCGTGAGGATATTGTGCATCCGGATGGTGCTACTGGTGTGATCTATAAAGCAGGAGAGCAGGTTGCCACTCTTACGACAGATAAGAATGGACAGGCTTCTGTGGATGGATTATATCTTGGTAATTACTATGTGAAAGAGATTACTCCTCCAACTGGTTATCTGGTAGATGAAGAAGAACATGATCTGGTCTGCAATTACGAAGGAGATCTTGTAGCAGAAGTAAAACGTGACTGTCTGTCTCTGGAGCAGGTAATGAAACAGCCATTCCAGATTATCAAGGCGGCAAATAACGGAAAGACCGATGCCGACTTACTGAAAGGGGCAGGATTTACCGCTTATCTGGTATCTTCCCTGAAAGTAAAAGAGGATGGAAGCTATGATTTTGATTCTGCAAAACCGGTAGTGATCGGGGAAAACGGAGCAACAGAAATCTTTACAGATGAAAAAGGTTATGCCTGCAGTATTGCGATTCCTTATGGAACTTATATTGTGCGTGAAACCACGACACCTCATAATTACACTCCGGTAGATGATTTTACAGTGCGTATCACTGAGAACAATCCGAACCAGCCACAGACATGGAGAGTGCTTCTGGATGACGAGTTTGAAGCGAAACTGAAAATTATCAAACAGGATGATGAGACGAAAAAGGCAGTGCTTCAGAAGAATACAGAGTTCAAGATTTTCAACATGGACACTGAGAAATATGTGGAGCAGGTAACAACTTATCCGACTACGGTAAAACATAAATCCTATTTTACAGATGAGCAGGGATATTTGATTCTTCCGCAGAATCTTAAAATCGGACATTACCGCATTGAGGAAGTAAATGCACCTTATGGATATACTTTGAATGAAAATTACTATGAGGTAACAGTTGATTCCAATACTGCATATCAGATGGATGGAACTTCCGGGGATGTGATTATTGAAGCAGTTTATGAGAACCATCCAGTTAAGGGAGAACTGACTATCGCGAAAAAAGGCGAAGTTCTGGACGGATTCAAGGATGATTTTACATATCAGACAGAAAATCTGGAAGGGGCAGAGTTTGAGATTTACGCTGCCGAGGACATCTATACTGCAGATTTCCAGAAAGATGATAATGGAAACCGTATTCTGGAATATGCTGCTGGAACACTGGTAAAAACGGTTACAACGGATAAAGATGGAAAAGCGGTCCTGAAAAATCTGCCGCTTGGAAGCTATAAGATTGTTGAAAAGACAGCACCGGATGGCTTTGTTTTAAACAGTGAAGCACAGATCATTACTTTCTCTTACAAAGATCAGGAAACACCAGTCATTGAACAGACAGCTATCTTTGAAAATGACCGTCAGAAAGTAGAAATTTCTGTGGTAAAACAGGATGCTGATACAGAAGCAGCCGTTGCAGGAGCAGAGTTTGGGCTTTATGCGAAGAATGACATGGAAGCTCATGGAACTGTGATTGTGAAAGCTGACACACTCCTTGGAAAAGCTGTTTCCGGAGAAGATGGAAAGGCTGTATTTACACAGGATCTTCCATTTGGTGAGTATTATATCAAAGAACTTGCAGCACCAGATGGTTATGTATCTTCTGATAAAGTTCTGGAAGTAAAAGCAGAATATCAGGGACAGGATGTTAATGTAGTACAGTTATCTTCTGTATTTAAGAACCAGCCTACAAAGGTTGTAGTTTCCAAGTCTGATTTAACTACTGGCGTGGAATTGTCAGGTGCGACACTTACTGTTCTGGACAAAAATGGAAATGTAGTTGATACATGGAAATCTGTAAAAGGCGAGCAGCATCTGATTGAACGACTTGCTGTAGGAGAAAACTATACTCTCAGAGAAGAAATGGCTCCTTATGGATACCTCAAGGCAGAAGAAATCACTTTTACGATTGAAGATACCGGGGAAATTCAGAAAGTGGAAATGAAAGATGATGTGCCGACAGGAACGATTATCATCAATAAAC
>OKSZ01000619.1_pt1 | contig 15732 bp, 9 predicted proteins | sample 1606081 | NCBI WGS metagenome assembly OKSZ01 (sample SAMEA3879504, study PRJEB24766) | human gut metagenome | biome: human-associated habitat; feature: feces | place: USA | collected 1985/1987 | reverse complement strand
GAAGACCGATACAGAATACGAACAAAATCAATCCGAATTCACGGATGAAATGTAGGATGTGTGTATCGGCCGTGAAGCCGAAATGTCCCATTAGGATGCCGGCAAACAAAACAAACGTGACACCTAAAGATACTCCGAATATCTTTATCTTACCGAGATACACACCGGCTGCCACTACAAATGCGTAGAGGAGCACGATATGTGCCACAGAACTAGGGTCCCACAATAAACTTTGTAACCAATCCATAATTTATAGTAGTTTTTATAATGTCTTTTATAAAACGGGTGCAAAATTACTCATAACATTGGAGCAAATCAAATAAATGAAGAACTAAAAATGAAAAATGAAAAATGAAGAATTTCTATACCTATTGTATATATGGGATGAATAATGGTAATTTTTCATTTCCCATTTCCTATTCTTCATTTTCCGGGCTGTGCGAATTTTCCCTAAAAAAGAGTATTGTTTTAACTATTTGGTTATATTTGCAAGTCGAACAACGGACATTTAGAGAGATAGATAAAAATAAAGACAATATTAATCTTGTTTTAATTTTAAATAAACTATGGCAGACAAAAAAGAAAAACTCTTCTCAGACTTTTCTCCTGTCTCCACCGAACAATGGATGGAGAAGGTTACAGCCGACTTGAAAGGTGCTGATTTTGAGAAGAAGCTCGTTTGGAAAACGAACGAAGGGTTCAAAGTGAAACCTTTCTACCGGATGGAAGATCTGGAGGGTTTAAAAACTACTGATGCGCTTCCCGGAGAGTTCCCTTATCTGAGAGGAACTAAAAAAGACAACAATGAGTGGTTGGTTCGCCAGGAAATCAGGGTGGAATGCCCCAAAGAGGCCAATGTAAAAGCACTGGACATCTTAAATAAGGGTGTTGATTCATTATCTTTCCATGTAAAAGCAAAAGAACTCAATGCGGAATATATCGAGACGCTGTTGAATGATATTCAGGCAGAGTGCGTTGAATTAAATTTCTCAACTTGCCAGGGGCATGTTGTGGAGTTGGCCAATTTGCTGGTGGCTTATTTCCAGAAGAAAGACTATGATGTGAAGAAGCTGAAAGGCTCTATCAATTATGATTTCTTCAATAAGATGCTGACTCGCGGTAAGGAAAAAGGGGATATGGTGCAGACAGCGAAAGCGTTGATCGAAGCTATCCAGCCGCTTCCTTTTTATCGTGTATTGAATGTAAATGCAATCTCATTAAACAATGCCGGTGCTTATATCTCTCAAGAGTTGGGTTATGCATTGGCTTGGGGTAATGAATACATGAATCAGTTGACTGATGCCGGTATTCCTGCTGCCGTAGTAGCTAAAAAGATAAAATTCAACTTCGGTATCAGTTCCAATTACTTCCTTGAAATTGCGAAGTTCCGTGCCGCACGTCTGTTGTGGGCAAATATCGTAGCTTCTTATAAACCTGAATGTCTGCGTGATTGCGATAATAAGGGAGCTAACGGCGAATGTCGTTGTGCAGCAAAAATGGCGGTTCATGCCGAAACTTCTACTTTTAATCTTACTTTGTTTGACGCACACGTGAATTTGCTTCGTACACAGACTGAAGCAATGAGTGCCGCTTTGGGTGGGGTAGATTCAATGACAGTCGTTCCGTTTGATAAGACTTATGAGACTCCGGATGAATTATCAGAACGTCTGGCTCGCAATCAACAACTATTGCTGAAAGAAGAATCTCATTTCGATAAAGTAATTGATCCGGCTGCCGGTTCTTATTATATTGAGAACCTGACTGTATCCATTGCTAAACAAGCGTGGGAAATCTTCCTTGCTACAGAAGAAGCAGGTGGTTTCTATGCCGCATTAAAAGCTGGTACGGTTCAGGCTGCAGTAAACGAAAGCAATAAAGCTCGTCATAAAGCAGTGGCACAGCGTCGTGAAATTCTGTTGGGTACTAACCAATTCCCGAATTTCAACGAAAAAGCCGGTGACAAGAAACCTGTGGAAGGAAAATGCTGCTGTGGAGGTGACTCTCATACTTGTGAGAAAGATGTGGATACATTGGTATTCGATCGTGCAGCCAGTGAGTTTGAAGCGTTACGTCTTGAAACGGAAGCATCGGGCAAACGTCCGAAGGCGTTCATGTTGACAATTGGTAATCTGGCGATGCGTCAGGCACGTGCGCAATATTCTTGTAACTTCCTGGCTTGTGCCGGTTATGAAGTAATCGATAATCTTGGATTTGAAACAGTAGAGGCAGGAGTAGAGGCAGCGATGGCTGCGAAAGCTGATATTGTTGTAATCTGTTCCAGCGATGATGAATATGCTGAATATGCAGTTCCTGCTTTCAAGGCCTTGAATGGTCGCGCTATGTTTATCGTTGCCGGTGCTCCGGCTTGTATGGATGACTTGAAAGCCGCAGGTATCGAAAACTTCATCCATGTTCGTGTCAACGTATTGGATACCTTGAAAGAGTTTAACGCTAAACTATTGAAGTAAGATGAGAAAAGATTTTAAAAATATCGATATATATGCCGCATTTCAGCCTGCTAATGGTGCTGAATGGCAAAAGGCTAACGGTATCTCCGCTGACTGGAAAACACCGGAACACATTGAAGTGAAGCCTGTTTATACAAAAGAAGACCTCGAAGGAATGGAACATCTCGGCTATGCTGCCGGACTTCCTCCGTACCTGCGTGGTCCGTACTCGGTAATGTACACTCTGCGTCCTTGGACGATCCGTCAATACGCCGGATTTTCCACTGCCGAAGAATCAAATGCTTTCTATCGCCGTAACCTGGCTTCCGGTCAGAAGGGGTTGTCGGTTGCATTCGACTTGGCTACGCATCGCGGCTACGACCCCGATCACGAACGTGTGGTAGGTGACGTAGGTAAAGCGGGTGTATCTATCTGTTCTTTGGAAAACATGAAGGTCCTGTTCGATGGTATTCCTTTGAACAAGATGTCCGTATCCATGACAATGAACGGGGCGGTGCTTCCGGTTATGGCATTCTACATCAATGCGGGTCTGGAGCAAGGTGCGAAATTGGAAGAAATGGCTGGTACTATCCAAAATGATATCCTGAAAGAATTCATGGTGCGTAATACCTATATTTATCCGCCTGCATTCTCAATGAAAATTATTTCCGACATCTTTGAGTATACTTCGCAGAAGATGCCTAAGTTCAACTCCATCTCCATTTCCGGTTACCATATGCAGGAAGCAGGTGCTACCGCAGATATTGAGTTGGCTTATACGCTTGCCGACGGTCTCGAATATCTTCGTGCCGGAACTGCCGCCGGTATTGATATCGATGCATTTGCTCCGCGTCTGTCTTTCTTCTGGGCGATTGGGACGAACCATTTCATGGAAATTGCCAAGATGCGTGCCGCGCGTATGTTGTGGGCGAAGATTGTGAAACAGTTTAACCCGAAGAATCCGAAATCATTGGCACTGCGTACCCACTCACAGACTTCCGGTTGGTCATTGACCGAACAGGATCCGTTCAATAACGTAGGACGTACTTGTATCGAAGCTATGGCTGCCGCTTTGGGACATACACAGTCTTTGCATACCAATGCGTTGGATGAGGCTATCGCACTTCCGACGGACTTCTCCGCACGTATTGCCCGTAACACTCAGATCTACATTCAGGAAGAAACATACATTTGCAAGAATGTTGACCCGTGGGGCGGTTCTTATTATGTAGAGACTCTGACGAATGAGTTGGCGCATAAGGCTTGGGAGCATATTCAGGAGATTGAAAAACTGGGTGGCATGGCAAAAGCTATCGAAACAGGTATTCCTAAGATGCGTATCGAAGAGGCCGCTGCACGTACACAAGCTCGTATCGACAGTGGTCAGCAGACGATTGTTGGTGTGAACAAGTATCGTCTGGAGAAAGAAGCTCCGATTGATATTCTTGAAATTGATAATACGGCGGTTCGTCTTGAACAGATCGAAAACCTGAAACGTCTGAAAGAGGGACGTAACCAGGCTGAGGTAGATAAAGCGTTGGCGGCTATTACCGAATGTGTGAAGACCGGTAAGGGTAACTTGCTGGAACTGGCAGTGGAGGCAGCGCGCGTCCGTGCCACATTGGGCGAGATTTCATCTGCTTGCGAACAGGTCGTAGGACGTTATAAAGCAATAATTAGAACTATATCAGGCGTGTATTCATCAGAAAGTAAAAACGATAGCGACTTCAAGCGTGCTTGTGAACTGGCTGAGAAGTTTGCGAAGAAAGAGGGGCGTCAACCCCGTATCATGATTGCGAAGATGGGACAGGACGGTCACGACCGTGGTGCCAAAGTGGTAGCGACCGGTTATGCCGACTGCGGTTTCGACGTGGATATGGGACCGTTGTTCCAGACACCTGCGGAAGCTGCACGTGAAGCTGTTGAAAACGATGTTCATGTAGTCGGTGTTTCTTCGTTGGCTGCCGGACATAAGACATTGGTTCCGCAGATTATTGAGGAATTAAAGAAGCTGGGTCGCGAAGATATCGTAGTGATTGCCGGTGGCGTTATTCCTGCACAGGATTATGATTTCTTGTATAAAGCAGGGGTGGCTGCTATCTTCGGTCCGGGTACTCCGGTGGCGAAAGCTGCTTGCCAGATTTTGGAAATCCTGATGGACGAAGAATAAGACAGGACTTTCCTGTTTTTGATTTTATCCCGCCTTTTTAGTTCAAATGAACTGAAAGGCGGGATGTTTTTTACTGACATTTGTTTGTCTGAAATTAAAATTGGCTATATTTGTCCGGCTTTCATTATAAGAAGCAGAATAGATGAGTGAAAAAGTAGAAGACTTGGATGTTCGTTTTGAACGGTTTTACGCGGCTAACTACCCTCGTGTCAAGAACTTTGCGAAGTTGTTGACCAAATCGGAGGAAGATGCGGAAGACATCGCTCAGAATATATTTCTTAAGTTATGGACACGTCCTGAACTTTGGCAGGAGCAAGAAACCATGACGAGCTATCTTTATACCGTTACCCGAAATGAAATCTTCAACCTTTTCAAACATCAGAAGGTGGAACAGGAATACGAAGATAAGATAATGAAAGCGCAGTTGATAGGTGATTTGTGTGATGAAGATACTTCATTGCTCGAAAATCTCTATTATAAAGAAGTGCTCCTTCTCGTCAAGATGACACTCGACCAATTGCCTCCCAAACGCAGGCAAATATTTGAGATGAGCCGGTTTGAAGGTTTGTCTCACAAAGAAATAGCGGAGAAACTGCAAATCCCTCTGCGCACAGTGGAAGACCACATCTACAAAACATTGACCGAACTTCGTAAAGTGTTAATGTTTGTTATTCTCTTCCGGTTCTTTCCGTAGTTTCTCTTTCTGAATGGTGGTAATTATGTAAACGTTTCTTAGAAACAATAAATATCACCTTATGAAGAATTATATTCGTGACGTTATAGACCGTTATATCAAGCATGACTATCCGGCGGAAGTCGACCGGGATTTTCGTGTATGGCTTATAGATGACGAACGTGCCGATGAAAAGGATTCCGAATTGAGTCAGCTTTGGAAAGCTACCGAATCCGCAACTACTCCCAATTATCAACATTCGTTGGAGAGGATGAGAGAACTCACCGGAATAAAGACGAGACAAAAAGTACATACCTTACATACGCGGCTGGTTATCTGGAAGATTGCAGCGGCTTTGCTGATTGCCGTATCCGCTGGCTCTATTTATCTGGCTTTACAGAACAGACAGGCACCGGACTTGTTGCAGGCTTATATACCTACCACCGAGATGCAGAATATTACTTTACCGGACGGCACGCAAGTGATGATCAATTCAGAAAGTACCTTGCTATATCCTCAACAGTTTACGGGAGACAGTCGTTGTGTCTATCTGGTGGGAGAAGCCAACTTCAAGGTGAGACGTGACGAAGCACATCCGTTTATCGTAAAGTCGGCAGATTTCCAAGTCACGGCATTGGGAACGGAATTTAATGTGTCGGCTTATCCCGAAGAGGAAGAGGTAACGGCAACGTTGATTTCGGGAAAAGTTCTGGTAGAGTACAACGGGTTGAAAGAGCAAGAGATACTGAAACCCAACGAACAGTTGGCTTATAATAAACACACCCGCTTGGGTAGTGTGACTTATCCGGATATGCAGGATGTCACAGCCTGGCAACGCGGTGAGATTGTTTTTCGCAGTATGACGATGGAAGAGATCTTCACCCGTCTCGAACGCAAATATCCTTATACATTCGTGTATAGCTTTCACAGCCTGAAAAGTGACCGTTTTAACCTGACTTTCGGGCAGAACGCTTCCATAGAAGAAGTGATGGATATTATTGCCCGTGTGACGGGTAATCTGGATTATAAGATAGTGGGCGACAAATGTTATCTGACGGTACGTCATAAATAACGTTCCCGCTACCGGACTATTTGAATAACACCGATTATTAACCTTAAAATATACAAGAAGCCTATGCGGAAAAAATATCCGGGAGAAGCTGCAACCTTCCCCCGGATGTGAAATCGAAATTCTTACTATTAGCGTTACACAAACGCTACTAAATTCGAGAATCTAACTTTATCTGTATAAACTAATACTAAGAAGATGCAGCAAATTTATGAATTTATAGCCAATAAGCAGGCAATCAGTCGAGTATTTATGCTTTTTTTGTGCTGTCTGCTCCTTTCTATCCCCACTTTTGCTCAAAATAGCAGTGCCCGGATTACGATCCATAAGAAAAACATATCGGTCATTGAGGCGCTGAAAGAAGTGGAAAAGCAGACGAAACTTTCTGTCGGCTACAACGAATCGCAGTTGAAAAACAAACCTTCCATCAGTCTGGCTCTGGAAAAAGCGACATTGGAGAACTCTCTCACCGAAATCCTGAAAGGAACAGGATATACTTATCAGTTGAAAGGCAAATATGTCATCATTGTTCCGCAAGAAAAGAAAGAAGCGGAGCAAGCGTCTGTCAAACGTATCGCAGGGCAAGTGCTGGATGAACAGGGAGAACCGCTCATCGGTGTGAATGTGCTGGTGGAAGGAACGAGCATAGGAGCTATCACCGATATGGACGGAAACTTCTCGCTGGAAGCTCCGGTAGGCAGTACGTTGAGTATTTCTTACGTGGGCTATACTCCGAAGACATTGAAAGTGGGTGGAGCGAACAAGTACAGCGTGCAACTCGCTTCGGATACGAAACTATTGAATGAAGTCGTAGTGACAGCATTGGGTATCAAGCGTGAGCAAAAGGCATTGAGTTACAATGTGCAGCAGGTGAAATCCGACGAACTGACTCAAATTAAAGACGCCAACTTTGTAAATTCATTGAGTGGCAAGGTAGCGGGTGTGAATATCAATACTAGTTCTTCCGGTGTGGGAGGAGCAAGCAGGGTAGTGATGCGTGGTACGAAGTCCATCGAGCAGAGCAGCAATGCTTTGTATGTCATCGACGGTATTCCGATGTACAATTTCGGAGGCGGAGGCGATACGGAATTTGGTTCAAAAGGAGCTACCGAAGCCATTGCCGACATCAACCCCGAAGACATCGAAAGTATCTCCGTACTGACGGGAGCTGCCGCAGCTGCCATGTATGGTAGTAATGCCGCCAATGGAGCGATTGTGATTACCACTAAAAAGGGACACGTAGGGAAATTGCAGGTCGGTGTCTCCAGTGGCATTGAATGGTTGAAGCCTTTCAAAATGCCGGATTTTCAAGGACGCTACGGAACCGGGAGCAACGGCAAAGCCGGTAATTCAAGTATTTATAGCTGGGGACCGAAGTTGAATGCGGCCGCACAGACCGGATATGAACCGGGTGATTTCTTCGATACCGGTGCGGTGTATTCCAATTCTGTGACTTTATCTACGGGAACGGACAAGAATCAGACTTTCTTTTCGGTAGCTACTGTCAATTCAGCAGGTATGGTACCCAACAATAGGTATAATCGGTATAACTTCACTTTCCGCAATACGACAAGTTTCCTGAATGATAAAATGAAACTGGATGTCAGTGCCAGCTACATCCTTCAGAACGACCGGAATATGACCAATCAGGGACAGTATTCCAATCCGTTGGTTTCTGCCTATCTTTTTCCTCGTGGAGATGATTTCTCTGTAATCAAGAACTTCGAGCGTTGGGATGAGGCGCGCAAAATCAGTGTGCAGTTTTGGCCGCAGGGTGAGGGGGATTTACGTATGCAGAACCCTTATTGGATAGCTTACCGCAATCTTCGTCTCAATAATAAGAAGCGTTATATGGCTTCGGCAGGTTTGAGTTATCAGATTCTGGACTGGTTGAATGTGGCAGGCCGTGTCCGCATCGACAATACCCACAGCGAGTATGAAGGCAAGCTGTATGCAAGTACTAGTACGACACTGACCGATGGTAGCACGCAAGGGCATTATTCGGTGAACAACGGACAGAATTCGCAGACATACGCCGATGTGTTGATAAATATCAACAAACGTATTCAGGACTTTACGATTGTTGCCAATATCGGAGCCAGTTATAGTGGTATCACCAGCAAAGAGCTGGGATATGCGGGGCCGATACGTGAAACGGGAATTCCCAATCTTTTCAATGTATACGATTTGGATAATGCCAAGAAGCGTGCCACACAGACCGGTTGGCGTGAAGCGACAGAATCTATCTTTGCCAGTGCGGAGATTGGTTGGAAGAGTATGCTTTACCTCACTTTGACGGGACGTAACGACTGGGCTTCGCAGTTGACACATTCTCCGCAGGCTTCCTTCTTCTATCCGTCAGTCGGCTTGTCGGCCGTCATTTCGGAGATGGTAAAAATGCCGGAATGGGTGGATTATCTGAAAGTGCGCGGTTCGTTCAGTTCCGTAGGTAATCCCTATCCCCGTTTCCTTACTTATCCTACCTACTCGTATGATGCGACTAACATGGACTGGAAATCTCAAAAGAACTTCCCTATCGGCAAACTGTACCCCGAACGTACCGATTCTTGGGAAATCGGTCTGGACGCTGCGCTTTTCAAAGATTTCAAGTTGAGCGGTTCGTTCTATTATGCCAATACGTACAACCAGACGTTCGATCCCGAACTTCCCGTATCCGCGCGTTACGACAAACTCTATGTGCAGACCGGATATGTACGTAACTACGGTTTTGAAGCCATGTTGGCTTATAATCATCGCTGGGGAGATTTTGGTTGGGATACCAGCTTTACTTATTCTACCAATAAGAATGAGATTGTAGAGTTGGTGCGCAATTATGTGCATCCGGAAACCGGAGTCATCTACAACGTCGACAAGTTGGAACTGAAAACCAATGAAGGACGTGGTTTCGGTAAAGCGAAGTTTATTCTGAAAGAAGGTGGCACATTGGGTGATCTTTATACACATGCCGACTTAAAACGTGACATTAACGGCAATGTGCTGATTGATGATGACGGCAATGTGACGGCTGTTGATAACGCAGGTGACATTAAGTTGGGAAGTGTGCTTCCGAAGGCCAATCTTGCCTGGAACAATAGCTTCACTTATAAGGGAATCAATGCCGGATTCTTGGTTACTGCCCGTTTGGGAGGCATTGTTTACTCCGCTACCCAAGCTTATCTTGATCTGTACGGAGTGTCCGAGACATCGGCTGCCGCACGTGATGCGGGCGGCGTATGGGTAAATGACCGTAGTCAGGTGAACCCGCAGAGTTTCTATTCCGTAGTGGCTTCGCAGAGCGGACTTCCTACCTATTATACATACAGCGCGACGAATGTACGCCTGCAGGAAGCGCATATCGGTTATACCATTCCCCGTCGCTGGCTGGGCAATGTGTGCGACATTAACGTTTCACTTGTGGGACGCAACCTGTGGATGATTTATTGCAAGGCTCCTTTCGATCCGGAAGCGGTGGCTACTACCAACAACTATTATCAGGGAATCGACTACTTCATGATGCCGAGTACCCGGAATATAGGATTCAACGTTAAGATTAACTTCTAAATATATATGATGAACATGAAACGAATATATTACCTTCAGAGAATCATTCTTTCGGTGCTCTTGCTGTTACCCTTGTCCGGTTGTTTCGACAGTGACATCAACCGCAAGATGTACGAAGCGGATGATGACGAAATGCAACGCGAAAATCATATTGTCGGTGCGACGTTGAGAGTGATGCAAGGGCTTGTCAGCCCGACGCGCGAGCATTTGTACCAGTTTATGGATGCCATGGCGGGCGGTGCCTACGGAGGCTATATGGAAGGTATCGTAGATACATGGGTAATGAAGTTCTCTACATTCAACCCCGAACAGGGATGGCTGAAATCCCCGTTTGCCGACCCTATCACCGACCTCTACCCTCAATACCTCAAGATGTTGAGCGTGACGGATGATCCGGTAGCTTTGGCTTTGGGGAAAATCCTGCGTGTCTGCGTCATGCACCGTGTGACGGATATTTACGGGCCTATCCCTTACTCGCAGATGTTGAGTAATGACAATCTGGGAGAGAACCTGTCCGTTCCGTACGATTCGCAGGAACAGGTCTATACACAGATGCTGAAAGAGCTGGAAGAGGCCGACAAGGTGTTGGAAGAGAATAAAGACCTTTCTTCCGAAGCGTTCCGCAAGTTAGAGGACTTGTATTACGGCAACATCTCCAAATGGCGCAAATTCCTCCATTCCATGCAGCTCCGCATAGCCATGCGCATGAGTTATGTGAATCCGACGGAAGCGCAGCGTATCGCCCAGAATGCCGTAGCGGCAGGAGTGATCGAGGCGAATGAAGATAATGCTATGCTCCATGTAGCCGAGAACCGTTCCGAACTGTTGTTCAACAACTGGAACGATTACCGCATCAGTGCCGATTTGGTTTCCGTCATGAAAGGATACGAAGACCCCCGTCTGGACGCAATGTTCGTGAAAGGGACCAATGTAGTGGAAGTGGATGGCGAACCAAAGGAAGTGAATGATTTTTATGGGGTGCGTATCGGTATCTTCACCGAGAAGAAGGACGACATGATTAATTTGTATTCCAAACAAATCATCAGCAGCACCGATCCTTACCTTTGGATGAATGCCGCAGAAGTGACCTTCCTCCGTGCCGAAGGCGCATTGCGTGGCTGGGACATGGGTGGCGAGCCGCAGGCGTTGTATGAGAAAGCCATCGCTCTCTCGTTCGAGGAGCGCGGGGCTACGGGAGCCGATAAATATGTGAAGGATGCAGAAAAGAAGCCGGTGAAGTACGTAGACCCGATGGGCGCTTATAGTGCGGATGCAGTGAGCGAGATTACGATTGCTTGGGAACAGGGGGCTGGAAAGGAAATCTTCGAGAGGAATCTGGAACGCATCATCACGCAGAAATGGATTGCCATCTTCCCGTTAGGTCTGGAAGCATGGGCGGAACATCGTCGTACGGGCTATCCGAAATTGTTGCCTGCCGTGGAGAATAAAGACCCCAATAATAGTGTGAATGTAACAATCGGTCCCCGTCGTTTGCCTTTCCCGGCCGATGAATATACAGGGAATCCGAAATACATTGATCAAGCTGTAGAAATGCTGAATGGTCCCGATGCCGCAGGAACTAAACTTTGGTGGGATAAGAAAGACCATTCCATTGAGAATAGTCAATCTTCAAACTAGAACGAACCTTTAAATCAATGAGATTATGAAATATAAATCAATATTCAATGTATGTCTGCTGACCGCTTTCCTGTTGACTGCGACCACTTCCTGTGACGATTGGACGGAAATGGAGATTCATGAGACGGATGTCAACGGAGCAAAGGAGCAGAACCCGGAACAATATTCTGTTTATACGCAGAACATTCGGGCTTATAAAGCAACGAAGCATGCTGTGGTTTATGCCCGGCTTAACAATGCTCCGGACAAGGCTACCAGTGAAAAGTTTTTTCTCCGTTCCTTGCCGGACAGTATTGATATCGTATCCATGCGCAATGCCGACCGCCTGACTGATTTTGACCGGGAAGACATGGCGATGGTACGTGCCGATTACGGAACGAGAGTGCTTTATTATGTGGATTGTACGCCGGGAGACAAACAGAATGCCGCTATCGCCTCTGCCGCCGAAGCCGTACGGGCGGGAACGTTTGACGGCATTACGCTTGCCTCTTCCGTTCCGGTAGATGCGGCAACGTTGCAATCGCTGGCTGATGCATTGGGACAGACACCGTGCTTACTTATTTTTGAGGGAACTCCTTCCCTGTTGCCGGAAGCGCAACGCGGTCTTTTCAATTATTTCGTACTGGATATTTCGGCTGCTTCCGACGAATATGACATAGAGACGGAAGTCCGTCTGGCTACCGGTTACGGTAATACTGCCGCCGGACATCTGTTGCTGGCTGTAACTCCCGAAGGTACATTGACCGATTATAACGGAGTGACACGTTCTGCCATTGCCGGAGCCGCTTACAGTGCTCTCAACATGGAGACACCGTTGGGAGGCATTGCCATTTACAATATCTCGGACGATTATTACGATGCTGATATTATTTATAAACAGACTCGCGGAGGCATTCAATTTTTGAATCCCGCTTCGGTTCATTAAACTAAGTAAGCTATGAGAATACATAAACTTTATCAGTGCCTCGCAGCCGCAACCCTCTTGTTTTTGCCGGTTGCCTGCGACAATACGGATTACAGCGAAAAATCACCGTTTGACAATTCGGCATACCTGAATGTGGCTGCTACTAAAAATGCGGAAACTTTCACGTTTAACCGGAAAGTGACAAGCCAGACGAAAACGTTTACAGTGAAATTGTCTTATCCTTCAGGGGATGATGTGAAGGTGAACTTAAAGGTAGACCCTTCATTGGTCGGTGCATATAACGCAAAGAACGACACGCATTATGAAATGCTGCCTGCCGAACATTATCAGTTGTCACAGGAGTCCGTAACAATTCCTGCCGGAAAGATAACATCCGACGAAGTCGGTATCAAATTCTTGAAACTCGACGAGCTGGAGATTGACGCTACTTACCTCTGTCCGCTTTCCATTAGTGGGGCCGAAGGAGTGGGAATAATGGACGGCTCACGTACCATGTATTATCTGGTGCGTCGCTCCAGTGCCATAACCACGGCAATAAACTTGAAGAATGTCTACGTCACCGTTCCGGGATTTGATAAGGGCAGTCCGACAGCTGATGTTGTGAATAACTTGAGTGCCGTGACGATGGAAGCGATTATACGGGTGAATAGCTTCCAACCGGAAATATCCTCTATTATGGGGATTGAAATGTATCTCCAGATGCGTATCGGTGATGCTAACTTTCCGAACCAGCAGTTGCAGGTGCAGACCACGTACGGGAAATTTCCCGATGCCAGTAAACAAAAGCTGTTGTTGGCGGGTGAGTGGTATCACGTTGCGTTGACATGGGATTTGGCTACTGCTACTATCGCTTATTATGTGAACGGGCAGTTGCAGAGTATCAGTACCAGTCATGGTAAAAGTGACCTGACTAGCATCAGTTTGGGTGATAAAGTGCCTGATGATGAATTTGGCAATGGTGGTGACCATAATTTCTACTTCGGTCGTTCTTATACAGAGTCACACGACTTGAGTCGTCAGTTTAACGGTGAAATCTGTGAAGCCCGTATCTGGAGCATAGCCCGTACACAAGAGCAGATTTGTCAGAATATGTATGATATTCCTAACCCGACCGAAGAACCTACTTTGTGTGCCTATTGGAAGTTCGATGAGGGAACAGGGCTGGAAGTGGAAGACCGGACTGGACATGGGAACAATGCGAAAGTGGTTCCTTATTGGAAAGCAAGCGACCACGTGGAAGCTTATAGTAAAACAGATGCCGAATTATGGCCTAGCGGAATAGAGGTTCCGAAGATTAACAATGAACAATAAGCTAAAAAGGAGATAAGTGATGAAAAAGATAATACAATATATGTGTGCTGTAGCGGGGTTGCTGTTAATGCTCTTGTCTTGTCAGGACGATGCTATGATAATCAATCCCGATGTTACACATGGACAGTCAACTGAAGGTGTAGAAACTGCCAATGGTAAGGGTACTTTGAATAGTACGCTTTGCCCGGAGAGTAAGATTGTATTGCTCAGTATCGGAGATCCAACTTTGGAAGGACGTGATGAAACTGATTTAGGAAGGAAAGATGAACTTTGCCTTATCCTTCCAAAGCCACTTGAAAAGGATATTACTTTGAAGATTGCTATGGAGGATGCTTATGCAAATAATGAAACGATGAAAAATGGTGGCAGTTATACAAGCTTTGTAGTAGAGGCATTCCGTAAAGAGTATAAAATAAAGACTCAAGGTTCTGATTTTAATATTCCAGGGAACAACGGATTAGGAAATACCTTATCGCTAAACGGAGGTAAAGAAGCCATTGTAACTATACGGGCAGGAGAACGGAAGTCAGAGAAGGTCGAATTGCTTTTTGAAAGAGAATATTTAAATAGCTACTATACTTATCTTTTCCCGATTCAGGCTGTTGAGGTGGAAACAGGAGAACTTATTGATCAGATATATTACATTATTAGTCCTGTTGAAGATAAAAAGGAGATAGGAGAAAAGCCGGGCACTATAATAGCTTACATAGACACGGAAGTCATGAATCCTTTGATTGCAGGTCAGCTTTCGCTTAGTGTCGATTTTTTTGATATGAGTGAAGGATTTGAGGAAACGAACATTTATAAAGGTCCCTTATTGGATATTTTGAATGTACGTACGGCTTTCTTGAAAGAAGTGCAAGGACGCGCGACACTGACCTATACGACTGATATGGAATATGTACTGAAAAAACATATCCGCTATCTACGTCCTATGCAAGAGAATGGGTTGAAAGTCTGTCTTGCCATCATGGGTGGCGGAACCGGATTGGGATTCGCAAATTTGACAGATGCGCAAATCAGTGACTTTACAGCACAGGTTCAAACCGCTGTCAGTCTTTACGATTTAGATGGTATTAACCTTTGGGACAAAGGAGCAGGTTACGGTAAAGAGGGAATGGCGCCCATCAATGACACTTCATATGCTAAATTGATAAAAGCATTGAAAAATGCGATGCCGGATAAATTGCTTACGTTGGTTGATACCCGTGAAACTACCGAAGCACTTTGTGATGAGCAAGCGGGCATCAGTGTAGGTAACTATCTGGATTACGCTTGGAGTTCGTTAGAGGACTTTTTAGCGCCTTACGAAACAGATGCTACCATACGTCCTTTAGCTGGAATTCCGGAAAAGAAATATGGGACTATATTTCTCAGGGATATAGCCGCTATGTCTCAAGAGGAACAGATGAATTTGAGGGAAAATACCATAATAGGCGAATATATGAACATGATGCGGTTTACTCCACTTAGTGGAACAGATGTGGTGGTGGGAGCAGATATCCCTTATATGGATTATGGAAAAGAGGGAGTATGGAATGATCCTTGGGCGACATGGATTTCATGTAAATCCCCTGCACCGGAGGATTTTTCGAGTTCCACAATGGCGCAGATAGAAGTACCATACTCGGTAAGAGATTATTATATGTTTCAGAAAGATTGGTAAACTGATACATGGATTGAAGATAAAGACAAGGTTGTATTATTGTAATTCTATCTTGCATATGGAAAATAATGTAGCCTTGTAGTCGGTGATGAAGTATTATACTTTCTGAAAAGAATTGAGAAATTAGTACAGATGCTCTTTGCTTTTTTATAAGATTTGGCTTTAGGTATAATTGTATGTTTTCTAGCAGGATTAAAACTAGTAATCTTTTGTAGAAACAATTTACATTTAATTAAATATTATGTTATTATGAAGAATATATTGAAAATATG
>OKSZ01000602.1_pt1 | contig 16244 bp, 8 predicted proteins | sample 1606081 | NCBI WGS metagenome assembly OKSZ01 (sample SAMEA3879504, study PRJEB24766) | human gut metagenome | biome: human-associated habitat; feature: feces | place: USA | collected 1985/1987 | reverse complement strand
CCTGGGCTAAGTGCTCCATTGGGCTTTCAGCCCGCCCTTGCTAAATCCGAAACTTAAGTTACTAAAAAGCATTCAAGGCGACGGAGTACAAGTGTTGTACATCACCTGTGCCCCATCGCCTTGAGTTACTGCCTGTTATTACGCGTTGGGCCAATTTAGCGCCAACGGCTTAATGGTTATTTATTTTTATGACGAGGGTCAGCACTGCTTTGCCCCCCCTGGCACTACTTACTTTGTAGCAGTGCGGCGCGAACGGCGCTTGGGTTTTTCGTCGGCGGGTTTTACGATCTTTACACCAGCCAATTCGGGGTCGATCATGATACGGCCGCAGTATTCGCATACGATGATTTTTTTGCGCATACGAATGTCGAGCTGACGCTGGGGCGGGATTTTGTTGAAGCAACCACCACAGGCATCACGCTGTACATAAACGATGCCCAAACCATTGCGCGAATTTTTGCGAATGCGCTTGAAGGCTGCGAGCAAACGGGGTTCGATGGTCTGTTCAAGGTTCTTGGCCTTTTCGCGGAGCTTCTCTTCCTCGGCCTTAGTCTCGGCAGTGATGTCGTCAAGTTCAGACTTTTTCATGTCAAGGTCGGCACGACGCTCCTCAAGTTGATGCTTGGCATTTTCAACGTCGGCCTTGCGGCTGTCGATGGCACGCTGGGCTTCGCCAATCTTCTTGTTCTGAAGTTCAACCTCAAGACCCTGGAATTCTATTTCCTTTGAGAGCATATCATACTCACGGTTGTTCTTCACATCGTTAAGCTGGTTCTTATAGCGGTCGATGGCTTCCTGTGCCTCTTTTATCTTATTTTTTTTGACAGCAATGTCAGTTTGCAAGCCTTCGATATCCTCGTTATACTTGCCAATACGGTGTGTCAAACCTTCAATTTCGTCCTCAAGGTCTTGCACTTCAAGGGGAAGTTCACCGCGAAGCGTTTTGATGCGGTCAACCTCCGACAGGGTGGTTTGCAACTGGTAAAGGTTCTTCAACTTCTGTTCAACGGACATGTCCGCAACGTCTTTCTTTGCCATAGTCTTTATTGTATGTTTTAGTTTATTGTTATCGGATTGGTGTTTATGGTTGTTTCGAGCACACGCAGCGTGGGGTGTGCCTCGTGCAGTATGCGGTGCAACAACTCTATAGTGTATTGCTCGCTCTGGTAGTGCCCGAGCACTGCGATGAGCAATTCGTGCTCATGGCCAAAGTAACGGTGGTAGCTCATTTCACCCGTCAAAAAGGCATCTGCCCCTTGCTTGACCGCCTCGTCGAGCAAGAAGTCGCCTGCCCCGCCACACAACGCCACAGTGTGGACCTGGTTCATGGCGGGGGTGTTGTGCATCACGCCTTCGACGTTGAAGGTTGAGGCCAATGTCTTGACAAACTCGGCGGGGGACACTGCACTCGGCAGGTTGCCTATCACCCCACTGCCACCGGCACCATTTGCTGCAGGTTGCAGAAAGCGCACGTTGTCGAGTCCAAGCTTTTCGGCTATCATAAAGTTGACTCCACCCGGTGCGTTGTCAAGATTGGTGTGTGCTGAATATATGGCTATTCCCTTTTGCAGGGCCATGGCCACGCAACGCTCCACCTGTGTCTGCCCCGTGATGTGGCGCAACGGGCGAAATATGAGCGGGTGATGCGACACGATAAGGTTGCACCCTTGACGCTCGGCTTCGCATATCACTTCCTCTGTCACGTCAAGACACAATAAGACCCCTGACACATCTTCGGCCTCTGTTAATCCAATCTGCAAGCCAGCATTATCATAGCTCTCTTGCAGCGGCAGGGGCGCGAACCGTTCAAGGGTCACAGCGACGTCCTTTATCTTCATTTCAATGAGATAGTTATATGTTTATGATGCAAATTTACAACTTTTCGTGCATAAACGGAGCAAACGTGTGCGTTTTTATTTACCACGCACACGTTTGCACATCATTTTTTTGCTCGAACTTAGATCAATACACTATCACCTTTTTACCTTCGACCACATAAATGCCTGAAGGCAAGCTGATATTTTGCTGCTGACCAGCCTCAACTGCAACGTATTTTACACACTGACCCTGCAAATTGTAGATGCCAACTTTTCGGGGCATTTCCGACATCAGCACCATGCAACCATGTCCACCTTGCACGGTGAGGCTGTTGCCACTTGCCTGAATGTGGTGTACACCAACGGGAGCCCCAGCAATGTAAAAAAGAAGAGCTGAACCTCTCTGTATCCAATATCGGTTTGGACTATCGACCATGTAGTATTTCACTTCTGGTATCTCTGACACGTCTAAATCCATTATTTCCGCACTTTCAGAAGAATTATACAGAGTCAAGTAACAACTCCGCGACCTCAAATCTTCATAATCAGCTAAAGGCAGCGTGAAAGTCAATGTGGTAACCGCTCCGTTGCCTGAAAGCCTTACACGTTTAGACTGGCTTGAATATACGCCATCTGGAGTTGAACTATTAAAAGCAACAGACGTCAAACGAGCATTCGCATAACACAAGCCACCATCATTGCGTACATTATAGGTCAAAACAGCCTCATCGGCATTCACTCTTGGCACAGCCGTGCGATAGCCCCATAAATAGGCGTTTTTTGTTTCAAGATCGCCCGCGGTGGTGTTTACATGTTTACTGGCCAAAGTCAGTATTGGTGCTTGGCTTTCTGCCACCTCAAATTTCTGTGCTGACACAAGTTCGCGACCATCTTCATCACACACCCACACGTACAAGTCACCGGCCGAAGGGGGACGCAATGCGAAGCGCCGGGTCACATGGCCTTTGGCTGGAATGTTTACATAGAGGCTTTGCGCGCACACTGATGGTTTGTCGGGGGTTTGACTGCCATACACATACAGCATAACATTTTGCTCGCTGCATGCCGTTGTGCTGGTTGTCAGATTGAAGCTGGCATCATAGCCCTCTACAAACTCATCTACGCTTGCCAAACTTGCCGACAAGGTATCTTCAACCATACGCAACGTGGTATCTGTGGCGTCAAATTCGTAGCACAATTTGTCAGAATTGCCACATTGTTGCCACGTTTCGCCGTCTGTTGAATATATCTGGTATATGCGGGTACGTCCCGTTGGAAAAGAATAGCCTATCTCAAATGTCAACGACCAAAAATAATATGCACCATTTTCCTCCATACCTTCGAGGTAGACCTTACGTGCGCCCAAAAGCGTACATGTGCCTTTTTCATCTTCCAGGCATACACCTGCATAACCCTCAAATGCTGTCTTATCGTCATTTCCAAACTCCGCGTTAATGCGTAGTTTGAACGACCCGTTGGCATCGGCGCGTTCGGTGGTGAGCAATTCGCAACCGACCCCCTCATCTTCAAGAGCTTTCAGCTGCGGAGTTTCTATCAATGGCGCATCTGCCACACCATTATCGGGCATGATGCCCACTATCATGCGGCAAGAATAATTATAACCGTCTGCTGGGGCAGTAGCCGATTCGGTACCACTATAGTCACTATTTAGTATGGTTATGTCAAAATAGCCGTTGCTCCAGCCGCTCCAACCCCAGTTTATATGGTACAGCCCGTCGCCATCGGCGCCGTCGCACAGAAAGGCATGGCCTCCTGATGTGAACGACACACCGCTGTAGTACACTGGACGCGACGCCCGCAACTCTGCATCGAGTATGGCGGTCCACTCTCGCAGACTGAAGTCTTCTCTATTTAGCTGCTTTATCACATCAGGGTCATACCCCCAATATTTTACCAACACATTTGGTGGACACCATGCACTTGTCGACGGTCCGTAATCGGCCTTTACCGAAAGTCCGCAATGATACATGAGTTTGGCCACGGCATTGGCTTGTGCTGCCGTATACGCGCCGCCCGAATATTGTGGCAGCATATTGTCCCAATCATAACGCTCACCTGCAGACACCGACGGCATGTTCAACTGATAAGATTCGGTTTGATAAGCAGGTATGTCGCTTTTGAGCGTTTGGGGGTATTGGTAATACATCATCAGCTGTGCCATGGCTGTGGGCACGCAACCGTTTAACGTACGCCGTTGGTCATCATACATCGGACACAGGTTATTGTAGGGTTCTGTTTGTCCCCAAACTACATCGGCAAGCAATGGCGCCACACGGGGCTGCCGGTATGTGGAGTCGGCCGCGAGTGCTTCTTTCTCGGCCAAACATCTCTCTGCTTTGGCATCGCCGTTGGCCAATGCTATTGCCATGGCTTCATAGGCCTGCATCAAGTGCTTCATGCCATCTGGCATGTTTTCTTCACTATACGTGTCTGTGGTTGAATAGCCCACAATTTCGGGCATTCGGTCATCACCCGACACGATGGTATAACCACAATTACCATCATGTGGAAATACGTAATATCCTCGGCTACTGGTGGTTGATTGTTGCTTGTTCAGCACCTTGGCACGCTTTACCGATTGCTGCCCTATATGCGCTCCATTCTTTGCAGCATGTCTTTCGGCTATCTCGCGAGCTTGCCGAAACGAACGGTTCTCTGCCAATACAGGCATTGCCATCAATAGCAGGAATAACAGAAGTGTGTGTTTTCTCATATTCATGGTTCTTTGGGGGTTGGATTAAACTTCTCTATACTATCATAACGCAAATGTATAACTTTTTCACCATTGTTACAACTTTCGCACCTTTCTTTTCGCTTTCGCGCAAGTTAGGCAGCGGCTCGGAAATGCAAAATTGAAAGTCGCGGGACTTTCATTTTGCATTTCGCTCGCCTTGCACTAACTTTGCACCCAAAAGAAATGATTGTGAGAAAAATACTCCTATATATATTAGTATTGGCAGGCTGTGCAGCATACGCATTGCCCAATGTCAACCAACACCGAAAGAAACAAACTCATAACAATGAACGCATAGTGCTGCGACATGCCGATAATTTGCGCTTTTCTGAATACGAAATGAACAAGGCGCAACGACTCAGCGGCAACGTGGTACTGGCACACGCGGGCATGGTGATGCACTGCGACAGCGCTGTGCTGAATGATGACTCACAAACGTTTGACGCTTTCGGACGTGTACGCATCGTGCAGGGCGACACCCTCACACTTAAAGGTGACAAACTGCACTACGACGGCAGCACCCAAATGGCCGAGATGCGCAAAAACGTGGTCATGACGCACCGCAAACAAATAATGCGCACGGACAGCCTCAACTACGACCGCATGTATAATGTGGGATATTACTTTGAAGGCGGCGAACTGATTGACGGCAACAACCACCTGACATCTGACTGGGGTGAATATCATACTGATACACGCAAGGCCACGTTTAACTACAATGTGGAGCTGAAGAACCCTAAATTCAAACTGATTACCGACACACTGCATTACAACACCATCACTAAATGGGCTGAAATTGTAGGCAAGTCTAACATCTATTCCGGACAGGACCGCATCTACACCGAGCATGGCTTTTATAACACGGTTTCTGAAAAAGTGCGTCTGTACAAGGGGACGAAAGCATTTGGCAAGGACCGCATCATGCAGGGTGACACTGTTTACTACGACAAGAAAACGGGCGTGATGGAGGGACTCGGCAACGTGTCGTGCGAGGACACCAAAAACAAGAACATTCTCACTGGCGGTTACGCCCGCTACAACGAACTGACTGGCGAGGCCATGGCCACCAAACGGGCCTTGGCACGCGACTACTCACAAGGTAAGGATACGCTCTATGTGCATGCCGACACCTTGCGCATGTTTTCGTACAACCTCAAAACGGACTCTGTCTACCGTGTGCTGCACGGCTATTTCCACGCTCGCGCTTTCCGCACCGACATGCAAATGGTGGCTGACTCGCTGGTGTTCTCATCGCGTACTAAAAAGGTGACGCTCTACCGCGACCCCATTGTGTGGAGTGACAACAAGCAAATAGTGGGCGAGGAAATCAATGCCTATATGAATGATTCCACGCTCGACTCTATTTACGTTGACCGCCAGGCACTTACCATCGAACGGGTGGACTCTACACACTTTAACCAGGTGGCATCACAACAAATGCGCACCTACTTCGACACGCAGGGCGAGGTGAAGGAAAACCGCGCCATAGGCAACGTAATGGTGGTGAACTACCCGCTCGAAAAGGATAGCACAATCCTTTACCAAAACTATGTCGAAACCGCACAGGCTCGCATGTTTATGCGCAACCGCAAGCTGTACAAAATATGGGCGCCAGCCTCGCACGGCTACTTTTACCCCATCGGACTGGCACCTGCCGACCGCACAAAGCTCCCGGGCTTTGCGTGGTTTGACTACATACGCCCTCTGTCGCCTGACGACGTGTTCAACTGGCGTGGCAAAAAAGAGGGCACAACTCTGAAGCCAAGCATAAGACGCGAGGCTCCTCTTCAAAAATTATAACAACCGCGTTGGCTGAATTAGTAAACGAGTTAACAGGTTGACAAGTTGACAGGTAAATATATTCTGGAGTATTTATAGTATTAAATGTCAGAATATATAAGGAACACAAAACTAACATACTTGTTACCCCGTTAACTTGTTTACTAATTTCGCCTACTTATATATATATTTATATGAGTGATATCATACATCTGCTGCCCGACTCTGTGGCCAACCAAATTGCTGCAGGCGAGGTGATACAGCGTCCTGCATCTGTCATAAAGGAGTTGGTTGAGAACGCTCTCGACGCCGGCGCCACTCACATACAAGTGGTGGTTGAAGATGCCGGCAAGACACTCGTGCAGGTGGTTGACAACGGCTGTGGCATGAGCGACACCGATGCACGCTTGTCATTTGAACGTCACGCCACATCTAAAATTCAGCAGGCCACCGACCTGTTTGCACTGCGCACCATGGGCTTCCGCGGCGAGGCGCTTGCCTCAATAGCCGCTGTGGCCCAAGTTGAGTTGCGCACCAAGCAGCAGGGTAAAGACCTTGGCACGAGCATCTGCATCGAGGGGTCAAAGGTCACTTGCCAAGAACCCGTGGCCTGTCCGGCCGGAGCCAACTTTGCTGTGCGCAATTTGTTTTTCAACATACCGGCGCGCCGCAAGTTCTTAAAGTCCAACCAAACAGAGTTGGCCAACATCACAAGCGAGTTTGAGCGCATAGCACTCGCCCACCCCGACATAGCCTTCACGCTCCACTCTGGCGGCAGTGTCATGCTCGATTTGCCCGGTGGTAACTTCCGCCAACGCATCGTGGGCATATTCGGCCGCCGCATCGACAAACACCTCGTGCCGGTTGAGGTTGACACCACACTGGCACACATCAGCGGTTTTGTGGGCATGCCCGCTGCAGCACGACGCAAGAATGCACACCAATATCTCTTCGTCAACGGACGATTCATGCGCCACCCTTATTTTGCCAAGGCCATTCTCACAGCCTACGAACGTCTGATTCCCGACGGGCAACAAGTGCCGTTCTTTATCAACTTTGAGGTTGACCCCGCACGCATCGATGTCAACATTCACCCGACAAAGACTGAAATAAAGTTTGAGGACGACAGCGCCATATTCCAAATTCTGCTGGCAGCTGTCCGCGAGTCGTTGGGCAAATATGGCGCCGTGCCAGCCATCGATTTCAACACCGAGGGGCGTCCCGACATACCAACGTTCAACAACGAGTTCAATGCGTCGTCTGCCCCCATTGCGCCGCCAACCATTCATGTCAACACAGCATTCAACCCCTTCGACACAAGCAGCCAAGCCGATGCCAGCAGCAATGACTTTGCACCACATGGTAGCGACAATTCTTCTGCGGCAGCATACCGCACACACCACCCCGCACCTGCCCCACTCGACTGGCAGCAGATTTACGAAAACGCACAAAGGCAGGCTGCCCAGCAACCACAAGCTGCCAACCAAGGTGATGCGACCATTGAGATTGAGAGTCATTACAACAACGCCGCCTCCGCAAGTGACACCATGCCTGCCACACCCGATGCCCTCCCACACCCGTCAGACAACGCACTCTACAACAATCTGCCGTTGCCCGACCAAAACGAGTGGCAAGCCAAAAGTGCCGCCGACCTGTTGCAATATAACGGCCGCTACATTGTAACGGGCATCAGCTCGGGGTTGGCGCTTATCGACCAGCACAAAGCGCACATGCGCATCTTATACGAGCGATACATCAAGCAACAGCAGGCACACAAAGCGCCCTCGCAGCAAATGCTCTTTCCCGAGCCATTCACCACGTCACCCTCTGAGGGCATTGTGCTTGAACAAATTATGCCGCAGCTCAAGGAGGTGGGATTTGACATCACCACCACAGCCCCCAACACCTACGAAATATCAGGCACCCCCGTCGGCACTGAAGGGCTGTCGCCTACCGCCCTCGTCACCTCTATCCTGACCGATGCCATTGCCGGGCAAGCTGATGCCGCCGCCACCATCGGACACATCATTGCGCTGGCCCTCGCCCGCAAGGTGGCCATGCCTGTGGGCCAATACCTCACCACCACCGAAATGAGCGAACTCATTGGCCAACTTTTCAGCTGCGAGTCACCGGCCATCACACCCGACGGAGCGCCCACAATGATTATTATCAATCCCGAAAAAATGTTTTAGGCGCGCCTTTAGATGTCATAAACCGCCAAAACGCACAATGCACCTTACAAAATAAGTCTAAATCACGGCATAAAAGCTATTTTTCACGCAAAAAGTTGCGTCAAACACACAAGTATACTTAACTTTGCAACGAGTTGCAGGCAAAAGTAGCCCCCTACGAATGCCGCGCAATACATAACGACAACAAAACAAATACAATATTATTAATAGTTTCAAATCATCTAATTATGAAAAAATTAATGATTGCACTCGCCTTTGTAGGTCTTGCATCGACCACAACGGCTATGGCTCAAGACACTGAAGTTCCTACCAAGAAGTACAGTGTGGCCACAAACTCTTTCTGGGCTAACTGGTTTGTAAGCGCTGGTGTATCTGGTACAGCTTACTACACTTCACAGGAGCATGGTGTTAGCAACAACCCATTCAGCGACAAGCGTGGTACTATCGGCTTCACTGTAGCCGTGGGTAAGTGGTTCACTCCTGGCATCGGTCTTCGTACTAAGTTCGACGCTATCAAGGGCAAGCAGGTTAACTCTGAAACGAGCCACCCTCTCTATACCGCACTCAACGTTCACGAGGACGTTATGTTCAACCTCTCTAACATGTTCTGCGGTTACAACGAAAAGCGCGTTTGGAACTTCATTCCTTATGTAGGTATCGGTGTATCAACTAAGCTGAACAACGGCAAGAATACTGACATCTACTACACTGCAGGTTTACTGAACAACTTCCGCGTAAGCAAGCACGTTCAAATTTTTGCTGACCTCAGCGTAGGTGCTACTGAAGGTTCTCTTGACCAGGGTGCCAACGACAACTGGGCAAGCTACAAGAAGAACAAGATGAAGCACTGGGACAAGGATCTCCGTCTCGACGTAGGTGTTACTTACAACCTCGGCAAGTGCACTTGGGACAAGGTGCCCGATGTTGATGCCCTCATGGCTATGAACAAAGAGCAGATGGACGCTCTCAACCAGTCACTCAAGGAGCAGCAGGACGAAAATGCACGTCTGCGCGATATGCTTGCTAACGCTAAAAACCAGCCTGTTGTTAACAACACCAAGGAATTCGTTGGTACTACTTCAAGCGTATTCTTCAACATCAACTCTGCTAAGGTTGCCAGCCGCAAGGATCTCGTTAACGTGAAGGAAGTTGCCGAGTATGCTAAGGCTAACAACTCTAAGATCGTTGTTACTGGTTACGCTGATAGCAAGACTGGTTCTGCCGAATACAACCAGAAGCTCTCTCAGAAGCGTGCCGAGACTGTTGCTAACGAACTCGTTAAGATGGGCGTTAACCGCGACAACATCATCACCGAAGCTAAGGGTGGTGTAATGAACCTCGAGCCGTTCTCATACAACCGTCGTGCTACTGTTAAGATTCAGTAATCCTTATTTGAACACTTAACGGTTCATATATCTCTTATCAAGGGCTGCGCCAAGTTGGTGCAGCCCTTGTTTTGTATTATTCCTTCTATATAACAAAGTTCAAATATCATCTTTGTTATTATCTCAACTTGTTTGCTATTCTGGCAAAGGGAACTGTCCGGTAAAAGTCTAAAGCACATTGTAATGCTTTTGCCCTTTCAGGGCGCGACTGCTCCAACATGGGGAGACCCAGGGTGTCGCTACGCTTGCCCTGGGCTGAGTGCTCCATTGGGCTTTCAGCCCGCACTTGCACACACGCTTCTACTACACTACAATTAGTAACGAGGCTGTGCATTGGTTATAATATAGCCTCTCAACCACGAGCATAGAAATGGCCACTATGATTTTAGCAAGGGCGGCCTGAAAGGCCAATGGAGCACTCAGCCCAGGGCAAGCGTAGCGACACCCTGGGTCCCCCCGTGTTGGTGCAGTCGCGCCCTGAAAGGGCAAAAGCATTAAATGTGCATTTGAAAGTCTCTCAAGACAACAATAATTACGCCTCTGTCTGTGAGCCTTTGCCTTCATTCCAGACGCGGGACGCATCGCCCCCATTAGAGCGCAATGTCCGGGTACAATAGCCCTTCACATGGCTTCAAATTTGCTTTTTAACCTGTCAATCTGATAGAGAACGCAAGCACTAATGGGGGCGACGCGTCTCGCGTCGGGATATTTTCGGCAGCCTCGTCCCGCCTCGGTGAATCCTATTGTGCAGCATTATTTACCGCGGGACGCGTTCCACTCCCAGGTGGTGCTTGCGTTATTTTGCAACGCGTTTCATATAGCTGCGCAAAAGGGGCAGACCATTCATTGTGGTCTGCCCCTTTTTGCGTTAGATAGAGTATTTTCAGTAAGCAGAGTTTACTGCTTAGCAGGTGTGAAGGTGTCTTCGCCATTCAGCAGTGGGCCCACGCCATCGATGGCGTAAGTGATGCCGAAGGTGAACTTGCCGTCCTCGTACTTGCAGGTGCTACCCGAAGGAATGCCGTTTACAACACCATAGTTTTGGCCGTCCTGTACAAGCTCGAAGCCGGTGCAGAACTTGGTCGACGAGGTGAGTGACACCTTGTTAGTCTTCTTGTTCCAGTTAAACGACAGGTAGTTGTCGGTTCGTGGAGCAGGCATGTTCATCTGTCCGAACACGTTGTACATGTTGATGCGGTATTCGGCGCGGCAGGGAGAGTATTCAAGCACAACGTAGTCGGGCACCTCAAATTCGAATGCCGAGGTGTAGTAAGCACCCGTGCTCACCTCTTCCCAGTCGTCTACGTAGGCAGTCTTTTCGTGAGCTGCATAGTAGGTCTGTCCGTCAACGGTGGCGTAGGTCTGACCCTTTTCGTTGGTAGAGAGTTGGTACACCTTGTTGTCGGTAGTGGTGACGGCTGTGCCAAGTGCGTTCTTGGCAAATGTGCCGGTGGCAATCACTTCACCATTCTGCGACACGTCGGCCTTGCCGCTCATGTAGAGTGTGAGGTTCTGGCCATTGGCCAAAGCCCACATGCCGAGCATTGAGATGGTGTCGCTTTCAACCATGTTTACATAGTCCTGACGCTTGAGCGTTTCCTGACCATTGTTGTTGGTTGTTACGGTGTAGATGTAGGCCACAGCGCTCTTCATGTCGTTTTTGATGGCCATCTGCACACGTGCCTTTCCACCATAGAAAGAGTCGTCGTAATTGGCAGTAATCATACCCGTTTGCTTGTTGTAGCTCACCTTTCCGCCGCCAAGCACGTTGGCCTGTTCGGTTACGGGGTTGTATACTGTCACATCGCAAATGGTGTCGCCCTGCTCGTTGACGGTGAGGTTGAGCGTGTACTTGTTCGAGCCGTCAACAGTGTAGCTTGGTGCCCACTTGCCGAGTTCTATTTGTTCGGGGTAGCTTACTCCTGAAGCGCCGTCCTCAAATTCGTTGTTACACGAAACGAGAGCCGAACTCGCCAGCAGGCAAGCAGCCAATGTCTTTATGTTGAGTTTCATTGCTTTAGCGTTTTATGAAGCGTTATGTTGAATGTGTCTGTTACTCCCAGTTCTTTTGCAGGTTGGTGTTGGCCTGGGTGTCGTTCTGCGGCAGCTCCCACACAAAGTGCTTGTCGGTGGCAGGCACGTTGAGGTCGAGGTAGTTGGGGTCGTTGCGCAGGAAACCGTCGGTCAGGTGCTGAGCTGTCATGCGGCGGCAACCATCGCCCCAACGCTTGAGGCAGTCGAGGCGGAAGCCCTCGCCGCAGGTTTCGCGTGCCCATTCGTCCTTAATCTGGCTGAACAGTTGTGCGCCGCTCAGGTTGAGTGCGGTGGCACCACGCTTTGAGCGCAAGTCGTTGAGGAAGCTCAAGCCGCTGCCGTCCTTCATGTACGATGCCTCAGCAGCAATCAGGTACATCTCGCCCACGCGCAGTTCCTTGGTCATGTTGTAGAACTCGGTCTGTGCCGAAGTCTTGACCAATGCGGGGTTGCCGGGGTACTTGTTGAAGATGACAACATTCTCGTCGGCGAGGTCGTTGGTTACAGCACCTGTGGCGGCAAAGTAGGTGTACTGGCGCATGTCGTTGGCCTCGTACAGGTCAATCAAGCCCTGTGTGGGTATGTAGTCGGGGCTGTAGCCATTGTTGGCAGTGCTGAATGAAATGTAGGCATCGTATGAGTTGGTGCGCTCGTCCTTTGTCTGTACGGGCTGGAATATGATTTCAGAACCTTCGTCGTTCTTCCACATGTTTGCAAAGTCCTCAGCCGTGCTGCAAAGGGCGTACTTGCTGATGGTGCGCTGGGCGCAAGCAATGGCGTTGTCGTAGTCCTGGCAGTTGAGGCTGATGCGTGCATCAAGTGCGTCGGCCGTGTTGTAGCTAATCAGCGAGTTGTCGGCGTTGTGCACATCGTTCTCGCCCATCAGCAGCTTGGCCTGCTTGATGTCCTCCTTTATAAGGTCGTAAGTGGCCTTGAGCGAAGAGCGTGAGGGCTTGTAGTTCACATCGATGCTGGTGACGAGGGGCAGACCGAGGGTTTGGTCGGCAGTAGCCTTGTCGTATGCCTTGCAGAAACGGCGTGCCAGCTTGTCGTAAGCCAGTGCGCGTGCAAAGTAGGCCGCACCCTTGTAGTAGTTGCGGTCAACCTCGTCCTGTGAGCCTTCCTCTACGTTGATTTTGTCGATGTTGTTGATGATGTTGTTGGCGTTTGAAATGACGCCGTAGCAGTTGGCCCACAAGCCATCGCCCATGCCTGAAGCACTTTCGAAGCTCCAGTCCTGAAGTTGGTAGATAGAACTTGTGCTGTTGGCCGTGGTCATGTTGAAGAGGTCGGACTGCAGGTCGGGCTTTTCAGCATAGATACCACCGCATATTAAGCGCACGGCAGACTTCAAGCCAATGTTGTAGTTGGCAGCATCGCTCAGCTTTTGCCATGTCTGGTCTGTAGGCAGACTTGTTTCGGGGTACTGGTCGAGCTCGCACGAGGTGAGGCCGCCCAATGCAACCGCGCCAAACAACATGGCCTTAACTATATACTTGTTCATAATAGTAATGTCTATGTATTGTTAGTTGTGAAACTGATTGTGGTGTGTTAGAATGTCACCTCTACGCCGAGTGTGTACTGGCGTGTGCCGGGGAAGAAACCGAGTGCGAAGTTAGAGTCGAGCTCAGGGTCGCCGCCTTTGTACTTGGTGATGGTGAAAATGTTGCGGCCGGTGAAGCTGAAGCGCACATTTTCAAAGAAGCGGGTTGCTTCCATCCAAGTTTTGGGCAGGTCGTAGGCCAGCGTGAGGTTCTTCAAGCGCAGGAATGAAGCGTTCTGCAGAATGCGGGTGTCGAAACCTTCGACAGAGTAGTTCATGCCTGGCAGGTCGGTAATGTCACCCGGCTTTTTCCACACATTGTGCATGTCCTTGCTTTGGTTGAAGCCGCTCTTGGCATTGTTGGCTGATGTGGCATAGAAGTAGTCGATGTTGATCATGTGCTTGCCCAGTACGTAAGCAAAGTCGGCGTTCAAAGTCAGACCCTTCCAACCAATGGTGAAGCCAAAACCGCCGTTGTGTGAGGGTTGGTACTTCACGCCAGTGTCCTGGTAGAGGTCGTCACTGTAAGTTTTGGTCATGGTCTCGGGGTTGTACTCGTGTACAATGTCGCCCTTGTAGCCATTCTTGTACCACATGGGGGCACCGTCCTGCTTGTCAACACCGGCGTAGATTGGCATGTAGAAGTTGATGGTCTTGCCTTCCTCGTACTGTACGTAACTGCCGGGCAACGGCCACTTGCTCAGACCATTGAACAACTCGTCCACCTTGGTGTTGTTGAAAGCATAGTTGGCGTATACGTTGGCAAAGAAGTCGCGGTTGCGCACAATGTCGTAGTTGACTTCCACTTCAAAACCGCGGTTGCTGATACCGCCCACGTTCATCAACTGGCTGGTGAAGCCGGTGGTGTAGGGGAGGGGCACTGTCATGAGCATGTCCTTGGTCTTGCGGTTGTACCAGTTGAGGTCGATGTTCAAGCGCTCAAAGAGTACGGCTGTGAGGCCCACGTTGGTCTGAATTTGCTTTTCCCAACCCAGCTTAGCGTTGCCCGGGCTGCTTATTACCCAGCCGCTCTCGCCGTCGTACTGTGTAGTACCGGTGGTGCTGATGCTGTTGTAGTTACCCACTTCAGAGTTACCCGTAGTACCTACGCTCACCTTGAGCTGCAAGTCGCTCAACCAGTGCTTGGCAGGCGTCATGAAAGCTTCGTCGGAAATGCGCCACATGGCACCGCCGCTCAAGAAGTTGGCAGCGCGGTTGTCGGCACCGAAGCGTGAGCTGCGGTCGTTACGCACGGTAAAGTTGACAAAGTAGCGGTTGTTGAATGCATAGTCGGCACGTCCGAAGAACGATAAGTACTCATACTTTGAGGCACTGTAGTAGCCAGCGGGTGAGTCGGCCGATGTGGCAGAACCGAGGTTCATCAGTCGCTTGTCGGTAATGCCTCGTCCCATCACGCCAAAGCCGCGTGACGAGCCTTTGATGCCTTCCTGGCCGAGCAGCAAGGTAACGTTGTGCTTGTCGGCAATGCTGAACTTGTATTCGGCCGTGTTGGTAATGGTCCACAGCGAAGAGCGTGAGTGGCCATCGTAGGCCCAGGCAGAGGTGGCACCCGGTGTTTCGGGGTTCATGGCCTGAGTGCTGCGTGTGTCGGTGGCATAGAGGCCGAGCTGCGACTTGAGGGTCATGCCCTTGAACGGTGTAATCTGTGCGTAGGCCACACCATTATATATAATGTCGTTGGTCTTGTTTTGGCGCATCTCGCGTTGCAGCCAGTTAAAGTCGTACTGCTGCGTAAAGTCGTAGATGTGCGTCTTCTTTGCGTTCTCTGAGTACGGATCCCAGTAAGGAGCGTACATAAAGGCACTTACCACGGGGTTTGAAGTGTTGCCTTCAATTTCTTTGCCGCTGACATAAGCCTCGGCACGGCGGTCAGTGTAAACTACCGACTGCTTGAGTCCGAAGTTGAGCCAGCTCTTGGGCTTGGTATCAAGGTTCGAACGCAGCGTGTAGCGGTTGAAGTGGCCCACACGCGTCAGGTTGTTCTGCTTCATGTACGATGCCGACACGAAGTAGGTGGTTGTTTCAGAACCGCCGTGCATGCTGAAGTCGGTGTTGTACATGGGGGCTGCATTGTCGAAGAAGTACTTCTGCCAGTCGGTATTGGCACCATGCAGCTTGTAAGCCTGGTACTGGTTGGGGGTGATGATACCATTTTCGAGCTGGAACTGCAGCAACTCGTCAGAGTTCATTTGGTTGCTGATTTTGCCAGCCAACTGGCTCCAACCAATCTTTTGGCTCACGCTGATTTGGGCTTTCTCGCCAGAGCGGCCCTTTTTGGTGGTGATGTAGATTACACCATTGGCAGCACGCGAACCATAGATAGAGGTGGCCGAGGCGTCCTTCAGTGTAGTCACACTCTCAATATCCTTGTCGTTGAGCATGGAGAGCATGCCGGTGCCGGCGGGTGAGCCATCAATAACAATCAAAGGAGTGCTTGAGGCGCCGAGCGAACCGATACCACGAATGGTGATAGAGGCGTTGTTGACGTCGCCTGCATCGCCCGAATTGTTGAGCACCTGCAAACCGGCCACCTTGCCTTGGAGGGCGTCAGCCACGTTGGCAGTGGGGTTTTCGGCAATCTTTTCGCTGCCGACCTTCTGCACTGAACCTACCACAGTACCAACCTTCTTAGCTGTACCGTAACCAATCACTACGGCTTCGCTCAGTTCGTTGTCCTTCAATACCACCTGTACGTTGCCGGCCACGCTGACGGTGGCG
>OKSZ01000592.1_pt1 | contig 16480 bp, 8 predicted proteins | sample 1606081 | NCBI WGS metagenome assembly OKSZ01 (sample SAMEA3879504, study PRJEB24766) | human gut metagenome | biome: human-associated habitat; feature: feces | place: USA | collected 1985/1987 | reverse complement strand
CCAGTTCGATACGATTGTCATTGCTCGCATCCAAATCTACTTTCAAACGGACGGAAGGATCAATATGAACCATCATAACCATGTCCAGACCGCCTAAAGAAACTGTCGGCACTTCCTGACGGACAACGGTAGTAGTATCGCTAAACGAAGTAAAAGTGACCAAACTACCCAGACGATCCTGTACTGTCAACGGTGAGTCTGTCAGTATATACGAAACATCTGTATTACCCAGCAGACTGATGTTTCCCCGCATATTCAATCCATCCAAAGGTCCCTTTACTGTTGCACGGAAATCGGCAAATACCTTTCCATAAACCAAACTTTCACGGGTACGCTTAGCATCCAGAAGTGTATAATTCTGCGCAAGCATATTCAGATTTGCCATCGGACGACTCATATCGCGGAAATCTACATAGCCATCAATCGTAAACGGATTTTTCGATGTAGTGTAAATTGCGAATTTATCAAATAACAGACGGTTATTATTTATCTGCACCGGACGATTATCGAACATAAAACGAGCACCATACTGTCGGGAAAGAACAGCTACACTATCCAATGACAGTTCTCCGTTAATCAGAGGTTGTTCGGTACTGCCCGTTATTTTCAGATTACCATCCAAATCGCCCGATAAAGTAACCATCTGATCGGGAACAAACACATTAGCTACCCGAAGCGGGAAATGATCCAGCTCCATATTCACCTCCAAGCTGTCTTTCCCCGTCCCGGTAGGTATCAACTTACCATCCGCCAGCAATACTTCCGCTTGGTCGTGATTCAAGTACGCATTCAGATACTGCTTTCCCTGCTCGCCCGGTAGCCATGTAGCCCCTAGCGTAACATCTCCAATACGTTGCCGTTCGTATATTAACTCATCGATAGACAACTCCGCAGACAGTTGAAGGTCCTTTTCCGTCTGTACATAATGAGCTTCCGCAGAGAACAGTCCGGTTATCTCCGGGAAATAGGGAAGTACACTGCTAAGCTCCGCTAAACGAATTCTCCGGATTTCAACATCGATATTCTGTAAAGACACGGTATCTCCCGGAACGGAATGAATACGGAAACCCATCCCTTCATCATCCCACATATCCACATTGGCATATACACGCATATTCTTGTGCAGATAGATCCAGTTATGCTTCTCATTGAAATGGAATTTCTGGAAAGCGATAATCGGGTTTTCCGGGATTAAGGTAAAAGCAATACCGTTGCCTTTTCCGTGTCCTTCAAATAAAGGACGGGCGTTGACACCCAACAGTACGCCTGTTTCTCCTTTTTCGTTTTTATAATCGACCAGCAACTCCGCATCCCGGTCACGAATTTCTCCCGTAATAGCAGTCGAGAAAGAGAACTGCGGATTCTTCGGTCCGTTAATCACTCCGGCACGCAGCTTCATGGAGGTAGTATCTTGCTTGACAGTAAAGAATATGGTATCCAGTTGCAAAGTATCGACCTTCAATGTATGAATGGCTGCCTTACCATTAATACCCCAGTCCGGAGCGGTTCCAAACTTCATGGATGCATCCTGATAGGATATGTTCTGAGTAGCCAGGAAATAGGCTAACGGATTCTCTTTACCTGCAGAGAAAGAGAGTATAGCAGTGGGCAAGGCTTCACGCAATTCGGCATGGTCCAATGCTTTTTCATCAATTTGTCTCATCAGCACATCCACAAAATGAGTAGACTGCCGAATCAACGGTTCCACCCCAGAACGTGCACTCAAGTTGAGTTTCATATCTCCGGACACCAAATGGGTAAACACCCGATTCTGGCGGGCTTCCGCAGAAAAGTTAAAAGCAAGCGGATGCTTCATCGGCTGCGGCATTAATCCCAACTCATGCAAATCCAATTGAGTGACATCCATTGTCACTTTTCCATCGGGATAACTGTGTGCCAAGTTATATTCGGCCTCAGTCGTCATCTTCAGCAAAACATTGTCACTGGTCAGACGGGCTGTTACCAATGCCCCTTTCAAAGCTCCAGTCAAATCAACATTCGAGAGATGATATTGGGCATAATGAAGCTGATCTAACGACAGATTCAATTTGGCAAAAGAACGATAGGACGTCACATCCAGTCCTCGCCCTTCAGCGTCAGCCGAAAGTGAAAGTTCATAAATTGAATCTTTCGGTAGGAAATTATGCAGTTGAAGGTTGTTTATTTTTAAGTCTGCCTTGTAGACCTCGGTGAGCGTATTCAATGCCGCGTCCATATCTATAGTACCCTGTCCTTCTCTCAGTTTCAAATTGGCCTTATATGCAGGACCGTTTATATCAACCTTCGCAACCAGGTCCATACTATCGGGAATTACAATAGTCCCATTGGGAGCCTCACCGGACAAAGCAGTCAGGAAGTTCAGATTCTGGGTAGTCATCTTCAACCCGACCGTTCCCGAGCGCGTGATACTGTCCGCCAGATTTTCAAGAAGCCCACCACCCTCTAAAGAAAATGCTCCCGGCAAATCTACCGTAAAGCGCGAAATCTGCATCTCTTTCAGATTACCGTCCGTACCCGCACGAATAACAAGAGGACGGAAAGGATAGGCTTCTTTGAAACTATCCGGCAGCCCACCCGTAAACAGCATAACATCCTCTTTACCGATGTATGCGTTGAGATTGGCGGACAAACGTCCCGTAGTAGGGATGTTGACAAGTTCCCAATACGTATGGGCAGACAAATCAATTTCAGAATGAGGAGTCTGCAGCTTTAAGCCCGGAACACAAATAATTGAATCATTAGAATAAACCCTGCCCGCCAACGAGGTAATGCTCAGTCCCGAACGTTCATTCATTGAAAATTCACGGAGCACGGCATTCATATTCCTACCTTTATATAATAAGGAGTCCAAACCGATCCGGATATCACGGACCGCAATATGAGAAGCATCGAAGCCTTCGACCGGTTTAGCAGCTCCGGTATCATAATTGGCAGAGCCTCCCGACAACAGGAATTGTTTCAAGCTATAAAACTGATTCTTCAGATCCGCTTGCGCATCATTTACAGACGCTTCGCCGATGTAGGCTGCCATACGCATGGAATCAGCCGGAAGCTGCATACTGAATGACACATTTCCCAAATTCAACTGATGAAGGTCTACTTTCCAATTGACAGGAGCGGAAGCGGTCGTGTCTTTAGGAGCGGTCGTGGTGTCGTTCATTACCAATTGGACATGGGTGTCTGATAAATCGACCTGATTAATAATCGCTATTTCATTGGATAAATCCACCCCATGACTCTGCAGAAAGAAACGTCCCAAGACACCTTTTATCTTCATTCCCTCTATCAGACCTGCGGAATTGACTGCAACCTGATTTAGTGTAACTTCATCGACTTCTACTTTTCCTTTGATAAGTGGCCACGCCTGCACCCGCACATTCAAGCTCTCTAAAGACAACAAAGTATCCGGCTGTTGAATGACTTCTACACCACGAACTAACAGATTGAGCGGAAAACGAAGGTCAATCCGTTCCACCTGAATCTGCATACCGGTTGCTTCAGAAGCGTATGCGGTCACTTCCCGGCGTAAAAGATTTTGTACGGGAGGAATATAAAGTAATACCATCAGTATTACAAAGAGTATTATTGGAGTAAGCAATATCCAGCTTACCCATCGTATCCATTTTCGTTTCATGCAAAGCGTGTCAGTGTAAATTGAAGACACAAAGTAAACAAATTATTTTGAGAAAAGGTTTGGATAACGATAAGAAAGATACTCTTTTGCCTCACTAATTATATGCGGAACCGTTGCCAGCACTGTAAGTGTTGTTTGCTTTATCTCGTCAACGAACATCTCTCCACGACAACTTTCCAAATATTTTAAAGGAGCAATTGTTTCGGATGCGCCAATCAGTGTGAAAAGCGGAAGAAGTTTATGAGCCATAGCAGCTATTCCGTCCGTATCTTCATTGTCTAAGGCTTGTTGTACTATATCAATATTTTTCTCAGTTTCTTCGATGAAAGTCTCAATAATGGAACACGCCGCCTCCGGGTCGTCCTCCGAATAAACTGTCAATGCGGAGAAATTCATCAATCCGCTCCCCATATCTTCTGTGATATGCGCCTCATCCGCAACCAATTGTCCTTCATTGATCGTCTGCAACAATTCCTTTACCGTAAATGGTTTATGCAGACATCCGGCAAATCCATGTTCGTACAACGCCGCCTTATCCATCTCACTACGAGCAGTAACAGCAATCACGGGGATCGTTTTTGCCTGTGGAATATTGGAAGCACGAAGTAGTTTCACCAAATCAAAACCATTGATGGCCGGCATTTGTATATCGGTCAGTAATACATCAAAAACAGAAGTGCGAAGTTGTTCTATAAGTTCCTCCAATTGCTCGCAACAAACAGCATCAATGCCGTGCTGTTTCAGCATAGCTGCCGTCAAGCTGAGTTGGATTTTATCGTCATCAATCAAAAGAACACGGATCACCTTCATCGGAAGAATGGTAGCTGGCTCTTGGATAGATTCCCCTTTATCACTTTCCGAGAGTTCACCCTCCGTTACCGATTTCCCCACCGGATAAAGAGGAAGAATCACCGTAAAGCAACTTCCTTCTCCCGGTGTGCTTTGCACATCAATTTCTCCTTCGAGTAAAGTTACCAGTTTCTTCACGATGGACAATCCGAGCCCGAACCCCTCTTCACCTTGTGCACCGGACAAACGAGTAAATTCCTGAAAGATGCGTTCCCGGTCTGACGGAGCCATCCCTTTTCCGGTATCTGCGATGGCTATTGTCAACTTTGAAGAGTCGTATGTAGCCGTCAATGTTATCTTACCTTTTTGAGTGAACTTAACGGCATTGGATAAAAGGTTGTTCACAATCTGACGGAGACGCAAAGGGTCACTAATAAATCTCCCATTCAAATCGGAAGCGACATTACTTTGTAAAGTCAATCCTTTGGCGGCAGTCAAAGGCTCAAAACTAATATAAATTTCATCAAATAGCTGCGAAGGATTAAAGGTGACGCGATTCACCTCCGCTTTATTAAGGTCGAGCCGATGAAAATCGAGTAGGTCACTGACTAACTTCAAGAGATGTTCCGAAGAACTCTTCATATTTTCAAGATAGAAACGCTGCCGTTCATCCCGAGTCAACCGGGATAGCAGTTCGGTATACCCCATAATAGAGCCTAACGGCGCTTTAAAGTCATGAGTAATGGCAAGCATTAACTTTTCACGGGCGACAAGCAAATCCTCCGCCCGCTTGTTGGCTTCCTCCAGTTGTCGACGATAGCGGTTGCTCCGAGATATATCGCGTATGATCAATATCAAGAAAAAGGCAGACAGAAACACCGCCCCAATAGCGATTCCCGAAATAGTACGTGCCGAACGCATCCTTACTGCTTGTTGCTGCTCCGCATCCTGGAGTGCACGCTGAGTCATTTCTTCCTCATAACCCTTTATCAAGCTATCCATTCTTGCAGTCAACTGTGTATTCATCCGCTGATACTTCGTACTGGTACGCCGGATGGTCTTTTTCCGTTGCAAACGTTTTTCCTCCGTAGCCATACGGATTTTTTGCTGCAAGGAATCCTTAGAAGTGGCAGGTTCCAGAATCGTATCCGTAGCTACCTCCAAAGAAGTGTTGACAAGTACGGCACTATCCTGTTTGGAAGGGACAAATACTTCCGCTAACCTCTTGAAGAAACCTTTCTTCTTCGGAGCAGTCAGCAGAGAATCGCGTTTGGTTATGACACGATGTTGTACCCGTTGGTAGGTAATGACGGAATCCTGTTCGGAAATAATTTCCTTAATCTCCGATGCAGAAAGAAGGCTATCGTTCGCTTCGCTCAGCACTCGTAACATTTGAATTGTATTCCGGTCTTTCTCATGGAGAAGGGCCAACAAGCTATCCGTACGCAAATTCTGCTGGTTGTCCGCAGCCGATAACGCTTCCATCTCACGATGCACAAACACCAACGAGAAAAGAAGAATAGCCAATAGCAAAGTGTAACCAATGGTTATTTTGAGTTTTGTAGAACGGTAGGAAGCCATAGGAACAACGAATTACAAGTTATTGTCGGAGGGCAGGCTGTTTCGTCATGTAGTGGAAACGCCACCAAAGCATCAGCCCTGCACTTGTCAGTCCAAAAGGGAACGCCATCCATACGCCTACAACACCCCATCCCATCACGAAACCGCAAAAATAGCCTACGGGCAACGAGATAATGAAATAAGCGATAAAAGCGATGACCATCATCAGTTTTACGTCTGCAATTCCACGCAAAGCGTTGGCAAAAGTGATCTGCAAGCCGTCGCCAAACTGGTAGATAAGGAAAGGAAATATTAACGAAGTAACCATAGCGGCAACTTCAGAACTGTCGGTAAACCAACCTCCCAGATAATTCCGACAAAGAAAAACAATGAAAGACAACACGACACCCAATGCCATCATCAGATGGAAACCGGCATAGGCGGAACGACGCACATTCACCATATCATCCTGACCATTGAAGTTACTGACCCGGACAGCAACGGCAGCTCCCATCCCGTAGTACATCATAAAAGTAAATTGTGAAATTGCCAACATGACTTGATGGGAAGCTAACGCAATCGTCCCCAACCAGCCAATCATGATGGCACTCAGACTGAAGGAAGCCGTCTCCATTCCCATCTGAAAGGCAACCGGCCATCCTAATCCGTTCAAACGGCTGAAAACAGCACGCGACCATCCCAAACGGAAAAAGCCGACCTTATAACGAATGAAGCGCGGACTACGCATAAAGATGATTACAAAGACAACGACCATCACTATACGTGAAAACAGAGTACTGATACCTGCTCCCAACAATCCCAATTCAGGAAAGCCGAGCTTTCCATAAATCAGAATATAGTTTCCGATGATGTTCAATACATTTCCGCCAAGCAAGATCCACATGGCTGTTTTAGTATCTGTAATTCCATCCGTAAATTGCTTGAAGCCATTGAAAAGCATAACAAACACCAAAGAAGCAAGTAAAACCAGATAATAAGGTTTAATCAGAGGAATCAATTCCTCCGGTTGACCGAGACGCTCTATATTCAGGAATAACAGCGTCATACATATAGTCAGCAGAAGCGCAACCATCAGATTGGCCAGCAAACTATTGCGCAATGCCTGTCCGGCAGGGGCAAATTGGTGAGTTCCATACAGCCCTCCCACGATAGGTGTCAACCCGTACGAGAATCCCGTACTGAAAATAATAGCCAGATTAAACACATTATTCACGAAAGAAGCCGCGCCCAACTCTATCGTGCTATGGTGACCGATCATCAACGTATCTGCGAATCCAAGTATGATCACTCCTATCTGTCCGATGACAATAGGAAGTCCAAGGTAGAATAATGCCTTGTAATGCTCTCTGTATGTTCTATAAATATTTCTCATTTACTTTTATAATAGAGTATAACCCCGTTCTCCCGCCGGAAAGCCGATTGGGCTACAGCCTGCAACTGTCCCGCAGTGACGGAACGATAACGTTCCACCTCCCGCTCCATGCTTTCCGCCCGTCCGAGCAGTTCGAACCAGGCAAGATTAGTCGCTACATTCAAATAATTAATATTACCGAATATCTGAGTAGACTCAAATTTGTTCTTTTCTTTTTCCAACTCCTGCTCACTGACAAGTTCCTGTTGCAGGCGATCCAATTCTTCCCGAACGGCAGCTTCCGCCTGTTCCAGTGCCACGCCTGCCGACGGCTTTCCGGCAATATGGAACAAACCCGCGTCTACACTGCCGGATATATAAGCGTCAATACTTGAGAATAACTGCCTTTCTTGTACGAGACGCTGGTTCAGGCGGCTGGAACGCCCGTTGCTTAATATATCCGAAAGGATATCAAAGGCATAGTAATCAGGGTGATGATGGTCACACATATGATATCCCATGAACAACGCATCAAGAGGAACATTCCGCTCTACCGTTAATCGTCGTTCTTCCGTCTGTTCCGGTTCCTGCGGCAAGTTCCGTTGAGGAACCTCCCGATGGGGAATAGGGCCGAACCATTTCTCTGTCAGTGTCACTGCCTCCTCGAAAGAGATGTTGCCGGTGACAGCCAGTATCGCATTATTCGGAGCATAAAATCGGAAAAAGAATGCTTTCACCTCCTCCAACGTTGCATTGGCGATATGCGACAGTTCCTTACCGATGGTAGGCCATTGGTAAGGGTGCGACCGGTAAGCCAATGGCCTCAGGAGATGCCCTACATCTCCATAAGGCTGATTCAGGCAACGCTGCTTAAACTCTTCCATTACCACTCCCCGTTGCACTTCCAGACTCCGTTCGCTGAAATCGAGGCTCAGCATACGGTCTGACTCCAGCCAAAAGCCGGTTTCCACATTCTGGCGGGGAACAGTGAGGTAATAGTTGGTAATATCATTATTCGTCCAGGCATTATTCTCCCCACCCGCCAATTGGAGCGGCATATCATAATCGGGAATGTTGACCGAGCCGCCGAACATCAAATGTTCAAACAAATGCGCGAAACCGGTATGTTCGGGATGCTCATCACGAGCTCCCACCTTATATAATATATTAAGGGCTACCATCTGCGTACTTTCATCCTGCGAATGCACCAGACGCAATCCATTGTCAAGAATATGCCTGTTGATTTTCATATCATTTAGTCAAGTATGGTCGCTTTTATTATCTTCACATCTTCTTCGGGACGGTCGCTACGGTCGGTTTTTACCTGCTGGATTTTGTCTACTACATCCATCCCTTCCACTATTTCACCGAATACGGTATACTCACCATCCAGATGCGGGGTACCACCTACCGTAGTATATGCTTCAATCTGCTCCGGAGTGAAATGAAATTCCGGTTGCTTGGCAGCCATCTCCTGTGCTTCTGCAAACAGTTTTTCCTGCAAGTCATAAAGCCCGTCTTCATCGTTTGCTTTCCGCATCTTATAAATTTCTTTCATGTGCTTCTGCGCCAATGTATTGAAAATAACATTAATCTTATTCTCATTCATCTGGCTCTCCATACTTAACAACGTAGAATCATTGTAGACTTTTCCTGTCACGATATAGAACTGACAGCCGGAAGACTCTTTCTTCGGGTTCACATTATCTCCTTGACGGGCCGCCGAAAGAGCGCCTTTCTTATGGAAGAATTTCGGATATACAAATTCTGCCGGAATGGTGTAACCTACATCACCGGCACCCAACATCTTGCCCTTCGGAGCATTCTTCGAATCCGGGTCACCCGCCTGAATCATAAAATCTTTGATAACGCGATGAAACAGTGTACCTTCATACATTCCGTCTTTCACCAATTTAATAAAATTATCACGATGTTTGGGAGTCTCATTATACAACTTCACTTTGATGTCTCCCGCAGTTGTCTCAATCTTTACCAATGTTTCTTTATCCATGTCTTCTCCTTTTTTAGTTCCGGTCTTGCAGGCAATAAGTCCGCAAAACGATATGGTTAATAATATCAATACAATCTTTTTCATAACGCTTTTATTTAATTTAAGTTTGCAAATATACCACTTTCGCCTAAATCCTCTTACCTTTGTGACTTAAAAGAATCAAAACCTGACATGATGAGATCCATATTGATCGTTGAAGATGATATAACTTTTGGAATGATGCTCAAAACCTGGCTAGGCAAAAAAGGATTTGAAGTATCATCAGTAAGTACCATTGCACGTGCCCGGAAGCATATCGAAAGCCAAACTGTAGATTTAATATTATCAGATCTGCGGTTGCCCGATCATGAAGGCATCGATTTACTGAAATGGATGAATGAACAGGGAAAAGCCATTCCTCTGATCATTATGACTGGTTATGCGGATATCCAGTCCGCTGTACTGGCAATGAAACTCGGAGCACGGGATTATATTGCCAAACCCGTGAATCCGGGAGAATTACTGAAGAAGATATCTGAAGCTTTACAAGATTCTCCATCACAAGTTTCCTCATCGCAAGCTACTTCAAAAGTTACAAACGAAGGGCAGCACTCTTATCTGGAAGGAGAGAGTGACGCCGCCAAACAACTTTATAATTATGTAGGTCTGGTAGCTCCGACCAATATGTCCGTTCTTATCAATGGTTCGAGCGGAACAGGAAAGGAATATGTAGCACACCGCATCCACCAACTCAGCAAGCGGAACAATAAACCGTTTATTGCTGTAGATTGTGGTTCCATCCCCAAAGAACTGGCTGCTTCCGAATTTTTCGGTCATGTGAAAGGCTCCTTTACAGGAGCGTTGACGGACAAGACAGGCGCTTTCGTCGCAGCCAACGGCGGTACTATCTTTTTAGATGAAATCGGAAATCTCAGTTATGAAGTACAGATACAATTGCTCCGTGCTTTGCAAGAGAGAAAGATACGTCCGGTCGGCTCTACACAGGAAATTTCGGTAGATATTCGTTTGATATCCGCAACGAACGAGAATCTGGAGCAAGCCATCGAAAAGGGGACATTCCGTGAGGACCTCTATCATCGTATCAACGAATTTACCCTACGAATGCCTGACTTGAAAGAGCGGAAAGAGGATATTTTGCTTTTTGCCAACTTCTTCCTCGACCAGGCAAACAAAGAGCTGGATAAACATCTGATCGGTTTTGATACAAAAGCATCACAAGCTTTAATGAATTATCATTGGCCGGGAAATTTGCGCCAAATGAAGAACATAGTCAAAAGAGCGACTTTATTGGCGCAAGGCAGTTTTATCACATTGGCAGAACTCGGGACAGAGTTATTGGAGGCTCCCTCATTTAATACTACAAATATGGCCCTTCGCAACGAGGAGACTGAAAAAGAGCATATTCTGGAAGCATTGCGTCAAACAGGAAACAACAAAAGCAAAGCTGCGCAATTGTTGGATATCGACCGGAAGACTTTATATAATAAGCTGAAGCTATATAATATAGATTTATAGTAACCACAATTCTTGTCAATCACACAAGAAGAAAATTTTAAAGCGGAGAGTGTGGAATAATTCCACACTCTCCGCCACATCTTCCACACATTCCTCAGTAAATTCCACACAGAAGCAGTCATCAATCGGCTATTATACATCTAGTTATCAAACATTTGCAAATATATCTTTTCTTTTGGCACACCCTTTGATCTTTATCAGAGGACAGTGTTTAAAGCAACAACCAATTCCTTAACACAAGAGAGAGAATTGAAAACATATATCTAACAGTCTTAAAACAAACGATTATGAAAAAATTAGTATTAGTAGTAGCAATGTTTATGTTTGTTTGTGGTGGTTCATTCCTTGTAAAGGCGCAGAGTTCTGCGGAAGCTGTGACAGCCCCGACAGAAATCAATGCGACAGTTGTCAATGATACAGTAGTAAAAGATACTGTAACTAAAGAAGACGAGCCTGCAAAGGCATCACTGATTGCATTAGCCGCCAATGTCAATGATACAGTTGTCACAGACACTGCATCCAAAGACAAACCGGCTGTGCCTGTCAAGGAATAACCTTGCCAACAACATGCAAAACATAGTCTGCCGAAGAATAGTAAGCACACTACAACAAAAAAAAGCCATCCCTACTTCGTCTATTCCGGGGATGGCTTTTTTATTATCCTATCTTTTCACTATCATTCTGTCGGAGAAGTCTCTTCTAATATAGGATCCGGTTTCCAAGTCGAAACAACTTTGGCAGCTTCCGCTTCAAAACTCTTTTCTGCAAGAGAAACAAACGTTTTCGTATTACCGTTTCCATTATTGAACAACCAGTTGGCAACCAATCCCTCTTTATTTTCACTCAGAATTCTGCCACTCTGCCCGGCAACTTGTTCACCGGACAAAGCTGCTGTCCAAATGCGGGCATAGCTGATAGAACCATTCAACCGGCGTTTACCATCAGATTGACCAATAAAGAAGTTAGAAGTAAGATTGATATCTTTCAAATTATTCGGTTCACCATTCGAAAGTTGGAGAGTTTCCTTGACACCGTTCACATACAATGCAATTCGCTCGCTACCACTCTTGCTGCCGTCCAATACTACAGCAACATCATACCATTGATTGGTTTCTATCTTCGTTGAACCTTCATAACGGATACCGCCTTTATCATCTGCTGATAACTGAAGGAAGCGTTCTTCATTTTTAACACCTTTATGGATATCTACACGCAATAGGAAAATTTTCTCTATCCCCATTATTGTATTAATTTGCGCATCCCCATCTCCATTCAAAGACTCAATATTAAAACGAGCTTCAAATGTTATCGCATTCAAGTTCTTTAATGATTCATCTACCACACCATTATATTCAAATGGTACTTTAAAGTAGTTACCACTGCCCAAGTATGCCACTTTATCTGCCTGTACAACCGTTACAGTCAAGTTCAACTCCTGTTCTGCCGCATCTTTGACTAGTATTGTAGTAACCCCCGCTTTCTTACCTACCAAATTGAAATGAGTGTCATCCAATTGCTGTATATCTACAATCGTCTCATCCTCAGCAGTCAGAGTATAACCACCATTTCCTTTTTCTACGGTAATCATTACTTTATTATTCACTCCGACTCTTGGGATCAAGTTGGAAACATCAATAGAAATAGGATTCACAGTCACCTGAACTATTGCCTGCTTCCCTTTATGATCTGTGAAAGTCACCGTTGTATGCCCACTCTTCAATCCTGTCAAGGTATAGAAAGGACGGAATACATCGGTATTCACCATGCTAACAATAGTTTCATCTTCCACAGTAAAGGAGAGTTCATCATTACTGGAGAAATTTCCCATACTGACAATCAATTGCTTTTCATCCCCAACTTCCAACGTAACTTGAGGTTCATTCACCTCCAACTCAAATACACCTACATTGACAGAAATATCAGCAGTCACTCCTTCACCATCCATCACCTCCACAGTAGTTGCTCCGTTCTGCGAACCACTTTTTATTATAATCTGTTCGCCAGAAACCGCAGCAGTCGCAATCGCACTGTTAAAGCTTCTCACTGTATAGTCTCCATTTCCCACCACTATATTCACCTTGACTTCTTCATTCTGACCGATACGTACCACCGGTTTATTTACTATCACCTCTATCAAGTCTTTAGCAACACCGTTATCATCATCGTCGTCACATCCTGCAACGGCAAACGAGCATACGGACAAAAGCAACAGACACATATATGTATAGATTCGTTTCATCTGATTTTCTTTTTTAAGTTATACATTCCTATCGTTTACCATCCGGGATTTTGCTCAATAGACGGTGTCTTCTGTAATTCACTCTGACGAATAGGGAATAAATAATGCTGAATAGAGAAAACACGTTCTTCCACACAGAAACGTTCCATCCTGTATTTCACACCGCCAACAGAAATTGCACCATTCTCATCTTGCACCGGACGCATACCGTTAATCATTCGCTGGCAACGAGGCAATGCACCGTTATTGGCAGCCCAATACTTCTGTGTGCGTTTTGAATTATCACTTGCGCTGGACTTCCAAAGACTTTCTTTTGCCAGTTCCTCCTTACTGGTCGGTTCCAAATACAAACGACAGGTCCAAGGCCGTTTTCCCTCATAAAAGAGTTCCACACGGCGTTCACGCTGAATATATTCACGCATCAAAGGCTGATTAGTCTTCACTTCCGGCGGCATCGGTTTCATGAATGAACGTTCACGAACTATATTCACCTGTTTATAAGCCTCATCTATATCTTCTCCCAACTCATTGCAAGCCTCTGCATAAATATAGATAAACTCAGGCAGACGCCAGATAGCAGGCGCATTGATACTGAAGTTACCCGACTTATTCCAAGACTCTTGCTGGAACTTACGCAAATAATACCCTGTAGTAGTCGCATTGGTTGCCCCAATCTTATCGGAACCACTAGCAGTATTAATTATCTTCGACTCATTATTGTTATTACGGTAAGGAGCACCGTGATAAATAATATCACGGTAGAAACGCGGGTCACGAGTTCCTTTCACATATGGGTTCGCATCATCATAGCCACCCTTGCGGGCTTCCGCTGAATAGACCGGATAACCATAATCACCTACAATATATTCATATTCGTCCACTTGTTCCTGCACGGGCTGCTGACGTGAGCTACCTTCACGGCTAGGTGGATAGATATCGCCCTGCCAAGCTTGATCCTTACTTTTCGTCATAAAGAATACATACTCATTAGCAAACGCGTCCATATCATAGAACATATCCCACAAACGGGCATATACACGGCTATCATTCAGATTACCGTCAGCAGGGTCTTTAAAATCATTCGCATCATGTTTGGTATAGAGAGAATAACGCTTTGTTCCACCAACCTCAAAATCCATAACAGCCTTAGCGGCTTCTTTCGCCCTTCTCCAACGATTGATATCATACGCATATTCATTCTCAAATACACGGCGCAGATTATATCCATACTGAGAAGCACCGTTCCACAATGGAGTAGCGGCAACCCACCGGACAAAAGCAATCAACCCCAGACAAGCACCTTTATCTACACGACCAAAGTTCTCGGAAGTTTTCACATATTTATTAGGCACCATGCTATAAGCAGTCTGTGCATCCGCCACAATCTTTTCTACCATCGCATGAACCGATTCTTTCTTAAAGTCCATATTATCTCCCGCATGAACCACATAATCAATATAAGGAGCTTCTCCATACATACGCATCAACAACATGTGAAAATAGCCACGCATAAAATACATCTCTCCGATGCGGTTGCGCAAGTCACCATCTTGCTGAGGATTGTCGGGAGTATTGTATTTCTCCACATTTTCTATAATCAGGTTCGCCTTACGGATGCCTTCATAAAGAGCCTCCCAATATTGCCCTACGCTACCGGGCAAAGAATTCGGATTCCAGGCACCGTTATTGAAGTTATTCGTAATGTTTCCTTCTACATTGGTTCCTTCACATTCGTCCGTAATGGCACTGTTGCTGAAGTGTTCGAAGAATACCAGCGGACGGTCTGCTTTCTTTGCAGCCGCATATACATCGGAAACTAGTCCGTTCACTTTTTCGTAACGGGCAAATACGTCCGCTTCTGTTATGTTATCATCGTCGTCACGGTCCAGGTAGTCACTGCACGAAGTGAGAGACAACGACAGGACTGAGAACACGATTGTTGAATATCTATATAACTTTTTCATATTTCTATCTTATTTAGAATGTAATATCAATACCGAAATTGAATACCTTTTGAATCGGATACCAAGAAGCTCCATCACCGGATTTCGTTTCCGGGTCTATATCCACATCCCCCAGTTTATCGAAAGTCAGCAGATTCAAACCTTGCACGTAGATACGAGCCTGTTGTACGTGGAACTTACGCAACCAATTAGGAGATACATTATAACCTATTTCCACATTTTTCAGACGAAGATAGGAAGCATCATACAAGAATAAACTGCTGTTCCCGTTCTTATTATTATCATGCGTTCCATAGTGCAGCGCCGGATATTTGGCAGTAGCAGCAGTCTCCGGTGTCCACCGGTCCAAGTGCATCTTCTTCACACGGCCGATCTTATCCTGTTCAAACTGCGGGAAGTCAAATACGGCAGCCCCATTCAGCAAGATAGAAGTATTAGTTGCTCCCTGCAACAATACGCTAAAGTCAAAATTCTTATATTGGAAACCGAAAGGAATACCGAACATCAACTCCGGGCTACGAGGATTTCCCATTGCCGTACGGTCTTCATCGTCAATCACCCCATTGCGGTCTAAATCTTTATATACCACATCTCCCGGAATCAATTGTCCCCACGGTTGATACCCAATCTTATTCAGACGGTCGGCTTCATCCTGATTGGCTACGAAATGGTCGAACACATAAACAAAGTTCTCATACAGACGTTTGCCTGTCTCCTTACGCCAGGAGTTCTTACGGGCAACTTCCGCTTTATACTCCAGACGGTTACGGGAAAAAGTAAGATTCGGACGGATATAATAACGAAAATCTTTTCCAATCTTATCGTTCCAGCTCAACTCTACATCCACACCTCGGTTACTGACTTCACCCAGATTCTGTAAAGCCGCATCTTTACCTACGATATCTGGATACCCCATGATACCGTCACCGTTCATATCCGTAATAATATCGAAGCGATATTCATAGAAGGCATCAACAGTCAAAGCCAAGCGTTGATTCAACGTAGTAAAGTCAATACCGACATTCAATTTACGGGCCTTCTCCCATGTCAGATTCTCATTCGCCAAATTTCCTTCAGAAGTGCCGCCGACCTCAGTACCGAAATTATTTCCGAAGTGATAGCCGCTACCTCCGCCGTAGAAAGCCAAATAAGGAAAACGGCTGCTTACATTATCGCTACCTACCAATCCATAAGAAGCCCTTACTTTCAAGAAGTCAATCCAAGAGGCTTTTTTCATAAAAGGCTCCTCCGAAATAACCCAACCGATAGAACCGGCAGGAAAGAATCCATAGCGTTTACCCGGAGCGAAATTCTCGGAACCATTATAACCGAAGTTGATTTCTGCCATATAACGGGATTTATAATCATACGTCAGACGTCCTACAAAACCGATGTA
>OKSZ01000563.1_pt1 | contig 17098 bp, 18 predicted proteins | sample 1606081 | NCBI WGS metagenome assembly OKSZ01 (sample SAMEA3879504, study PRJEB24766) | human gut metagenome | biome: human-associated habitat; feature: feces | place: USA | collected 1985/1987 | reverse complement strand
CCGCCTACGCTGGCGCATCCCATCCCGAGATTTTTCAGAGCGCCGCCAAATCCGGCCTGTTCATGGCCTTTAAAATGGTTCATGCTGATGATTATGTCCGCATCGGCAATGGCAGTACCTATCTTGGGAGCAGGGCAGTATTCTCCGTCTATCGGTATTTCTCTGTAGTCTGTCCCTTTTAGTCCGTCGGCAATAATCACCTGGCATTGGGCGGATATAGGATTGAAGCCGTTCTCCATGGCGCTCTGCAAATGGTCTACTGCATTGGAGCGACGTCCGGAATACAACGTATTGCAATCCGTCAGAAAAGGTTTGGCTCCGAAACTGCGAAGCAGATTTGCCATGCGGGCGGCATAATTAGGGCGGATATACGCCAGATTGCCCGGTTCGCCGAAATGTATCTTGATAGCGGTAAAACTGTCTTTTAAAGGAAGCTGTCCGATGCCTGCACGTTTAAGCAGACGTTCCATCTTATCTAAAAGATTAGAGGTGGGAGAGGTGCGTAGGTCTGAAAAATATACTTTGGCTTTTTCCATGATAGATAGCTGTGTGTTATGATTGTTTTTGCAAAAATAATAGATAATATTAAATAATGGCAGGTATATGCAACAAAAAAAGCAGCGGAGTGGATACCGCTGCTTCAACTTTGTTTTCAAGAAAAGGCAATTTGCTGTCGCTATGACAATCAGCCTAACGGGTTTTCTTCTTCGCCGCCGTTGCCGGAACCGCCACTGCCATTGTTCCCGCTACTGCTGCTGCCGTCCGTATAATCGGTGTCTACAGGTACGGAACGGGTAACACTCATTTCATTCAGCATGCGGTTGAATATCTTTCCCGGTGTAAACACGATACGTTTTGAAAGGATATTGCTTGCCTTAACGGCATCTTCCGTATCCGCACTTTTGGTTTTAATTGTAGGCCGGAACAATCCGAACTCACCCATTTGTATGGTCTTGCCGTCGTCGATATCTTCCGCCATCATATCTACCAAACCGCTTACCACCAAATCCACCACTTTGCGGTGAATGCCGCACAAACGACTGACCTTTTCACACATTTTGTCGAAGTTCATTTTACCCGAACCGACAAATTTCGCTACATACTTTTCTGTGTTCGTCTTGTCAAAGCCGAATACTCTTTTGGTTACTACATACTTTAAAGCCATAATTGTTAAAGTTTAAAAGGTTAAAAAAATAAGGTTTACTAATGCCATTTATTTTTAATGACTATGCAAAGATACAACGGGCGTCCGCTGCCGCAGTCCCCTTTTAAACCCTTTAGAAATGTTTTTCCAATAATAAATTGCTATTGTAGCTGAAAAGTCTTATGGTTGTTTCCCATTGTTACGCAATGATATAAAATTAGGGTAAAACGGCAGTAGAAGATAAAATGTATTGTTCTTTTAATATAGTCGAGAAATGAGAAGAATTTTTGGAGTTTACGTTGCATAAACATCTGATTAGAACTTTTTTTGTTCAAATGGTTTATTGCTCAATGTTGTCATTGGAAATACCTACCGTCTGCCCACTATCCACTACAAGCGCATGGCCGACCATAAATCCGGCTCCTTCCGAACACAACCACAGCACGGAGGATACCATTTCTTCCACCTTACCCAACCTGCCGATAGGTTCCTGTGCCGCCATAGCCTTGTAACCTTCCGGTGTTCTACCGGAGAAACGGCGTATCATCTCCGTGTCGATAACTCCCGGACAGACTACGTTGATGCGGATGGAAGAAAAGATATTATCTGAGGAGAAATAGGCAATCAATATTTTTTATCCATATTGTTATTTGATTAAATTGTGTTTTTTCAGCCATGCCAATATTTCATTATCAGCATTGCTCGCATTGGATTCACGGATAGCAAGACCTTCTGTTACATTAGCTTTCGTAGCTAAACGGCGTATTGTTTGTACACTTTGCCCCATTCTGCTACCTCCATGTGTCATAAACGGTACTATTTTCTTTCCGGATAAATCTACCGTGGAAAGGAAGGTACGCACAGGCGGTGCGAGGGTGTTGAACCAGCACGGAGAACCGATATAAATCACATCGTATTGTTCTATGTTTTGAGGAAGCGATGCGAGTTCAGGTTTATACTTGTCTCGAACTTCCCGTTTTGCAATTTCTTCTATTTCATCACGGTCAGTAGTATAGGGAACAGCGAGTTTCAGTTCGAATCCTTCCGCCCCCGTTAGATAGCTTATTTTTTCTGCGACGGCGCGTGTATTACCTCCCCATGAAAAAAATACGACTAACGATTTTCTGGGCGTGGCATTACTTGTTTGGGGTTGCTTTTGTGCGCTTGTAGAGTTGCAACTACATAATCCAATGACGGATAAAAGCAGGCATAAAAGTTTTGTTCTCATAACAGTTCATTATTTGAGATTGGATTTGAAAAATGCTTCCAGCTTGTCGAACGGAATCATCCGGTCATAGAGGTCTGTATGGTTGGCTCCGGGAATAATCAGCAGTTCCTTGTTGTCACCCTTGAGGTGTTTGAAAGCATCTTCGCTGAAATAGCGTGAATGGGCATTCTCGCCGTGAATGAGCAATACGGCATTGTCTATCTCGTTGATGTAGGACAATAATGGCATATTGATGAACGAGAGAGCCATCGTGGGACTCCATGCCCCGTTGGAGTTGATGGAGCGAGCGTGGAAACCGCGATCGGTCTTGTAATAATCGAAGTAGTCTTTGACGAACTGCGGTTCATCGCCCTTGATTTCAGCGGGCAGACCGGGTGTTCCGGAAGTGACCGTACCGTTCTGCGCATCGTGGGTACGGACGGTATTTATCGCTTCACGCTTCGCCTTACGAGCTTCGGAGCTGTCTTCGGCATCGAAATAGCCGTTGGCATTCACGCGGCTCATGTCGTACATCGTGGAAGCAACCGTTGCCTTGATGCGCGTGTCCATTGCAGCGGCATTCAGTCCCATGCCACCAAATCCGCAGATGCCGATGATACCGATACGTTCCGCATCTACGTTAGGCAGTGCTGCCAGAAAATCAACTGCCGCGCTGAAATCTTCCGTGTTGATGTCGGGTGATGCAGTGTTCCGCGGTTCGCCGCCGCTTTCGCCCGTATAAGAGGGGTCGAATGCGAGGGTAAGGAATCCACGTTCGGCCATTGTCTGTGCATAAAGTCCCGAAGCCTGTTCTTTTACTGCGCCGAACGGACCGCTCACGGCAATGGCGGCGAGTTTGCCTTCAGCGTTCTTGGGTTCGTAGAGGTCGGCGGCAAGCGTGATGCCGTAACGATTGCGGAAGGTTACTTTACGATGATTTACTTTGTTACTCTGCGGGAATTTTTTGTCCCATTCTTGTGTCAGATTCAATGTTTCCATATTATCACTTGGTTTTTGATTTGTTGTACTGTTCGTGCAACCGGTAAGCAGTCCTATACCCAACAAGGCTGCGATAGTTGCCGATTTAAGATTCGCTGTTTTCATTTCTCTGTTACTTAAATGATTATTGTCTTATTTTCTAATGCAAAGATACGGGGATAAGACCAATCGGACATTGTTGTGAGGCTCAAAAAGGATTATTCAAAAGCTCAATTATATATTTTCTCAAAAGCTCAATGTAAATGCTAAAAAAATTGCTCCAATGACCGATGAACATTGGAGCAAATAATCAGATGAGCGGATAACGTACGGCGGTTATAAGAAGGTACCGTTGCAAACCTGAAGCAATTATCCTTTAATGGCTTTCCCCATTTCGTATGCACGCACTAACGAAGGATGCCCTTCCGTTTCACCCGGTGCACTGACACCTCCGGCGAAAACTGTTCCTGTAAGACGGGCTTTTTCGAAGCAGTCAATCCATCCGGTAAGTCCCGCAACGGCACGTTCCGGTACATATTCCTCATCTTCTGCCGCACTGGTCAGCATATAAATGTCGCGGAAATGATAATCGGACGAATAGAGCGGATTGGCACGATCAAGCAAAGTTTTGAGCTGACCACACATCTCATAATAATAGATGGGCGTAGCGAATACGATTACATCGGCATCTTGCATTTTGGCCACGATTGCGGGGGCATCATCGTTGATAACGCAGTGCTGTGTTTTCTGACAGACGAGACATCCTTTGCAGAAATGGATGTTTTTTTCTCTGATTGTTATTTTTTCGACCTCATTCCCTGCTTCGGAAGCTCCTTTGGCAAACGCATCGGCTAAGGATTCCGAATTGCTCCGCAAGCGGAGACTCGATGATATGACTAATACTTTTTTCATTGTTCTGTTTCTATATTATTCTATTTCTTATTTGTATACTCTCTCAAAAATCGACGTGCAATCCTCATTAATTGTTGTTTTAATACCAATCATGTTTTTCGTTTCGGTCAAGAGCGGCGATTTGTGCCATTTCCTCGGATGACAACTCGAAATCGAATAGGGATATGTTCTCTCTCTGATGGTCGGGATTACTCGAACCGGGAATGATGACTATACCATTTTGTAAATCCCATCTCAAAATTATTTGTGCAGGAGATTTTCCATGCGCTTTTGCAATCTGTCCGATTGTTTCGTTACCAAGCATGGCAGCCGTATAACCTCTGCCTCCGAGCGGATACCACCCTTCGATGGCAATACCGTTCTCGTGCATGAATTTTACCACTTCCTTTTCCTGATAATAAGGATGTATCTCGTTCTGAACCAGTGTTGGCTTTATATTCACTTTGGGCAGAAAATCCGTCATTTCCTTGATGTAATAGTTCGATACGCCAATCGAACGGATTTTTCCGTTTTTGACTGCTCTTTCCATTGCCTTGTAAGCCTCTACATCGTGCGCTCCGGGATGATGAAGCAACATCAAGTCCACGTAACCTATATTGAGTTTACACAGTGATTCCTCAATGGCTTTTTCTGCATCGGCAAACTGATTCGGATAGAGTTTCGTGCAGACAAACAGTTCTTCCCGCAGCACGCCGCAAGTTCGAATGGCTTTGCCGACCTCTTCTTCATTACCATAATAACTTGCCGTGTCGAATTTCCGATAACCGAGTTTGACGGCAGCCAGAATGGCATTCACGCACACATCGTCATGAAGACTGTATGTGCCTAAACCGATAATCGGCATTTCATATCCACTGCTGAGCAGAAGAGTCGGAGGGTTGCCGTTTTTACCTTCGGATAAGTCAAACATTCCGTTATCGGATGTAGGTTCCGGGGATGGAACGGGATTTGATTCAGGTTTGAGTTCGGGGACTATATTCTCCGTCTTTTTCGGAGAATCATCCGGATTGCAAGCACTTAATGCTAAAGTCTGACTGCACGCCATCATTAAAGATATCAACCACTTTATCATAACTGTTTCGTTTTATGTTTCTGATTTCGGAAGCGAAGTTAAGGAGAAAACTCCACAGCGACCTTACTGTGAGGCTCAAATAAGATTTCTCAAAAGTTCAATACTTTCCAGTATTCGAATTAAACGAATGCGGCGGTAGGCGATATGCCATATTGTTTTTTAAATGCGGTCGAGAAGTGTGACGGATTCTTGAATCCAACTTCGGCATAAACATCCACAATCTTTCTGTTGCCCCCCTGCATTTTAACGTAAGCTACTTCAAGTCGTTTACGGATGAGCCATTTTTCAGGTGTCAGATCGCTAATCTTCTTGAAATCCCGTTTGAACGTGGCAAGGCTGCGCCCTGTGTAATGTGCCATTTCTTCCATTGTGAACTCGCACATATAGTTTTCGTTCATAAACTCCATGATGTCAATTTTCCACGGCTCGTTGAAATCGAAGAGCATCGGTGCGAACCGATTGTCAATATGCAACAATGCAAGCAAACCTTCCTGTAATTTCAGTTGCATCAGGTCATCTGCAGGTTTTACTTCCGGATTGAAATAAGGCGTCATAGAAGTAAAAAGGCTGGCGAGTTCCACAGTCTTGGGTAGTTTTATCACACCGGAATCGAGCTTTGGAGTGTTAGTTGGCATTCTGTGTTGTTCCAGCTTACCGTACATTTCGCGCAGGAAACGGCGTGTAAACATAAGGAAGATACCGCAATACCGTTCACCGTCTTTTGTTTTTTTATACATGGTAATGTGGTGGTCACGCGGTATGAAGATGCATTCGCCCTTTCCGACATGAATCTGCTCTTTTCCATTATCAAGAATCATCTCACCCGAATAGACATAGTTAATGGCATATTCGCGTGAACGGTGTACACAACCGCTAAAGTCATTGTAATAGAAACTGTAAAATACATTATTATAGTTGAATATGAGCTTCATCGGTTCTGATTGTCCATTTATCATATTTTGTGTTTTAGTCTGATTTTTCATTTTTAATACAGTTTGATTGGATTAGACATTCTTTTCGGATACAAAGGTAGGAAGGTAAGAGGTAGCTTTCGGTAGATGAATTACGGATAAAATAAACTCTATTACAGATTTATATGTCGGTAATAGAGTTTATATTTGGCACAAATGCCTAAAATGGTTACATTTGTAATGTCCTCGTTTTAACAGGACGGAAATAATAATATGTGGTTGGATTTTTATATGTTCCTAACCCTTGCGTCAGGCATTGCTTTGGCTGTTTTGGGATGGCAGTTATGCAGCATTCATATTCCTCATAGGGAAGATACGCACCGACTGCGGACGGCACGTGCCATTCTTGCCGCATCTTATTTCATTCTTGCTATTCCTGCTTTTTGCGAACTGTTTAATGGTGGAGAGGCCGACCGTAAAATCATTGCAGTCTTTACGGTAGCGGTGGCCGCTTACCAATCGTTACTGTTTACCGTCACACTGCTGACATTTATTCAACCGCTGTATGTTACCTGCCACAGAGTACGGATACAAGCAGGAATCGTAACGGTTGCAGTTGCCTTGTTTCTGCTTATGGCTTTGACAAGTGAGGAATGCTGGGTGTTTTTTGTTGCATTGGCTGTATATGCAGTGCAGTTAGTCTGTTATACATTGTTATTTCGCCGAAAGTATGCCGAGTGCCTTCGATTGTTGGAAGAATATTACGATGAAGACCAGCATGCACGGCTGCGTTGGACGAAATTCGGCTTTTATGTTGCGCTTTCGGTTGGTATAGCCGCTTCTCTGTCCGTGTGGCTGCCACCGGTTGCTTATAATATTTTTACTGTCGGTTACATTTTGTTTTACGGGTGGTTTGCCGGTCGTTTTTGTAATTATGTGGTAAAAATCAATTATTATCTGCCGGCCGTAGCGCAGGGACAGGAACCGGTTCGTCTGCAAGCGGTAGATATGGCTGCCTGTGGATTGTCCGAACCGGAACTGGCAGCGGAGAAAGAGCATCTGCGGCTTGCACTCGAACGTTGGGTTGCCGAACGGCGTTTTACCCGTCCTGAAGAAGGCAGGGAACAAATTGCGCGGGAATTGGGGACGACAAAAGAGTTTCTTTGCTGGTATTTCAAGAATGAAATAGGGCGGGACTTCCGTCCGTGGCGTGTCGGCTTACGTATCGAATATGCCAAACAATTGTTGGCCGAAGAACTCGGCATCTCCATGAACGACCTTGCACGCAAGGTAGGATTTGCCACTAAAAGCAACTTTTACGGATATTTTAAAAAGCTCACGGGTGAAACCCCGGTCGAGTATCAGCGGCGGATTGTGTCGCAATGCTGACTTTGTAAAGTGAATAAGCATACGCTGTAAAAACACCAAACGTTTTTTTGAGTAGTAAAGCAGGCAGTCTGTTTCGTGTAAAAATGAAACAGACCGGTCTATTTTGTGCCGTAGTATCAAATAGACCACATGCACTCTTGTCCTCACAGTTGCTATAATGTAAATTTACAGCATCGTTAGATAACGGGATATCAATAATTTATACTGTAAAGAACCTATGAAAGTAAAAAAAATGATTCTGTTCCTGTCGGTGGCAATGCTGTTGGCAGGATGCGACAAAGACAATGCTCCGGTGGCTGTATCGGAAGTTACGCTGTCCCGGACGGCATTGACAATGACCGTCGGTGATACGGAAAAACTTACAGCTACCGTACTGCCGGAGCATGCCGGGTATGACGGCCTTGTATGGAGCAGCAACAACACGTCCGTTGCATTAGTCGATGTGGAAGGGCTTGTAACGGCTGTCTCTGCCGGAAATGCCACTATTACCGCAACTGTGGGTGGCATACGGGCAACCTGCGAAGTGACGGTAGCGGATGCCGTGCCGGAAGGTCTCACCGTCACCACCTACGAAGCTCTGCTCGAAGCACTACGGACGGGCGGTGCCTCGGCCGATGTCCCGACACTCATTATGCTGGGTAGTGACATTACGATACCGGCAGGTGGTGACCGCACCAATCCACCCATAAACGGCAGTGGTTACTTCAAGATAGACGGCGGCGGCCACACCCTCGTCCGAGAAAATGAAAGCTACTATTTCCTTGGCAATATCAATGCCGACGATGATGCCGTCCATATCGAACTCACCAATATCAAACTGGCTCAAGGCGCGAACTCATTTTTGTCCATGATATATGTCTGTAACGGTAGGATTACGTTGGGTAAAGGCGTAGCATTGAACGGGCAGCATATGATTGCGACTGTCGGCGAAAAAGCGGCATTGGAACTGGGTGACGGCTGCGAATTGTCTGACGCGACAGGCAGTTCGTACAGTACAACGGTCAGGAATGGCGCTATCCTCGTGCTGAACGGCGGAAAGACTGCTGCCGGGACTTACATACGTCTCTCCAACGATATCTTTCCGGCCGTTTCCTATCCCCTTATCTCCGTTCCGAAAGCCCTTACGGGTGATGTGCACCTCTGTTTCACGCTGAACGGTATATCCGCTATCGCCCAGGGTGCCGACGGTTATCAACTGACGCAGGCGGACTACGACCGTTTGACAGTGAATCCTGAGTCGTCATGGGTCAGTCTCTATGGAGAAACGATGAAGCAGTATAATGATGATATCTTTGAACTTTATCTCGACCCGACGGCGGATTATCAAATCAAGTTGCGCCTGAAAAATTTCACACCACCCGTTTCCGGCAATATCGACATGACCACCATGACTGCCGATGAAGCACAGACAACCATTCTTGCCGCCCTCGCCGCAGGCTTCACCGAACTCAAGCTGACGGGCGAACTTTCCAAGATAGGAATGGGCGGTAATTGGGGTTCATTTATCAATAATAAACAAATTACGAAATGCGACCTCACCGGAGTGACGGGCTGGGGGACAACGCCAACACTGCCCAATGTCGCCTTTGCGAATTGCACCGCCTTGCAGGAGGTGACGCTGCCCGATGATATGAAGGTAATCGGAGGTAGTGCTTTTTCCGGTTGCGCTGCGCTGACTACGGTGAATCTTTCGCAGGTTACCCGGATTAATCTAAGCGCATTCTGGGGATGCACTTCATTGGAGACGCTCGCTTTGGATAATGTGACTGCGATAGGCCAGGAGGCTTTCTACGAATGCACGGGCCTCGAAACGCTCAAAATACCGAAGTGTACCGAGTTCGGCAATTATATCGTAACGGGCTGCCGCAGCCTCACCCGGATAGAAGCTACCGTAGCCGGAAATTTCGTTGACATAAGTGATGGTCGTAGCAGTATAGAGCACACCGCCGTTTTTCACAACAGAGATACTCATTCCGGAGAGAACGCATTCGCTCCTGCCAGGTGCGACCTTGTGCTGAATACCGACAAGCAAGAGGACGGTACTGCCGTCCCAAAAGTTTCCGGCAATAACAGATGGACTTTGGCGGCCAATGCCAGTCCTATGATGTGGAAAAGCATTACTTTCCGGCAATAGAAGATTTAGCTATCAATTTTATCATATTATTTCTTAAATTGAATTTATGGTGCATTCATTATTTGGGCACAATCTCATGTAGATAAAGAATTCAAACAAAGCATTGCTATGCAGAAAAGTAAAACGATTATACAGTCAATACATCCCTATAAACGAATGTATTTTGAATTTTACTACAATTTTTGAAAATTTATTAATAAATTGTTTCATAATTTATTAATAGGCGTTTTAAGACTATAAATGAAATTATGGAAATATAAGTACAAAAAAAACGGCAAATCACTGTGTGAAATGCCGTTTTTTTATGTCGTTTTAGGAGCTTAATCGGGGTATGGGTCACCCAAATTCTCGAATATAAGCATTTGCTGCTTGGGCGAAAGCCAGCGGTGATTGTAAGGAAGATAGCCGGTTTCTGCCAACAATGTTGCCAATTTTGTACATCTTTTGATGCTGCGTTGCAGACATCGCACTGCATTTTTGGGAGTAGCGCAACCGGGGAAATACATTTGCGCCAATTCAGAAAAGGAAGAAGTAGATTTTGCCATTTGCTAAGTTTTAGGTTAATGTTATCAATTGTACGATATGCAAATATACGAAATCAAGATACCCTTTGTCAAGTATTTCGGGCTTTAATTATGAAGTTTCTCCTTGAAAGTTTTCCTCTCTATATTCCGCTTGTTGTTTGTGGGGGAATTTTCTGATAACTTCTTCGGTGGAATTTAAGGGAACAAAATTAATTTCCCCGGAAAAGAAATGGCACAAAGGTCCGTTTCCATGTCCTATATGCAGGTCTTTACCATGATAAATTGCTTTGCTTATATAAACTTTGGCTTGACGGACAGCTTCTTCAAGTCCGTTGCCGCGGGCGGCAAAGGCAGCGATGGCGGAAGAAAGCGTGCATCCCGTACCGTGAAGGTTGCGGCTCTCTATTTTTTGCTGTTCGAACAGGCTGAAACGGCCGTTGTTGTACAATACATCGCACATTGTATTGCCGGATAAGTGACCGCCCTTTACCAGTACGGCGCAGTGATAGCGGTTCGCTAATTCACAGGCGGCCAGTTTCATCTCCTCTATATCCGTAACGGGATTTGAAAGGAGCAGGGACGCTTCGCCCAAATTGGGGGTTATCAGGGAACAGAGAGGAAACAGCTCCTCTTGAATGGTGCGTACGGTATCTTCCGTCATTAGCTTTCGTCCGCTGGTGGATACCATAACGGGGTCATAAACGACAAAACGAGACCGGATATTTTGCAAGCACTCCGCTATGGTGTGCACGATAGCGGCATTGTGCACCATTCCTATCTTGATAGCGGCAGGCTGTAAATCATCCATGACGGATGTTATCTGCGCACGGACAATGTCCGGTGGGATAGGGCATACAGCCTGAACCCCCATTGTGTTTTGTGCCGTAACGGCAGTAATGACAGAGGCGGCATATCCTTTGAGCGCGGAAATCGTTTTAATATCCGCTTGTATGCCTGCACCGCCGGAGCAGTCGGAGCCGGCAATGGTGAGAATGACCGGAATAGTCGACATGATAATAAAATATTTGTTGGTTAAAATAAAGACGCCGCATGGAGCAATTCCTTGAAATGCCCGATAAAATCCGTTCCCGTCCGTTTCCATATATCTCCCAAAAGGACCGCACCGCCGAAGCCCAATGAGCTGATTTCAGGGAAATGCGCTGCCGCAACGCCGCCCAATGCCATTACTTTAGCGTCTATAATGCCCGCCTGCCGCGCCTTTTGCAAACTATCGGTAGTATAGGCAGAGGGATATCCTTCTTTGGAAATGCTGTCGTATATGGGACTGAGAAATACGTAATCGCATGTTGCTTTGTATTTGGCGACTTCTTCCAGCGAATGGCAGGAACGGCTGATGTGTCCGGTGAAGCCTGCCGGTGCTGCCGGGTTGCGTCCGTTCAGATGAATGCCTTTCAAATTTCGGAAAGATGCCAGTTGGAAATGCTCGTGTGTGACGATACGTTTCAGATATTCAGGCGGAAGCCGGTTCAATAATTGTTCCATGTCTTCATAAGAAGCGCCGGGTTTCCGGAGATGCAGTATCTCAAGTCCTGCATCGAACAGGGAAGTGATTGCTTCGGCTTCTCCTTCAAAGAATGCAGGCTGGGTAATTGTTATCAGTTTCATGTTTTCCGAGGTATTTTACAGTAAAAGAACGAACGATTGCATGGTTCTTAAATCGACAGTCCATAGTTTTCCGGCCAAAACCTCGCCGTAGCCGCAAATGAGCTTCAGCGTTTCGCTTGCTTCCACACTGCCTACCACGGCAGGAGTAACGCCTATGACGGAATTGTCGGGAGCGGGCATCTGCAATGTTGCGGTTTCGTCGGGAAACAAATCCCTGTATGTCCTGGGCCGATCACCGTAACAGAATACGGAGACTTGTCCTTCAAAGCCCTGGATGGCACCGTACACATACGGTTTGTGCAGTGCGCTGCAACTGTCGCTAATCAGATAACGGGTGGAGAAGTTGTCGCATCCGTCTACAACGATGTCATAATCGGCAATCAGACGGCGGGCATTCTCCCGGTTGAGGCGAAAAGGGTAGACGTTCACTTCTATATTACCGTTCAAAGCCCGCAATCTTTGGGCGGCACAGTGTACCTTAAGCTGTCCTACTTCGTTCTCCGTATACAATACCTGGCGTTGCAGGTTGCTGATACCGACCGTATCATCGTCCGCCAAACCTATTGTACCTACTCCTGCACCTGCAAGGTAGAGGGCGGCAGGGGAACCAAGTCCGCCTGCGCCTACTATCAGAACTCTTGCCTTATGCAGTTTTTCCTGTCCGCCTTCTCCGATTTCGGGAAGGGAAATTTGTCTGCTGTATCGGGTCATGATGAGAATTATAAACTATGAAAAAGGGATTCAAACCCGTTTCAGGTCGAAACTGGCATCCCAGTCTTTCCATACGGGTTCGCGTCCTAAACTCTTTAAGGCTTTGTCTACTTCTACGGCCTTGCGCTCGTCGCTGACGTGGAATTGCTCCAAAGTCTGCGGATAGCTGTAATATCCGCCCGGTTCCGTTTTGCTTTCCGCGCTCATGGTAGTGACTCCCAGAGTGGCCATGTGGTCGCGTATGAAAGCCGGTTCGCGGGTAGAGTAGGATATGTCCACATCATGGTCGAATATCCGCATGGCAAATGTAACTTGTGCCAGTTCGCGGTCGCTCATTACCACATTGGGTTGGAAGCCGCCGTTTTCGGAAGGGCGCATACGCGGGAAGTTGACGCTGTATTTCGTTTTCCAGTAATGCTTCTGGAGATAGCGCAGGTGATACGCCATCATACAGATATCCGTTCTCCATTCTTTCTCCAGACCTATCAGCACACCCATGCCGATGGAATGTACGCCTGCCTGCCCCATGCGGTCGAAACCGTTGACACGCCATTCGAATCTGGACTTCATGCCGCGCGGGTGATAGATGTTATAGTTTGCCTTGTGGTAGGTTTCCTGGAAACAGATAACACCGTTCATGCCATGCTCTTTCAGTTCGGCATACTCTTCGGCTTTCAGGGGCATTACCTCAATCTTCAGGTTGCTGAAATAAGGTTTTGCCAAATCGAGCGCGCGGGCGATGTACGGAACACCGGCTTTGGCAGGATTTTCACCCGTAACCAGCAGCAGGTTTTCAAAAGGCGCGAGCTTCTTGATAGCCTTGTATTCGTTTACAATCTCCTCTTCCGTCAGTATGGTGCGGGGCATGGGATTGCTGATGTGGAAACCGCAGTACACGCACGAGTTGGTACAGGAGTTCGTAATATACAACGGCACAAACATGGAAATCGTTTTTCCGAAACGCTCTTCCGTGTACTTCTTGCTTAAACGTGCCATTGTTTCCAGATAGGGGACGGCAGCCGGTGAGATGAGCGCCATAAAATCCTCTACGTCACAATGTTCTTTGGATAGGGCACGACGCACGTCCGCATCTGTTTTGGCATTGATGCGCCGGGTCGTCTCTTCCCAGGATATTTTCTCTAATTCGTCTGAAAACATTTTATTCTATGATAAAAACAATTCGCTAATGAAACGGATAGAATACAAAGACGTGAAAATAAATCTGTTGTCTCTGTATTCCAGCCTGACAAGTTATTCCTTTTTCTTTCCCAGTTCCCTTGACAACCGCATTGCGCAGAAGTTAGGCCCGCACATCGTGCAGTATTCTCCGTCGATGTGATGTCCTGCCCGGAAATAAGTCTGTGCCCGTTCGGGGTCGAGCGACAGGTCGAACTGGTCTTTCCAGCGGAACTCATAGCGAGCTTTACTCAATGCGTTGTCGCGTACCTGTGCACCCGGGTGTCCTTTTGCCAGGTCAGCGGCATGAGCGGCTATCTTATAGGTAATAACTCCTACGCGTACGTCTTCTTTGTCAGGTAAGGCAAGGTGTTCTTTCGGGGTGACATAACAAAGCATAGCCGTACCCAACCATCCGATTTGTGCGGCACCGATAGCAGAAGTGATATGGTCGTATCCGGGAGCAATATCCGTTACCAACGGGCCGAGCGTGTAGAAAGGGGCGTCATGGCATTTTTCAATCTGACGTTCCATGTTCTCTTTAATTTTATGCATCGGAACGTGTCCGGGACCTTCAATAAATGCCTGAACATTTTTATCCCAGGCACGGAGCACCAGCTCTCCCATGGTATCGAGTTCGGCAAACTGCGCTTCGTCGTTGGCATCGTACGTAGAGCCGGGACGCAGGCCGTCGCCCAAGGATACGGCTACATCGTATTGCGCCAATATATCGCAGATGTCGTCGAAATGTTCGTACAGGAAACTTTCGCGGTCGTGCACCAGACACCATTTGCTCATGATGCTTCCGCCGCGGCTCACAATGCCGCACAGACGCTTGTCGGCCAGGTGTACGTTGTGGCGGCGGATACCAGCGTGTATGGTGAAGTAGTCCACGCCTTGTTCGCACTGTTCAATCAAGGTATCGCGGTAGAGCTCCCACGTGAGGTCTTCCACTCTGCCGTTCACTTTCTCCAATGCCTGATAAATGGGAACCGTACCTACGGGAACCGGACAGTTGCGGATAATCCATTCGCGGGTTTCGTGGATATTTTCTCCGGTAGATAAATCCATCAGGGTGTCACCGCCCCATTTACAGCTCCAAAGGGCCTTTTCCACTTCTTCGTCGATGCTTGAAGTGGTGGCGGAATTACCGATATTCGTATTGATTTTCACCAGGAAGTTACGACCGATAATCATGGGCTCGGCTTCGGGGTGATTGATGTTGGCGGGAAGAAGGGCACGGCCTTCCGCTATTTCCCGGCGGACAAATTCGGGAGTGATATGCGTTTCTATCCCCAATTCGGCACAGTTCATGTTCTCGCGGATTGCCACATATTCCATTTCGGGGGTGATGATGCCTTGCTTGGCGTAATACATCTGCGTGCAGCACTTGCCCTGTTTGGCACGATAGGGTAGTGAGATATGTTCAAAGCGCAGGTGGTCGAGCGACTTGTCGTCACGGCGCATGCGGCCGTATTCCGAGGTAATCTCCGGCAGTTGCTCCACATCGTTGCGGTGCAGAATCCAGGGTTCGCGCAGACGGGGCAGCCCTTTCTTAAGGTCGATTTCTATATCGGGGTCGCTGAACGGACCGCTGGTATCATAAATGTAAATGTCCGGATTGGGAGTAATGACTTTTTCTTCGCCTGCAAAGGTTGTACTGGGCACTTGCTCTACTTTGCGCATACCTACGCGAAGTTCCGGATAGATTGTTCCCGGCAGATATACTTTCTCCGAGCGGGGATATTTTATTCTTGATTTCATAGCTTATATTATATAATGTGTGTCATTCATCGAGAAATGCAGTGAGAGGCGAACTGGCTTCCGCCACAAAATTGTCGGCTTGCAGTCCCAATCCGGCTTCATAGGCCATGCGTCCGGCTTCTACGGCTTGCTTGAAGGCTTCGGCCATAGTTACGGGATTGCCCGCTACGGCAATGGCAGTGTTGACCAGGCAGGCGGAAGCGCCCATCTCCATTGCTTCGGCGGCATGGCTGGGAGCACCGATACCGGCATCTACCACCACCGGAACGTTTGCCTGCTCGATGATAATCCGAAGGAAGTCACGGGTCTGTAATCCTTTATTCGTGCCGATAGGCGCACCCAGTGGCATGACGGTAGCGGCTCCGGCTTCTTCCAGACGTTTGCATAGAGTGGGGTCTGCCTGACAGTAAGGTAATACGACAAAACCCAGTTTTACCAGTTCCTCGGTAGCTTTCAATGTTTCTGTGGAATCCGGCAGCAGGTAACGCGGATCGGGGTGGATTTCCAATTTCAGCCAGTTGGTTCCAAATGCCTCACGTGCCATTTGCGCGGCAAAAACGGCTTCTTCTGCCGTGCGCACTCCCGAAGTGTTGGGTAATAACCGGATATGCGGATGAATGATATGTTTCAGCATGTCGTCTTCCTTGTCATCGAGTTCGATACGTTTCATGGCTACTGTCACCATTTCGCATCCTGATGCCAGGATAGCTTCTTCCATGGTGGTGTTTGAATGGAATTTGCCGGTTCCCAGAAATAAACGGGAATCAAATTCTTGTCCGGCAATGATGAGTTTCTTCATTGTGGGTATAGTTTATTTATTGTTTATCTTTTCTATATTTATGATTCGTCTTGTTTCTTCTATGGGGTTGTCTGCACGCAGGATCGTTCCACTAAGGGCGATCCCTGTGACACCGGTTGCCATGATAGAGGGAATATCTTCGAAAGTTATGCCTCCGATGGCAACGATGGGCAGATGTATACCTGCTTCTTTCATCTGCGAGACGATAGAGCGATATCCTTCCAGTCCCAATACCGGTGAGAGGTTCTTTTTGGTGGTAGTGAATCGGAACGGACCGCAACCAATGTAATCGGCTCCGGCTTCGTAGTGCATCTTTACATCTTCAAATGTATTGGCTGTGCCACCTATGATGAAATCTTTTCCCAACATTTTCCGTGCTTCTGCTACGGGCATATCCTTTTTACCCAGATGCACGCCGTCGGCGTGTATCTTCTTGACCAGTTCTACGTGGTCGTCTATGATGAAGGTCGCACCATAATCTCTGCACAAATGTTGCAGGCGTAAGGCTTCCTGTTCTACTTCGCTGACAGGCGCATCTTTCATGCGTAGCTGAATCCAGCGGCAACCGCCTTCGAGTGCCATACATGCTGAATCGTAGTAGGAATAACTGTCGGTGAAATGTGTAATGAATTGAAGTTCCATCGGTCTCATCCTCCACAGGCAGCTTTTATCACTACCAAACTGTCATTGGGTTGCAATATGCGTTCGTTCCACTCTGTGCGGGGAATCATCTTGTTGTTTACGGCGATGG
>OKSZ01000561.1_pt1 | contig 17142 bp, 9 predicted proteins | sample 1606081 | NCBI WGS metagenome assembly OKSZ01 (sample SAMEA3879504, study PRJEB24766) | human gut metagenome | biome: human-associated habitat; feature: feces | place: USA | collected 1985/1987 | reverse complement strand
ATTCTGCCACTTGGCATCATTAAATCCGGGCTTCGCAAAGTCTGCATTGTCTTCACGAGTGAACTTCCACCCTTTTTCAAAGGTCTGCTCGGTTCTTACCTGCGCTTGCATGAAAGCAAGGGAACAGATAGCTCCCAATGCGGCACATAAAAATCGTTTAGTATTCATAGTTTTTCTTATTTATTGATATGGTCTGTAACAACAAAAGTAATCTCTCCCGCCTTTATCAAGTCATCATGAGAAATAAGGTATTTGTTTATTTTCTTATTTCCTAATCTGATTTCCTTGATGTAATCTCCATGGCCTTCTTTTTTGATAACCAGTTTATCTTTACCCCAATATTCAGGATCAAGCTTAATAGTTACCTCATCAAAAGTCGGAGTAGTTAATGTATATTCGGGTACACCGGGACAATCAGGATACAATCCCATCATGCTGAAGATAGCCCATGTAGACATAGTACCTGTATCATCATTTCCGGGAATACCGTCGGGTTTGGTAGTAAAGTGTTTGGCCAACAACTCTTTTACCAATTTCTGGGTACGCCATTCTTCGCCTTTGAAACGGCTGAATAAGTACGGATAAGCAATGTCGGGTTCGTTGGCGGGATCATAATTTCCTTCATCGAACACACTTTGCAGCTTATCTACAAACTTCTTGTCACCGCCCATCAATTTTGTCAGCCCTTTAATATCATGAGGAACAAAGAATGTGTAATTCCATGCATTTCCTTCATGGAAACCGGGACTGGGTGCAAAGTTTGCTCCTTCTTTGGGATCGAACGGTTCATAAAACCTGCCTTCCTTCGTAATGGGACGAAGAGTACCAAACTCTTTGCAGAAATAATTCTTATAACCCATGGAACGTTTGCGGAACAACTTGGCATCTTCTTTCTTTCCCAATTCTTCAGCCAAAGTAGACAACGCATAATCTGCCACATAATATTCCAGGGCATGTGAAACAGAATTATCATATTGGCTTTCCATCGGCACATATCCCTTTGCCATATAGTCATCATTATCCGGGCGTATCAGGTTATCCTTACCCGGAGTAGTGGCAGACTTATACATTCCTTTATATGCCAAGTTGATGTCGAAGTCCTGAAGACCTTTCATCCAACTGTCCACGATAACCGGAATAGAAGGATCGCCTTCCATTGTCAGTGTCTCACGTCCGTAAAGTTCCCATTTGGGAAACCATCCATGTTCCTTATACATGCCGAGCATGGTATGAATCATATCCATCTGGCGCTCAGGATACACTAATGTCATCAGTTGGTGTACGTTGCGGTATGTATCCCACAATGAAAATACAGTATAACGGTTACGGTTGGTAGTCAGAATCTTATCACCTTCCATCTGCGGATATTGACCGCTAACGTCCTGAAGGATATTCGGATGAATGAGGGTATGATACATGGCTGTATAGAATACTCCTTTTTGTTCTTCAGTTCCGCCTTTGACTGTGACACGTGAAAGGTCATCATTCCACATCTTACGCGCTTCGGCACGCAGCTTGTCGAAGGTGGTTCCGAACGGTTGCTCCTTTTCCAGATTCAAACGTGCATTCTCAATGCTCACAAAGGATACCCCCATGCTGACTTCTATCGTTTCGCTCACTGTCGAGTCAAAAGTAAACCATGCACCGACATCGTCACCACTCATTTCCTTTGTATAGGAAGTGTAAAGTTTATACTTGCCTGCCGTGTCATCCCACTGTGCTTCCACACCCATCGGACGCATCATTTTCCAGTAGCCGCGCTTTGCCGGAACTTTATTAATGCGCATCACAAAATATATCGGGAATACAGCTTGCGGATTATAACAAAAAGTACCCAGCAATTTGGTTCCTTCAATCTCACGGTCATTGACAAAACGCACTGTAGCACCACTCTCGTTTGTCAATCCTTCACCCAAATTTAATAAGATATTGCTTTGTCCTGCCGGAAAAGTGAAACGTGCCATACTGGTGCGGGGAGTAGCAGTCACTTCGCACTTCACATTATACTTATCCAATACATTGGTATAATAGCCGGGAGTAGCCGATTCATTGCTGTACACACTTCCGTAAGTATTAAAATCAACATTCAGCTTTCCGGTGGTCGGCATCAGCAACAAAGAGCCTAATTCGGGGCAACCCACACCACTCAGGTTGACATGAGCAAATCCCGTCATATACTTATTATTAAACTCGTAAGGAGTAGACCACCAGGTACTATCCTTGTTAATCTTATTTTCGGGAACAGCCCCCAACACATTGAGAGGTGTGACCGACATCATTCCCTGCGGACAAAGCGCACCGGGATTAGTTGTCCCATAATTAGTAGTCCCCACAAAAGGATTTACATAATCGGCCGGTTCTTTTTGCGCCATTGCAGTCAGCAAAGAAAACAATGCGGCACCGGTCAAAATACTCAGTTTTCGTATCATAGTCATTTATTTAATTACAACTTCATCTGTAAACAAGAAGCCACCAAACTCGCCGGAAGTTGCCTGATAACGTACATAACGTCCCTTCGCATTACCTTCCCAACCAAAATTAGTAAAAGTTACCTTATCATCTTTCACTACTTTATGCTCGATGTGCTTCAATTCTGTAAAATCTTTACCATCATCGGATATAGAAATTATCACTTCGGCAGGCATAAATACCTCCGGTCCGCAGACCTGCATAAAGTCTGCACCGATAAAATGAAGTTCCGTTTCTTTTTCCAAATCAATCGTAATATCCATTCTTTTCTTGTCAATGAAACCTTGCCAACGCTTATCACCATAGGTCCATCCGCCACGTACACCATCGACCAAGGCCGTATCTCCCCCCGCAGCATATCCGGGATAATAAACCGCATCAAGACCATAAGTCACTTTTTTCCCTACTGCCAAATGTTCCACCGGCTTATCAGCTCCGGGACGATTACCGATTTCGTTCTTAAGTTCAAAAGGATTATAACCGGATTTTTTCAATTCTTCCACTGCTTTTAAAGCCCGTACATGGAAGTCTGCATAATTCTTCTTTGACGGTGCACTCCAGGCCACTTCCGCCAATGCAAGAACACGGGGATAAATCATCATTTCAGCATGCTCGGGTGTCGGAATATATTCTGTAAACAGATTTGCCTGCACGCCATACACCAGTCCCACCTTTTCGGCACTTAATGTATCAGGAACGGGATTGAACGAATAGACTTTGGATAAAGGCAGATAGCCTCCGATAGCCTCGGGCTGCGAATCCGGTGCATCTTGATAAGAATCAAAATAACAGAATTCACCCGGAGTCATAATAGCCTTATGACCGGATTCCACCGCTTTCATACCTCCTTCCGTTCCACGCCATGACATGACTGTAGCATTAGGCGCCAGTCCTCCTTCAAGAATTTCATCCCAGCCCAACAGTTTACGGTTATGGCCATTCAGAAATACTTCAATGCGATGAATCAAATAACTCTGCAATTCATTCACATCTTTCAGACCTTCTTTTTTCATCCGTGCCTGGCATAACTTACAAGTCGGCCAAGATGCTTTACCTGCCTCGTCTCCACCAATATGGATATATTCGGACGGGAATAATTCCATCACTTCCGTCAGTACATTTTCCAGAAACTCAAAGGTCTTTTCATTGCCCACACAGAAATCAGCCTGCTTATAGGGTTCATGTGTACAGGACAGTTCGGGATAAGCAGTCAATACTTCTTCCGAATGTGCCGGCATTTCTATTTCGGGAATGATAGTTATATAACGAGATTCGGCATAAGCTACCAATTCACGGATATCCTCTTTGGTGTAATAACCTCCATAAGCATTCTTACTACCTTCTTCACTGTATTGGCGACCATTGTTCCACCACTCTTTCCAGGTGGGGAATTCACGCCACGCAGCAAACTCAGTAAGACGGGGATATTTATCTATTTCAATACGCCATCCTGCCGCATCAGTCAGATGTAAATGGAGACGGTTCAGTTTGTAATAGGCAAAAGCATCAATCTGCTTCTTCACAAAATTCACATCAAAGAAATGACGGGAAACATCGAGCATCATACCACGATAAGCAAAGCGCGGCTCATCGGTAACGGTTCCTACCGGTAATTCCTTTTTTTCATTCACCATTTGCAGGAATGTCTGCACACCATAAAAAAGTCCCGCACCCGAAGCAGCCCGGATTTTCACCTGCTTCGGAGTTACTTCCAGCACATATCCTTCGGACGAAGTAATATCCGGCAAACGGTCTACTTGTTGAAGAATGACAACATTGTCGACTACTTCTTCCAAAGCAGCATCCAATTGAAAAGGAGAGCCGGCGATATAATCTGCCAGTCTCGTTTTATCCTCCTGAGGTGCATCTATCCATAATTTTGTTTGATCATTCAATTGAAAAGCACCCTTCTGCAAGTCTGCACTCAATGGAACGGGAATCACAGAAAGTGTCTCTTTCTGTTCCTTGGCGCAACCCGCCAGCAACAGGCTCACCGCCACACTTGCCAATAGTGTAAGTTTCCTCATTTTCTATTCTCTTTAATTCTATTTATTTCATTGGTACGAATACCCGGTTTCAATTCACCATTAATTATATAAGCATAAACTCCGTCAGCAACCAAAGCAGCTCCTGCACGTGCTCCCTGTTCATATTCGCCCAAAGAGCTCCATTCATCTTTTGCAGGATAATAAAGCAACAGATTCTTATTGAACTGATACCACTCCGCCGGATGTGACAGATATTCTTTTCCCGAATAAATGCCCTGCAAAGCTTTCAGGAATATATCCTTGTTGACACCGCCAATACATAAAATGGCTTCTTCTCCCCAAGGAACGGCTGCTCCACCTCCCAATGAAATGCTTTTTCCTTCTTTATCGACCGGAGTCGCTACCGAAGTCCATACTCTCGTCTCGGGCGAATATACATAACCGTCCACAGACAAAGTTGCTTCGCGCCCATCTGCTGCCGGGGCAAAGCCTCCCCAAACATAAAGTTTTCCCCCTTGTGCCGGGCACACCGGGCTCTTTCTGCCATCCTTTATCCATATTTGACAAATCAAGCGAATACATATCCGCAGAGGGAACACCATTAACGTTTCCTCCTACGATATAAAGCAAATCACCTATTAAAGCACCTGCCATATTATCGATAGTCATGGGTAAAGAAGGTAAAGTGTCAGTTACCAAGACGTCTTCTTGCAAAGATAAAAGAAATACATCAGATATACTACCATCAACAGTAGTTCCTCCAACACAAATTAACCCTTTTTGTGTAGAAATAGTTACTCCATACGCCGATGCTACAGGCAAAAAGCCAACTTGCTTCCACCGGAAGGCTGTATCTGATGATAAAGGTGTAGCATAAACTTCATTATAAAAAACCTTTTTTCCGCCATCGGCAACAGGAATATCCGGGAAATTACATCCACCTGCCATTATTAAACGGTCTTCTGTTATTCCTGCATATAAAGCAGAAACTCCCTTGAGAAAAGCGGCATTCCCCGAAGGGAAGCCGTTCATTTTCTCAAGAGATATTTCAGCACCTGACGTATCAGTGTGGTGACATGCACTGCATACCAATAAGCCACCCACTAATACAGCCAGTAATTTTCCATATAGTTGTTTCTTCGTCACACAAGCTATGAATTAATCAGTTCAACGAAATCTCATCTACAAACAGGAAAGCAGGATTTCCTTTACCACCGTGCCAGGCAGGAATACTATGTTCCGTCAAAGCAGTCACTTTGACATAACGGGCTGTAACCGGTGAGAATGTCAAAGTATGGTTAAATACTCCGTTTTTGTCATCCTGCTTCATGGCCGGATATTTTTCCGAAGCAACTTCTTTAAAGTTCTGACCGTCTTCGGATACCGCTACAGAAAGAGCACGGGCATCAAATACCCAGTCACCCTTTTCTACACAGGTAGAAATAGAAGCACTTTGAATTTCGGTCGGTTCTTTCAGATCAATCACTGCCTCCATATCATTTTTATAGAAAGCAATCCAACGTCCTGTCTTGTAATTTCCATTACCTTTCAATCCATCTACCAAAGTGGGAGCACCGTTAAATTCATATTGTTTATTTACCGGTTGCAACATAGTAACAGGCTTCATGCTTGCCTTGTTGAAAGCTATATCCTCTTTCACAATGCGACTGTTTCCTGTAGGACGAACTGCCACAGCTTGGAAAGTACAGTTTTCTTTGAGTTTCAAAGGTTCTGTATACTGTGCCGATGCTGCGGTCGGTTCACTACCATCCAACGTGTAATAAATCGGACAATTATCAATAGTGGACAAAGTCACATCCAATGTTCCATCCTGCGGATTAGGAGTGAAAACAGCATTTACATCAAATACATGAGTAGCATAATTGTACTTATATACATCATATACATCTACCAATCCAGGCAAACGTTTCAAGAAGTCTTCATAATTCTTCTTCGCAGGCATTGTCCATTGCACTTCTGCCAGAGCAGCCATACGGGGCAATTCCATATATTCTACCTGACTGAAAGTAGGAATATATTCAGTCCACAAGTTAGCCTGTACACCTTTTATATACTTTTGTTCTTCAGGAGTGAGGGACTTAGGCATCGGTTCATAAGAATACACTCTTTCGATGGGCAGATAACCACCAATGGCCTCCGGCTCATTCTCAACATCTTTAGACTGATAGTAGTCAAAATACAGATAAGTATTCGGTGACATAATTACATCATGGTGCTGTTTGGCAGCCTCTATGCCACCTGATTCGCCACGCCATGACATAACAGTTGAGTTAGGAGCCAATCCACCTTCCAAAATCTCGTCCCAGCCTATAATCTGACGACCTTTATCATTCAAGAACTTCTCTGCATGAGTAATAATGAAACTCTGTAAATAAGCCTCTGCAGAATGCTTCTTATCACCTTTTATACCCAATGCCTTGATACGTGCCTGACATTTCGGACAAGTCTTCCAACGCACTTTCGGACATTCGTCACCACCTACATGAATATATTCAGATGGGAAAATCTCAATGATTTCACCCAACACATCGTCAATAAACTTCAGTGTCTCATCATTTCCGGCACACAGTACATCATCCGATATACCCCATATTTTCCATACTTCATACGGACCGCCTGTACATCCCAATTCCGGATAAGCAGTCAAAGCAGCCTGCATGTGTCCCGGCATATCGATTTCGGGAATAACCGTAATGTGCCGGTCGGCAGCATAAGCTACGATTTCTTTTGCTTCTTCCTGAGTATAGAAACCACCATAAGGCTGACCGTCATATTTACCTGTATTATGTCCGATTACAGTCTCTGTTCTCTTTGAACCGATTTCTGTCAATTCGGGACGACTCTTAATTTCAATTCTCCATCCCTGATCATCAGAGATATGCCAGTGAAAACGATTGATGTTATGCAAAGCCAACATATCAATAAAACGTTTCACCGAGTCAACCGGGAAGAAATGACGAGACACATCCAAATGTGCTCCACGATAAGAAAAACGGGGATAGTCACTGATTTCTACTGCAGGAAGGGCTATATCCATGCCTTGCACCACCGGAATAGACTTACGCAAAGTTTGGATACCATAAAATACTCCGGCTTCTGTCGGACCGGATATCACCACATTAGCATCCGTTACTTTTAATTGATAACCTTCAGGATTTTCCGAACTTCCCCCCAGTTGCAGAAGAATTCCCTTGCCTTCCGTACCGGCTTGTACGCTCAGGCTCTTTCCGGTCAAATCTTTGATATAACTTGCCAAAAACTCTGCATTCTTTTGCATCCTCTCATTACCTTCGGGATACATAATCTTTGTACCGTCCGACAAAATGAACGGAGCAGCCTGTTCCATTACCGAGATTTCCTGCGGTAACGGGATAACCTGATAATTTGCTTCTTTTACTTGTGTGTTGCAGGATACAAGCATTAAACCTGCCACAGACAGCCCTGCCAGGCTCATTAAATGTTTCATAATATATATAATTGATTAGTTAGTATCACTCAATTGATGGATACGAATATCCAATTTCCCATCTTTCATCAGTTCCTCCGAAGTAACTACCACTTTCTTCGTTTGTCCCGGCAACAGGTCGAAGAAATTATCAGAGAACCTTGCTCCCTGAAGAGAAGATACTGTCAAGGAATTGGAATCTGACTGCTTGGGGATTTCAATAAACACATCCCTTGCCAACTGTTTGGAAGACAGTGTTATCTCACACTTTCCATCCATTTGCTTTACCTTGTAGCGTATATCCGCCTTGGGCAAATCCTGGTCTTTGGCAAAATTGAAATAAAAAGTTTCTTCGGACAATACTTCTCCTTTCTTGTTTTTCAGTGTCATCAATAAGAAGGTATTCCTTGGATTAGGAGTCATTCCCTCGTACTTCTCCTTATGATATAAGGTAGAAGCATTAGCGGGCACTTCCCCTTTTATCTCTTTTTTCTTTAATACTTTTCCGTCAAAATCCATCAGACGCAACTGAAGGGTTACATCTTTATCGGCTTCCAGCTTGTCGGACATTACATAGATATTCAAATCATCCCCTTCTTTTATTGCATCTACCAATACCGGAGCGAAAGCCCTCTTTGCCTGATAGTGCATGGCTTTCCAGTTTCCATAATAATCGATGCTCGACCAAGAAACAACCGGCCAACTGTCATTCAACTGCCAATAAAGCGTACCCATACAATAAGGACGGTTGCGGCGATGGGCCTCCATTCCATGACGCATTCCTTGTCCTTGTAATACCAAGCCCAAATACACCAGTTGTTCAAAGTCTTCGGGAACTTTATAATACAGTCCCATGGTCTTTTTTATCAAGAAGTTACCGATAGACGCCTTCTGATGAGCATTCATCACTTCCGATTCCAATGCATAATCTTCGGGTGTAGCGAAAGTGGCAATGGTCTTCATTTCCGGGAATGCCTGAAAACCATACTCGCTCATAAAGCGTGGAATCTCGGTATCGAAACTCTCAAAAGGCTTCTGTCCATACCAAGTGCCCCAATTATGGCTGTCGGCTATCTTCCAACTTTCCGGACGCCCCCAGTTGGCTTCGTAAGGAGAGCCATGCATATAAAAACGATCCGGGTCAAGTTCCTGTACCTTGCGAGGCAGCAATTCACGGAACAGTTTGTCGTATCCTCGCTTCATACCTTCCATGATGGCAGGGTCGGTATATTTCTTGTCCCATCCCCAATAGCGCATTCCTTCATAGATTTCATTATTTCCACACCACATGGCCAAACTTGCATGATTGCGCAAACGCTTGATATTGTAGTCGGCTTCCGCCTCCACACGCTTCAAGAAAGCAGGATCCGACGGATAAGTGGTACAAGCAAAAATGAAATCTTGCCAAATCAGGATACCGTGTTCATCGGCTTCCTTATAAAAAGCATCATCCTCATACACACCGCCCCCCCATACACGAAGCATGTTCATATTGGCCTCTTTCACATCCTTGAATAATCGGTGATAGCGTTCAGGCGTGACATTGGGCAACAAAGCGTCATCGGGAATAAAGTTCGCTCCCTTAGCAAACATCGGTTTACCGTTTACCTCAAAATAGAAAGATTCACCTTGGGCATCTTTCTCCTTCACTACACGGATATTGCGTAGTCCGATACGTTCCTGCTTGGAAGCAATCACTTTGCCATCCACCTTTACCTGAGCTTCAAAATCATATAAAGCAGGTTCGCCCCAACCATTCGGCATCCAAAGATGAGGATTGCCGATTTCCATAGGTATATTGATTTCATTCGCACCCGGTTGCAGAGTCACTTCTTTCTGCTTCGTTGTCTTTTCACCGTCTTTATAGGAATAACTCACGGTCACTTCCGCCTTTTGAGGAGTAGAAGTGATATTATTTATTGCCAACTGATTCTCAACCTTCGCCAATTCCTCAGTCACCGATGCTTGACGCACATAATAATCCTCAATAGCTGCCACATCATAATAAACCAAATGTACGGGACGCCATATACCACTGGTAGTCAACCGAATGCCCCAATCCCATCCATAACTGTAAGGTGCTTTACGGGTATAGATGCTGACACGCTTGTCACTATGGTCATTGTCTGCCGGATAGTCGAATCCGTTTGTTTCCCATTGCGGTAATGCCTGTTTGATGGGTGAATGGAAATAAACCTGCAAACGGTTTTCCCCCTTTCGCAGTACCTCTTTCACAGGAAGCGTATAACCGACAAACATATTGTCTGTACGTTCCAATAAAGAACCGTTCAGATAAATATCAGCATAAGTATCCAGTCCTTCAAATTCAAGGACGGCTGCTTCACGTGCCAGTTGCTCGTCCGTCACATTAAAAGTAGTCCTATAAGTCCAGTCTTCATTTTCCACCCACTGCACTTTCTCTTCATTCTTTCCATAAAAAGGATTGGGAATCATGCCATGATTTATTAAATCCTGATGTACTGTTCCGGGAACTTTTGCAGGAAGCCACTCGCTTTTTCCGACCTGAGAGAATTCCCATCCTTTATTCAGGTTTATCTTCTCAGGCTCCTTATATTCCTCGGCACCTAATATCATCGGGATGCATCCCATCATCATTAACATTCGCAATTTTCTCATATCTTACATCTTTTTATCGTTCCAATGGGGAAGCACAAAGCTTCCCCTATCGTTATTTCACATCCGAACGGAACGTTGAAGCCGGCAACCCTGCACCATTCACCAAATTGGCACGAGTAAACGGTTGCCAACCATAACGCACTATTGTCGGCTCTTTTACTTTATCACTCCATACTTTTAACTCACCGTTCACAACGGCTGCTTTTGCCGGATAAAATATTTGATCGTCTCCGGACAGCTCAAAGGTACGAATTTCATTGTTATCTGATGCATGAAGACCCTCAGAATAATCAAAAGAAATATAAGCTGCCCCATTTTTAAAGGAAACAGACTTGAAAAGCGGTCCCGAAGGCACTACATTTTTATAATTATAAGTCTTGTTTAAAGCCCAAACAGCCAAACGTTCCCCTACTTCCTGCTTATGCGTAGGATGTACGTTCAAAGAGTCACCTTTATCTGAAGTCACTGCCATTCCCGTATGGGGTATTTGTGTCAGGAAACGACGTTGGCTGTCACGAAACCAAGGCCATGACGGACGGTCAATACTTGATAACTGTACATAATAAAAAGGTAACTCATTATCTTCCCAATTCTTGCGCCAACTGTCCACTAATAATTTAAACAGCTTTTCGTGCGCCTCACGATTATGCGCATTCGATTCTCCCTGATACCAAATAATGCCTTTAATGGGGAATTGTTGCAAAGGAAGAATACCCGATTCATACAGATAACAAGGTTCATAGGGATGACGCTGCAACTTATCGGTTGACTTTTTAACATTGAGAGCAGCACGTCCACGCACCCAGTCTTGGATAAAATCATTTTTAGTCCAATTACGCAAAATAGCTGGGAAATGATATTCCAACGAACTGCGGTCTATCCATGCTTCAGTGGGTGAGCCACCGATGGCATTACAAATCAATCCGACAGGCACTTGCAAACTGTCCTGCAACATCTTACCGAAATAATAAGCCACAGCAGAAAAATTACCGGCTGTTTGCGGAGCGCAAACCGTCCACTCCGTATCCTTATAATATTGCAAATGATTCAATGAATCAAGAACGGAAGCATTCCATTCGACGGCATCCGTGCGCCAACGCGCTTTCATATCAAAAAGACGGATATTATCATTGGCAGCCTTAGCGACATCACGCTTGGCTGTTGCACTCCAGTTTAAATAGAATTCCATGTTGGACTGCCCGGAACAAAGCCAGACTTCCCCGGCCAATACATTACCGTAAGTCAGTTTTTGTTTACCCGAAGAAACAACCAATGTATAAGGGCCTCCCGCTTTTAAAGGCGAAAGAGTGACCGACCATTTACCATCCATACCCGTTACAACTTTTTGTTTCTGATGCGCAATGGATACAGTTATTCTATCACCGGCATTGGCAGTCCCCTGAATAGTCAACGGTTTTCCGTGTTGCAACACCATATTGTCTGTATACAACGGACTCATCCTCAATCCGCCGAAATCGCCGGTAATACCTTCATATACGGTCTTAGCCAGTATTTCAGCTCCTTCTACATTGGGATGAACAGCATCCGGCAACATAAACGGATAAGGGTACAACGGTGCATGGAAATCAATCAACTGAACACCGGCATATTTAGCAATATTCTCGATAGCCAATTGTATTTCATCATGCCAATCACGTGTACCAGACTCAAAACGGGGATGGCGATCGGCAATCGGGGTAAGACGCGCAATCAAGATACGGCATCTGGAATTAGCCACACGAAAAGAATCTATCAACGCCCTATAATCTTGAATAAAGAAATCACGATAATTAGGCCAATCCCGCGGATCTGTATCGTTAATACCCAAATGGATAACAACGATATCACCGGCAAAATCAATAGCTTTATGATATTCCTCCTGCTGCATATAAGGGCGATGACCTTTGTTCAACAAAGTAGCACCGGACTTTCCAAAGTTACCAACCACATAATCATCCCCCAGCATTTTCTGTAACTTCGCCGGATAAGCATTGGTTTCACGGTCGGGCAATGTATAACCATAAGTAATACTATTACCCACACAAGCAACTTTGATTTTTTTCTGTGCAAAAAGAGTAACACAGAAACAGAGACTTACAAAAAGTATCAGTATCTTTTTCATTTCTTGTTAACATAAGGTTTCACAATATCACGCCATAACAGGTAACCTTTTCCCAATAAATGCAGACCGTCATTGGTATATTGAGGATTCATCTTTCCGGTAGCTCCATCCACAAAGTGGCTATATAAATCGATATATGTAACCCTCTCCTTCTCTGCCAAAGGTTTCAGCAAATCGTTTATCTGCTTCACAACTTGCCAACGAGAAGTATGTCCGCCAAACATACCGTAACAATCATTGACAGGCAATACACTTTGCAAATATAATTCAGTTTTCGGAGATTCTGCCTTTATTTTCTTTACAATCATTTCGATTCTTGCAACAATTGTATCAGCCGATGTTCCTCTCGCTACGTCATTAATGCCTATTAAAAGAAATATTTTAGCCGGCTTTCCCTTTATAATAGGATCAAGACGATCGTATACTCCCATACAAATATCGCCACTGATTCCCCTGTTTTTCACATAAGTGTTTTGGAAAAGCTCGCCCCACTCGCATCCGTTAGTTATGCTATTGCCCAAAAAGATAATATCTCTCGAAGTAACCGGAAGTTCTTCGAATAAAGTTGCACGTTGCTCATAGAATGTAGAATATTTGCGTTCCTGGGCAAATTGGGGCAGTGCAAGGAAAAGCCCCAATAAAAGTAAAGCAATGTTTTTCATTTTATAGTTGTTTTTCAGGTGAATAAATTAATCCTTCTACTGCTTTTTCACCATCCGGAGTAACAAAGACGGTAGTAAACATCCATTTGACAAGACGCGTTTCGTCCATTCTAAACTTACCTATCGGCAACTTCAGGAGTACTTTGTTCCAACCTTTATTTAAGTGAACAAGCAATGGAGGACGCACCACACAATTTTCATTTCCCAAAGGTACTTCATTACTTTTTACCCGGTGAGTAGCTGTCCACACAGGAGGCATTATTTCTTTATCATTAATCCATATTCGACTGCCTTTATAATCCCACTTTCCCTGTAATGGAGCCAAGTCCATCTCAGAACGACTATAATTCTGAAACTCAGCCCACAGCCCCACTTCCTGGTCTTTGGGAGAATAAACCCATGTATAAGCATAGGAAGTATGATTTTCTTTAGGGTCTTTATAAAAGGCCGGTACCATTGTTCCCCAAACATGGCGCAGATAAATACCGGCACCAATAGCTTTGCGTGTTCCGTATGTTTTCCCTTCATACTCATAAGACTCCTTCAACTCCTGTTCCGGGGGGAATACTTTTGACAGGTCCCCACCGTTAGGAAAAGCATCAGTTATATTCCATTTGACATCAGTCTGTTTCACATAAGCAAAAGGATATCCTTTGAATGTATGTTCTTTATGCCATAACATACGATTTTCAAAATCAACAAATTCATGGAATGTCTCTGTATCTTCGGCAGGAAGCATCGTTCCATTCCCATCGAAATATTCTGTTCCGCCACCTCTCCATGCACGTTCTGCAATGGCAAGCATACTGGGATAAAATCCGTTTTGAACAATCATATCTTCTTCTTTTGAAATCATCCGATCGTTCCATATTGCCAATATAGTACCGGCTATATCATCACTCCCTTCCACCTTATTATATATACGGCTGTTATACAGGGCAACCAAATCGGCAAATGTATCAAAGTGATTCAAATAATGAAATTTGGAATCAATGGCAGGAATCCCCGGTTGAGCCTTTCCACGATAGCTCCACAAGTGAGTCATATCTATTTCTCCCGGCTTATAATGCCAACCGGGATTCCAAGAAATCACCTTCTTTCCTTTTGAACGTACATATGATACCATTTCAGGAACAAAATCAGGATTAGTAAATGCTACTTCATCGGTACCTATATGCAAATAAGGTACATCAAAAGTTTCACAAACTTCATCTATTAAGAGTTTCAAGATTTTCATACCTTCAGGACTCTGCATATCATGACGGAAAGTACGAATAAAAGCTGCACTATGCCCCGGCATATCTATCTCGGGAATCAACATGACTTGATGTTGCTTACAAAAGTCCACCAACTCACGTGCTTCCTCTAATGTATAGTACTTACCCGGCATACGGACTGTATTAATACTGTCATTCAGCATCGGGAATATCTTACTTTCCAAACGCCATGCCTGATTTTCAGTAAGATGCCAATGAAACACATTGATTTTAAAACGAGATAATATCTCTATTTCACGCTTTAATTCTTCCACTGAAATATAACTGCGACCTACATCCTGCATAAAGCCACGGATTCGGAAAGCCGGCCAGTCCACAATCTCACAACCGGCAAACAGACTTTTCTTTCCCTTTTTCTTTTCTAACTGACGAAGCGTTTGCAAGGCCCAATACACCCCACGTTCCGTAACAGCCTCTATCTTTATCAATTTCCCGGACACAGACAGTCGGTACGCCTCATCCGGATTTAACTTAACTCCATCAATAACCGGAAGAAGTTCTATTTTTATCTCTGCGGCAGCTTTATCCGCCAATTCTCCACCGGCATTCACAATAAAAGCCTCCCACTCCGACTTCAGAACCGGAGTAGAAAGCTTTACCTTTCCCATTGCAAACGACTTATCCGTTACTTTATAATTCTGTGGCATAGGAAGTAACGGATAAGCATTTGTCTGTGCCATAGTCATGGCACAGACAAATATCATACCTATGAGACAGGTTAATCTACATTTCATTTATTTAGTCTTGATAATATCCTTCAGTTTAATAGCCTGAAAAGTCATATGAGCTACACTACTTTCATATAATATACCTACTGTTTCTTTATCAATCATAGTCAGGCAAGAATATCCCCAGCCCCAACCGGCATCCAACAACAATTGATTTTCGGGCAACCAAGTCACTCCACCATCAAGACTTGCCTTAATTGTGATACTATGACGATTCTTCGTATCGTTCGGATTAGAGAACAACAGAATATCTTTACCCAGCACATTATCTTTGGCTTTCACACTAATCAAACTCGCCATACATACCGGTTCCTGCAAAGAAGTACGAGAAGACACGTGTTCTTTCCAAGTTTTACCCATATCGGTAGTAGTAGAAACTGCACGACTTCCACCACGATTATCACGCATATTCAGCATTAATACCCCCGGTTCTATTTCAGCAACTTGTGATTCTGTCGTATTGGTACGCGCCAATGAACTGATATGCCAAGTTTTTCCATGGTCTTTACTATAGATAATACCTGCATTGGGAATTCTATCACTTCCGATATACTGGCTGGCAAATACCAACGTACCATCATCCATCGATATACCTCTACCCGGACCTTGCAACAAGAAATACCAAGAAGGATCTTTTACCTGTTCCGTAATATTTATCGGTTCAGACCAGGTTTTACCATCATCGTCACTCTTCACCAACATAAGTTGTGCTGTGTGGTGCATATCCATTCCCGGTTGAGAATTCCACCAAGCACGTCCGTTACCCATTCCGTGTGTCCATGCTGCTATAATCCAGATAGTACCGGTTTTCCTATCCACCAAGATAGCAGGGTCTCCCACACCATTCTGAGCTTTTGGCAAACCTTCATGTTCGCCGAAAGACATCGGGATACGCATCTTTTCCCAAGTCTGTCCGCCGTCTGTACTTCTGCTCAACCCTATTTCTACATATTCTTGCAAGTCTGCGCTGTTGTTGTGGCGAACATCATATACACCAAGCAACGTACCTTTATTAGAAGTTGCCAATCCCGGAATACGATAAGCTGCTACCCCGTCATCGCCGGCATGACGAACACCAACTCCCATATAGTGGGTATCAGCTTTGCGCACAACCTTCACCGGAGCAGTCCGATTATCCATCGTTACTCCTGTCATTTCCACCGATACCTTTGCAAGTACAGAAGCTGTTGGTTTCATCTGCAAACTAACCCAAAAATAGTTCACACCCGGATATAATTTTTGGTCTACTTTTAACACAACATCTCTTTTCGGAGCTTTCACTTCCGCTTTCAAAATAGAATAAGAAGGGTTAGCAGCCAATGTTTTACCCGGAGTATTACTTGGAATATAATCAACGGGAGCAAAATAAGTTTTTCCTTTTCTCTCAGAACTTTCTGTTCCGCCATAATAGAGTTTCACTGCCTCTATTTCATTCAGATTCACTTCTTTGCCGAAACTAAGTTTCACATCATTCAACACCTGACTTTGCGTAGCATCTATACGCAAATTAAACAGTTCATTGTCCTGCCGTTCAATCAATACCGGAATACGAGTTTCGCGCACTGCAACCGTATCCTGCTTTTGAGCACTCATCTGTAAAGGAGAGAGGAATAAAAGAATTCCTAACAACCAAGAAATTTGTTTCATAATATTATTATTTAATTATGCGGGTAAAAATAAAATATTTTATTGTAATATGAAAACAAAAAGGTGATTCTTTATCTTTTTATGATAAAAAACCACCTTTATTTTATTATTTAGGCAAGAAATACGGTCAATATCCCGGAGTTTGT
>OKSZ01000496.1_pt1 | contig 18595 bp, 18 predicted proteins | sample 1606081 | NCBI WGS metagenome assembly OKSZ01 (sample SAMEA3879504, study PRJEB24766) | human gut metagenome | biome: human-associated habitat; feature: feces | place: USA | collected 1985/1987 | reverse complement strand
CGCTACGGCGTCAGCCCTTATGTTTCTTGAGGCCACCCGGACGCAAGTCCGTGGCCGACAGCCGCGCAGCGGCCTTATATGTTTCTTATGTAGCTTATGTTCTTATGTCTCCGCGGTAAGCGCAACGGCGAATAGCCGTTAAACACTCTATGTCTCAGCGTCAGCCCATTACAGCGCGCAGCCTCTCCCGCACTACCTCCATGCCCCTCGACGCAGGTTCGGCAATCACCTCCACACGCCGCGTGCTCGGCACCCGCACAGGGTTAGGGTCAACAAGCATCACCTCAGCCCCCGCAGGCACATAACCTATCAGTCCCGCAGCCGGATACACATTAAGCGACGTGCCCACTATCAAAAACACATCAGCCCGCGCAGCAGCCTCGGCAGCCACCTCAAGCATAGGCACCGCCTCGCCAAACCACACAATAAACGGACGCTCCAGCGACCCGTCACCCGACAGCTGTCCATGCTTCACCACCTCGCCAGGAGCCAGATGCCGCCTGTAACGCGCATCATTCGGCGCAGCCGACGAGCACACATCACGCAGCTCACCATGCAAGTGAATCACATCTGTCGAACCCGCCCGTTCATGCAAGTCGTCCACATTCTGCGTCACCACCGTCACATCAAAGTCACTCTCAAGCTCAGCCAATATGCGGTGCCCCGCGTTAGGCACAGCCTCGTCAAGCTGACTGCGAAGCCCGTTGTAAAAGTCCGTCACCAAGTCAGGGTCAGCAGCCCACCCCTCAGGCGTAGCCACCTGCTCCACAGGGTAACGGCCCCACAAACCACCGGCACCCCTGAATGTCGAAAAACCACTCTCCGCACTAATACCAGCGCCCGTAAGCGCCACAATCTTCTTCTTCGTCATAACCTTAATAATAAAGTAACTAAACGCCCCAAATATACAAAAACCCCTCCGAGTGTGACACAGATGCAAGAAATAATTGTACTTTTGCACCCAAATCATACAAACAATAACATAATACAACACAACACACCATTATGGAAAAACTCAGCTACGCCCTCGGCATGGTCATCGGCCACAACCTCAAAGGCATGGGAGTAAAGAACCTCAGCAGCGCCGATTTCGCACGCGCCATCGACAGCGTCATGCAAGGCCAAACCTGTGAACTCACCGACCAGGAAGCACAGCAGCTCGTCAACAACTTCATGCAGCAACAGCAAGAGGAGGCCACACGCGCCATACGCCAGGAAGGCGAGCAATTCCTTGCCGAAAACGCCAAGAAAGACGGCGTCGTAGTACTCCCCAGCGGACTCCAGTACACCGTCATCACCGAGGGTAATGGCCCCAAACCCAAAGCCACCGACCGCGTAAAGTGCCACTACGAGGGCACACTCACCAACGGACAGGTGTTCGACTCATCATACCGCCGCGGCGAACCTGCCGTGTTCCCACTCAACGGCGTCATCGCCGGCTGGACCGAAGGCGTACAGCTCATGCCCACTGGCTCTAAGTACCGCTTCTTCATACCCTACAACCTCGCATACGGCGAACGCGGCGCAGGACAGGCCATCCCTCCCTACGCAGCACTCATCTTCGACGTCGAACTCATCAGCATCGAAGGCTGATAGGGAGAGTTTAAGAGTTGAAGAGTTTAAGAGTTGAAAAGTTGAAGAGGTTACCCCGTCAACTCGTCAACACGTTAACCACAAAAACAAACACACAATAATATAATGAAAAAGATAATTCTCGCAGCCATCATAGCCGCCACAGGCCTCACAAGCTGCAACAACGGACAGCCCAAAGCCAACCTCAAGTCCGACATCGACACACTCAGCTACGAAATGGGTATGGCCATGTCGCAGAGCGAAGGCGAATTCCAAAACTACCTCAGCCAGTCGGGCAGCGACTCAGCCTATGTTGACGAACTCCTCAAGGGCTACGTCGACGGTATGAAAGCTGCCGACGACAAAAAGAAACTCGCCTACTACATGGGCGTCATGCAGGGCTTGCAAACCAAAATGCAACTCCCGCAAATCGAGTCACAAGTGTTCCAGGGCGACACCACAAAGCGCATCAGCGTCAAAAACTTTGTAGCCGGTTTCACCGCACAGGCCAAGAACAAGACCACCCTCAAAATCGGTGGCAAACTCGTTGACAAGGAAACTGCCCAGAAGCGCATCATGGACTACATGTTCGGCAGCAAAAAGCAGGAGAGCGAAGCCTTCATGCAGAAGGTAGCCCACCAGCCCGGCGTAGTAGCCCTCGGCGGGGGCGTTTACGGTAAGCAGCTTGCCAAGGGCACCGACCAGCACTGCACTGCCACCGACAGCGTCACTGTCAAGTACGAAGGCCGCCTCACCAATGGCCAGGTGTTCGACTCATCAGCCAACCAGCCTGGTGGTACAGTTACATTTAGCCTCCGCAACGTCATCAAGGGTTGGGGCATCGCCATTCCCAAAATGACTGTCGGCTCTACCTGGGAAATCTACGTACCTTACCAGGCCGCCTATGGCGAGCAGGGCACAGGCCCCATCCCCCCATTCGCAGCCCTCACATTCAAGGTAACCCTCGTTAGCATTAACAAGTAATAGGGCAGGGTAGAGCCAGGCTTATTTAGAGGCTCTAGCTTATCTAGAGCCTCTAGCCTTTCTATAGCGTCTAGCTTTTCTAGTTCTTCTAGAGCCTCTAGTATTTCTAGCCTATCTAGCCCCCCAAAAAAAGAAAGCTCAATGAAACTTCAAACCATCATAACCCTTGCCCTTGCTGTCACCCTTGGCAGCACCGGCGCCATGGCCCAAAAAGCCAAGAAAACCAGCAAAAAGTCAGCCCGCAAGGCACAGCCCGCAGCCACCCTCACACCAGCCCTCAAGGCCGTCGATGGCAAAACCTTCAGCTACGCCCTCGGTGTAGCCCAGGGCGAGAGCCTCAAGCAGTACCTCGTAGGCCAGCTCGGCGTAGACTCTGCCTATGTGCCCGAAGCCATACGCGCCATGACCACCAACATCTCTCCTGAAGAGCGCAAAAAGGCCGAAGCATTCGCAGCCGGACTCCGCATTGCCGAAATCAACAAGCGCAACCTGCCCAAAATCAGCGAGCAGGCCGCAGGCAAGGGCGACTCAACCTACGTAAGCCAGGCAGAGTTCGAGCGCGGTCTCACACAGAGCGCACTCGGCACAGCCACCACCCTCACACGCGACAGCGCCATGCAGATAGTCGAAGGCCAGTTCCAGTACCAGGCCGCCCGCTACAAGCAGGCCAATGCCGACTACCTCACTGCCAACGCCAAGCGCAAGAGTGTCACCACACTCCCCAGCGGCTTGCAGTACGAGGTGCTCACCAAGGGCAACGGCCCCGTAGCCACCGACTCCACCCAGGTTGAGGTACACTACGAAGGTTCACTCATCGACGGCACCGTGTTCGACTCATCATACAAGCGTGGCAAGGCAGCCACCTTCCGTCCCGACCAAGTCATCAAGGGTTGGAAAGAGGCCCTTACACTCATGCCCCAGGGTTCAGTTTGGAAGCTCTACATTCCCGCCTCACTCGGCTACGGCGAGCGCGGCACCCAGAGCATACCAGGCAACTCAACCCTCATCTTCACCGTCGAGGTCATCAAGGTGGGCAAGTAAGCAAGCAATGGGCAAGCATAGCTAAGCAATGTATTATGCCTATTGGGCCTATTATGCCTATTATGCCTAATGTGCCCATTATGCCCATTATCCCCATTCCCAGGCTGGCGCCATGGCGCCAGCCTTTTTTTTGCCCCCACGCCGCCCGTCAACGCGTTAATCAGCGTTAAAAGCCCCGTCCAGTCCGCGCCAACCCCCAATAATATTGTACATTTGTACCAATTTAGCCGCAAAGTGCACCAGCCACAGCGGCACAACCCCACAACAACCCACACACCACATGAACAAAGCCCATAAGCGTCCGCGCCGTCACACAGGCCGGTTCGGCACATTCACCACCTGCATCAGCATCACCATGGTGCTCATCATGATAGGCATCATCACCCTCTTTGCAGGCATGGCCACCAACTACAGCAACCAGCTGCGCGAAGGATTCACCGTCGAGCTAATGCTCACCGACAGCATCACACCGCAGCAAATGACAGCCACCCAGGCACGCCTCAAGGCAGCACCCTGGGCACGCCAAGTCACCTACATATCACAAGAGCAAGGCCTGCGTGACATGAACGAGGCCATGGGCACCGACATAGGCACCTTCGACGGCACAAGTCCCGTGCCCGCCGAGTTCGAGGTAAGTCTCAACGCCCCCTACGCCAATCTCGACAGCATCAAGCGTTACGAGCCCTCCATGCTTGCAATGCCCGGCGTGGCCGAGGTCAACTACCCCCGCGACATCATGCAGAGCCTCGACCGCACCATACCCGCCGTCACCCTTGGTTTGCTTGCAGTAGCCGCCCTTCTCGCCCTCGTGTCGTTCTCACTCATCAACAACACCATGCGCATGAGCGTCTACGCCCGTCGTTACAGCATACACACCATGAAGCTCGTCGGAGCCAGTTGGGGCTTCATACGTCGCCCCTTCATGTGGCAAGCCATGCGCATAGGTTTTGTGTCAGCCCTCATAGCCGGCGGACTCCTTTCCGCCGCCATGTGGTATCTGCAAACACAGGCCGGAGCCGGCAGCATCTACCTCAACACCCTTGTCACCCCCCTTGTGTGGGCCACCACCCTCGGTGCCATAGTTATTTGCGGCCTTGGCCTCACGGCCCTCTGCGCCTCCCTCTCGGTTAACCACCACCTCCGCCTCCGCGGCGGCGAAGTATACCTCAGATAAAAACTAGAAGCTCTAGAGGCTCTAGAAAAACTAGAAAATCTAGAAACTCTAGAAACTCTAGAATATCTAGAAACTCTAGAAACTCTAGAAAAACTAGCCCCCCAAGAAACCCCCAAAACACAACCAAACAATGCAACAGCAGCAAACACCCCTCAAAACTCCCAAGCAGCCAGTGTTCGCCTTTGGCCGCACCAACTTCATACTCCTTGCCGTAGGCATGGCAGTAGTCATCATCGGCATGGTGCTCATGTCAGGCACAGGCTCAGGCGAAACCACCTTCGACGCCAGCATCTTCGATGCACGCCACATCAAGTTAGCCCCCGCAGTATGCCTCCTCGGCTACCTCTTCATGATATACGCCATCGTGCGCAAACCACGCAAATAACCCCATACGCTCCTATAGCACAACCCCGATAGCATGACCACCATACAAGCCATCATCATGGGCCTCATACAAGGCCTCACCGAGTACCTGCCCGTAAGCAGCAGCGGCCACCTCGCCATCGCATCTGCCCTCACCGGCGTCGACGGCGAAAGCAGCATGACCTTCACCATAGCCGTACACGTAGCCACCGTGCTCAGCACCATCGTCGTGTTAGGCCGTCAAATAGGGCAAATCATAGTCGGCACATTCAGTCCCCTCGGCCCCGGCACAGGACTGCAGCGCCTCAATCCCAGCCAGCAGTACCTGCTCAACATCGTCATCTCCATGGTGCCCATAGGCATAGTCGGCGTATTCTTCAAGGATCAAGTCGAAGCCATCTTCGGTTCGGGCCTCACCATCGTAGGCATCTGCCTCCTCATCACAGCCCTGTTGCTCACCTTCAGCTACCTGGCACGTCCGCGCCAGCGCCAGAGCATCAGTCCCCTCCACGCCTTCATCATAGGCATCAGCCAGGCCCTCGCCGTGCTCCCCGGTCTCAGCCGTTCGGGCACCACCATTGCCACCGGCCTCATGCTCGGCAACAACAAGGCAACCATGGCCCAGTTCTCATTCCTCATGGTCATACCCCCCATATTGGGTGAGGCTCTGCTCGACGCCATCAAAATGACGAAGGGCGAATCCATTGGCGGTGACATAGCCATGCTCCCCCTCATAGCCGGTTTCATAGCCGCCTTCATCTCGGGCTGCGCAGCCTGCAAGTGGATGATAGCACTCGTCAGCCGTGGCAAACTCATCTACTTTGCCTACTACTGTGCCATAGCAGGTGCCGCCACACTCATCTACAGCCTTGTGGGTTAACGGGTCAACAGGTTAACGGGTCACCCCGTCAACTTTTCAACTCCTCAACTCCTCAACTCTTCAACTTCTCCCTCCCATGTTCCCCACCCACTACCTGCTGCCCGACGCAGCCCTGCAAGCCCTCACCCCCGCAGAGCGTCAAGCCCTGCCCTGGGCCGGTTTGTCAGAGTTAAGAGCCTACATAGCCCAGCCAGCGGCCTTCAACACCCCCGACGGCAATCCTCCCTCGGGAGGCATAGTGCCACTCATCATGGCCTTCGACAAGCCCCTGCACCAAACCTCCTTCCAGCTCGTGGCACAAGTGCGCCGCACCCTCACCCGGGCCTTGGGCGGCCAAAAAGTCAAGATAGGCCATGCCGGTACCCTCGACCCCCTCGCCACAGGCGTCATGGTCATTTGCGTGGGGCGCGCCACCAAACTCATAGAGCAGATGCAAGCTGGCGAGAAAGAGTACACCGCCACCCTGCAATTAGGCGCCACCACCCCCAGCTACGATCTTGAGCACCCCGTCGACCAAACCTATCCCACGGCGCACATCACGCGTGAGGCCATAGAGCAAGCCCTCGAGCAGTTCCGCGGCCCCATCATGCAGGTGCCCCCGGCCTTCTCGGCCTGCAAGGTCAACGGCAAGCGCGCCTACGACATGGCCCGTCAGGGCCAGCAAGTAGAGTTGCAGGCCAAACCCCTGCACATACACGAGCTCGAGCTCGTCAGCTTCGATGCCTCCACCATGCAGCTCGACTTGCGCATAGTGTGCTCAAAGGGCACATACATTCGCGCCTTGGCGCGCGACATTGGCCAGGCCCTTGGCAGCGGTGCCCACCTCACGGCCTTGCGCCGCACCCGCGTGGGCTACTTCACCGCCGCCCGCTGCTTCGACCCCAACCAACTGCCCGACGACCTGAAACAAGAGAAGAAATAGACCTCCTCGCAACTACCAACAGCAAGATATGAAACTCTCACAATTCAAGTTCAAGCTCCCGCAGGAGAGCATAGCCCAGTACCCTGCCCCCCACCGCGACGAATGTCGCATGATGGTGCTCCACCGCACCACAGGCGACATAGAGCACCTCATGTTCAAAGACATACTCAGCTTTTACAGCCCCCACGACGTGTTCGTGTTCAACGACACAAAGGTGTTCCCCGCGCGACTCTACGGCAATAAAGAGAAAACCGGTGCACGCATCGAAGTGTTCCTGCTGCGCGAACTCAACCAGGAGCTGCGCTTGTGGGACGTGCTCGTCGACCCCGCACGCAAAATACGTATAGGCAACAAGCTCTACTTTGGCGACGACGACTCCATTGTGGCCGAAGTCATTGACAACACTACCAGCCGCGGACGCACACTGCGCTTCCTCTACGACGGTGACCACGACGAGTTCAAACGCTCGCTCTACGCCTTGGGCGAGGCGCCCATACCACGCTTTATAGGCCGCGAAAGCGAACCCGAGGATCTTGAGCGCTTCCAGTGCATCTTTGCACAGCACGAGGGTGCTGTCACAGCCCCTACGGCCGGCATGCACTTCTCACGCGAGATGCTCAAGCGCATGGAGATAAACGACATCGACCGCGCATTCATCACCCTGCACTGTGGACTTGGCAACTTCCGCAACACCGATGTGGAGGACCTCACCAAGCACAAGATGGACTCTGAACAGATGTTTGTTGACACCCCATGCTGCGAACTTGTCAACCGTGCTAAGGACGAGGGCCGCAAAGTGCTCGCCGTAGGCACCACCGTGCAGCGCGCCCTTGAGGCAGCTTGCAGCACCGACGGCCACATCAAGGAGTATGAGGGCTGGACCAACAAGTTTATTTTCCCGCCTTACGATTTCACCGTGGCCGACAGCATGCTTGTCAATTTCCACTTGCCTTATTCCACGCTGCTCATGCTCACCACCGCCTTCGGTGGCTACGATTATACCATGCACGCCTACGACGAGGCGCTCAAGCATGGCTACAAGTTCGGGCCGTTTGGCGATGCCATGCTGATTATTGACTAAGCTAACAGGCTGCTTAACAGGCAGCTGATATGCTAATGGGCTGACGCCTTAGCGTTGCAAATAGTAACGCTAAGGCGTTAGCTCTTTTATTGTTATTGGGCCTATATTATGCCTAATAGGCCTAATATGCCCAATAGGCCCATTATGCCTAATATGCCTATTATGCCCCCCTACCGAATATATCTCAAAAAAGTGCGGTAGCCAATGCCCAGCTGCGGTTCTGCAAAGTGGCGCCATACATACTTCAGGCTGCGGGCCTGGTTGCCTGGCTCATAGTGCGCCATGGCCAGACGGCGCGCCTCAGAGCGGCGCACCAAGGTAGAGTTGCGTACGGTCATGGCTGCAAGGCCCTCCGCAGCCCGGTAAACTTGTTGCCCTCCGCGGGGCACACCCACGAGTCCGACACGCGTAGCAAGCCCTCGCTCTCGGCACGCACCACCGCCGGCAACTGCTGCACACCTACCTCCACACACAGCGCCTCGCCACGCCCTGCCGCACTGACCATGGCCTCGGCACGCGTGCCAAGCAACTGCGCCACACCACACACACGGCCCGCCGACAAGGCTGCCGCCCGGAGCCACACCTTGAGCCCCACACGGCCTCCGTCGCGCTGCAAACGCAGATAAGCCTCACGCGACACGGCATGTGCCGCACGCAACCGGCGCTCCTCGCCATCGCGCCCCGCTGTGGCCTCCGCCTCAATGGCCTGCAACTCCTGGCGGCGCTGCTGCACAAACTCGTGGTGGAACGTCTGTCCCACATTGCGCACATCGAAGGCTGCAAACGAACGGCCGTACACACCAGCCTTGTAGCGTGCCAGGAAGAGCATCACCTCGGTAAGCTTGAACTCTGCCACGGTGCCTACAAACGACCCTACAAAAGCCTCAATCTGTGCTGCGGCTGCCGAGGCGTCGCGGCTCTGCGATGTGAGGAACAGGTGCGTCACCTGCTCGTCGAGCCACATCACCGGGCAGCGTGGCCCGAAGAGCGGCGCCAAAGCCCCCACCGTGGGACACACCCACAGGTAGGCCCGCCGTGCCGACTGCGCCACCACGCCCCAGTTGGCGGGCGAGTAGTTGCGCATCACCGCCTCAAAAGTCGGGTTCTTCAGCCCCCATGCTGGCGAAATACCGCATTTGGCGAGCTGCATACTGCTCGAGAGCTTCAGCGCAAGCGCCTGCCTTTGTAGCGCACTGCTGCCGCTGCCAGAGGTTTGGCTGGGACTGGTAACTGAATACCCTTGGCTGGGACTGCTGGAGCTGGGGCTGCTGGGGCTGTTGGAGAGGTTGTTGGAGAGGTTGCTGGAGTTGTTGTTGCTGGAGATTGGCCCCGTCGTGAGCGGGTTGCACTGCATAGGAATGTTCATGGTTATTGGCACAGTTTGGTTCGGTAAAAAGGTTAGTTTGATTGATTGCGGCCATCGCGGCCGGTTGTTGGTATTGCATTTCGCGTCGTTGCCAGTTGCGTGCTGCGGCCTGCCATGAGCGCATGGGGTTGCGTCCCACCTTCCAGCCGTTAGCCTCGTAGTAGTCCACAAAGCGCTGCGCATCGACCAGCTGCAGTCCCTGTGTGCGGCAGAAATTCTCCACCTCCCACACGGAGGGCCGCTGCATGGGTGGTGTCCGGCGGCGGGTTGCGGGCTTGGGGGCTGCGGGTTCTGCCTTGGCCTCTGCTGCGAGTACGATGCTTGCAGGTTGGGCCTCTGCTGCCACTTCGACTGCTTCGACTGCTGCCACCTCGGTTGCCGCCTCGGTCGTTGCTGCCTTGGCCACTGCTGCCACCTCAGCCACTTGGCTCACCTCAGCTTCAGCCACCTCACCCTCAGCTTGGGCGTGGGGCGTGGTGTCACACACCACACTACTCTCTACACTCTTCTTTGTAATCTTCTTCTTTGTAATCTTATTCTTATTGTGTGCAGTAGGTGTGTGGTAAGGTGTGTGGTAAATTTCAGCATCGTCCTTTGTAACGTCTTGATACACAGTTATTAAGGAACAAGTAGGTGTGTTGTAGAGATGTATAGTACCTTTGTTGCAAAGGCTGTCAATAAAGTGGCGCACCTTGTAGCGTGACCACTCCCACCTTTGGCCCAGATATGCTTGTGTGGCAGCAATTTGTCCGCTGCGCACCGTCACTTTTGCTCCACCCACTTCTCTTTCAATTGGTTCGGAGCCATAGTAGGCCATTTGTAGCAGGTCGAGGTATGCCTCGCTCTGCGTAAAAACTCGTTTGCGCCGCCACTGAGCAGTGTCAAAAAATTCGCGCGGCACGGATACATAGCCGTTGTTCATGGTAAAATTTGGTTTTATGGTTATGTTGTAAGGTCTTGTATGCCCCTCGGCGGGGGCTGTCTATCCCCTCGGCGGGGGCTGTATACCAAAATGGGGAGGCCGTCGCGCCTCCCCGAGTACTTGTGTGTCGGGTTCCGAAAAAAGGAAGTGCTTACCCGATATACAATTTGGCCTTTCGGCCCGGCACACTAAGTAACATACAATTTGGTTGCGTTTTGTATCTAATACCGATGCAAATGTAATACGGTTTTTTCAATTTTCCAAATCGGCAAAATTGGGCTTTTTTTGAGTGTCAAAATATGACACTCGAAAAATCCGAAATGTTAAATTCGGGACGTAAATCGTTGAAAATCAGCACCTGATTTTTGAGCCTCGAAGTCCTGTGATTGTCTAAACGGGTGTTAATATTCGGGGTAAAAAGGGGACTGAATTTTATTGTTTATTAAGAAAACGCGGCTCGTGCTGAGGGGGTGGTGTGGTGGTGCAGGGTTGTAGGTTTGGGGTGGCGGGGCAGTTACTGTTTTATTGCTGTTTTGATGGTGTTGTGTGGCTGCTTTGATGGTTTTTCATGGCTGCGTGCAGGTTATGGCGCATGGCGTGCAGTGGGGCAAAACCGCAATAAATCTGCACACAATGTACAGAAGTGTGCAATAAGTAATGTGATGTTGTTAAACTTTCTTGCATATATGCATTTTTGTGGTGCGAAGGCTTGCATTTTTCTGAAAAGGCCGTATCTTTGCATCGTGTTTTTCATAGTATTAGATTTAAGGTTAACAAGGTTGGGATACAGTGGTATCCCATTTTTTTTGTCCCTACGTCAAGATGCCCCGTTGTGTGAGGGCTGAAAGACACATGTGCCACCCCGTAAAATTATTTGCTCCGAAAGGTTTTTTGCTCTGCCGTTGTTGGTGGGGGGCATGGCTTGTATCTTTCTTCTCTTTTCTTCTTCTCTTCTCATTTTCCCGACGCGAGACGCGTCGCCCCCATTAGAGCTAGCGTTTGGTGCTAGCGTTTAGAGGTAGCGTTTGGTGTTAGCGTTTGGTGCTAGCGTTTGGTGCTTGAAGAAACGCAAGCTCTAATGGGGCGACGCGTCTCGCGTCGGAATAGAGAAAGGAGAGATTGCAGAGAAAGGAGAGATAGTAGAAAAAGGAAGTGTGCTCGCGTTATGAGCTTCACACGCGCTCGCACAGCAGTAGGGCGTGTGTGCCGTCGGCCAGTGTGGTGGCAAAGATGTAGTAAGGGCCGCCGTCGCGGAGTTTGAGCCTTTTGCGCAGGGAGTCGACAGAGGCGGGAAAATTGCGCACGGCAAGGTTGGCCTGCGTGGTGACGCTGCGCAATGCCTTGAGTTGCGCCTTGCCAAAGGTGTAGGTGGCTCGGAGCTCGAAGGTGCGGCCCTGGAACTCGGGCACGAGGTGGTCGGCGGTGTAAAGATGGGTGTTGGTGTGCAACTTTTGCAACTGGTAGTGCAGGGCGGTGGTTTTGAAAGCACCCGCCTTCATGATGGCCGGTCCCGGCTCGTAGATGTAGCGCAGCGGTTGTGCGGCAATGGGCGGTGTGGCGTTGGCCTCTGCTTGCGGGGTGAAGGTGAGAGAACCGCCGGGTGTGCCGTCGGGCAGCATGTTGGCGGCTGTGATGAGGGGGTTGGTGCCGCCCTGGGCCTTGGCCTGGCGTGTGATGACGAGCAGGAGGTCCTTGCACTCGCCGGCGGTGGCCACGATGTGCACCTGGCTGACGCAGCCGAGGGCGCGCACGGCGGCTGCTATGTCGAGCATGGTGGATAGTTTGACCACTACCACGGGGGCTGCTTTGAGCATGCTTGGTGCGAGGGTTATGATGTCGGGCTGGCAGTCCTCGATGAGCACTGTTTTGCGGCCTGTGGCGGAGCGCCTTGCGGGGTCGATGAATATGAGGCTTGCGCTGTCGGGTGCGAGCTGTGTGAGGTGTTGTGTGGCGTCGGCATTGACGATGTGGGCTTGTGGCAGTGCGAGCAGTGGCATGTTGTGTGCTGCGAGCTGGCAGAGCTGTGGTTGCTGCTCTACGTAGGTGGCTTGTGCAAAGAGTGGCGCCATGAATGAGAAGTCTACGCCGAGTCCGCCTGTGAGGTCGACGAGGTGTTGCCTTTGTGCGGGGTCGGGCAGGAGTTGCTCTACAAGGCTGGCTTTGTACTGTGCTGCGGGTTGCCCTGAGCATTGCTCGAGGGCGAGTCGGGGTGGGTACTCTATGCCGGGGATTTGTGCCCAGAGTGGCACTTTGTTGGCCATGCGGCGGCGGCCTTCTTCTTGCTGGAGTATGTGTGCTGCGTTGGGCACGTGGTTGGCTGCAAGGTGAAGGGCCAGGCGGTCGAGGGGGAGGGTGGTGATGGGGGTGTTGGGCATGGGGGGAATATTAGGCTTGGTGGGCGGATTAGGCTTATTAGGCGATAGGCATATTAGGCTTAATAGGCATATTAGGCGATAGGCTTAATAGGCATAATAGGCGATGGGCATAATAGGCATAATAGGCATATTAGGCATAATAGGCGATAGGCATATTAGGCATAATAGGCATATTAGGCATAATATTAGGCGGTGGCATATTAGGCAATATTAGGCGTGGGCGGCTTGATGGGCGCTTGCCTAATGACAATAGGCATAACAGGCTTGCTTGGTGGCTTGCTTATTATGCCTATTGTGTTAAGTTTGGTGGGGTGTTATTTGGCTGGCTCGTTGAGCAGGGCGGCTATGGCGGCGTCGACCTTGGCAAAGTCGATGCGTGCGAGCGTGTTGTTCATGAGCTGGGCTATGCGGTCGTTGCACAGGTTGCCAATGCTGCCGGCGTGGGTGTGGTGAATGTGCTTGTCGGGGTGGAACTGGCCGGCTTCGATTTCGAGGCCCACCTTTTTGTAGGCGTCGCGGAAGGGGGTGCCGGAGGCTGCAAGGCGGTTGACCTCCTCGACAGAGAACATGGGGTCGTAGCGCGGGTCGTCGGTGATGTGCTCGTTGACCTTGATGCGCTCGATGATGTAGGTGGTCATGTGCAGACAGTCGATGAGGCGGTCGAAGGCGTGGAGGAAGGCCTCCTTGAGCTCTTGCAGGTCGCGGAAGTAGCCCGAGGGCAGATTGTTCATGATGAGTGTCATCTCCTGTGGCAGGGCTTGCAGACGGTTCATGCGGGCACGTATGAGTTCGAACACGTCGGGGTTCTTTTTGTGCGGCATGATGCTTGAGCCGGTGGTGCATTCGTCGGGGAGCTTGATAAAGCCAAAGTTTTGTGAGTTGAACATGCAGGCGTCGAAGGCGAGTTTTGCCACTGTGCCTGCCACTGAGGCGAGTGCGTAGGCCACGTTGCGCTCCATTTTGCCGCGTCCCATTTGTGCGTACACCACGTTATAGTCCATGGAGTCGAAGCCGAGCAGTGTGGTGGTCATTTGCCGGTTGAGGGGGAATGATGAGCCGTATCCGGCTGCCGAGCCGAGCGGGTTGCGGTTGGTGAGTCGCCATGCGGCTTCGAGGTAGAGCATGTCGTCGGCCAGGCTTTCGGCGTAGGCTCCGAGCCATAGTCCGAAGCTTGAGGGCATGGCCACTTGCAGGTGGGTGTAGCCCGGCATGATGATGTGTTTGTAGCGTTCGCTCTGCTTTTGGAGTTCGTCGAAGAGTTGTTTTACGGCCTCGATGACTTGTTGGAGTTTGTGGCGTGTGTAGAGTTTGAGGTCGACGAGCACTTGGTCGTTGCGTGAGCGTCCGGAGTGTATTTTTTTGCCCATGTCGCCGAGTTTGCGTGTGAGCATGAGTTCTACTTGTGAGTGCACGTCTTCAATGCCGTCTTCGATGACGAACTGTCCGTTTTGTGTGGTGTGGTAGATGTGGCGGAGCTCGTTGAGCAGTGGCTGGAGTTCGTTGTCGGCAATGAGGTTGATGCTGTGGAGCATGGTGACGTGGGCCATGGAGCCGAGTACGTCGTAGGGGGCGAGGTAGAGGTCGAGCTCGCGGTCGTGGCCTACGGTGAAGCGGTCGATTTCTTCGAGTGGTTGTGTTGATTTTTCCCAGAGTTTCATAGTTGGATGTTGATTGGGTTATTGGGGGGTGATGGGCATAATAGGCTTGATGGGCATATTAGGCTTGATGGGCATAATAGGCATATTAGGCTCAATAGGCATATTAGGCTCGATGGGCATAATAGGCATAATAGGCTCAATAGGCATATTAGGCTTGATGGGCATATTAGGCTCAATAGGCATATTAGGCTTAATGGGCATATTAGGCTTAATAGGCATATTAGGCTTGATGGGCATAATAGGCTCAATAGGCATATTAGGCTTGATGGGCATATTAGGCATAATAGGCTTAATAGGCATATTAGGCTTGATGGGCTTGTTGGGCTGCTTATTGGGCTTGATTAGAGTTCTATTTGTTCGGCGCTGACATTTTCGTGCATGAACATGGTGGCGCTTTGGTTGAATTTGTCGGGGCTCTCGGTGCTGAGGTAGTGGCATGTGCCACGCTGTGAGAGCATGGTGTTGAGTTCGGGGTGCCGCATGAGGTACTTGCGCAGTGCTGCTGCCACGTACTCGCCCTGTGGCACGATGCGCACGCCGGGGGGGGTGTACTTGACAATTTTGTTCATGAGCAGCGGGTAGTGTGTGCAGCCGAGAATGAGTGTGTCGATGTCGGGGTCGAGGCGCATGATGCCTTCGATGCGCTTTTTGACAAAGTAGTCGGCGCCTGGCGAGTCGTACTCAAAGTTTTCGACGAGTGGCACCCACATGGGGCATGCGAGCGAGGTGACGGTGATGTCGGGGCATAGTTTGTGCAGCTCGAGTGTGTAGGAGCCGGAGTTGACGGTGCCCTGTGTGGCGAGCAGTCCGATGTGGTGTGTGTGTGTGAGTGGGCCTACGGCCTCGACGGTGGGGCGTATGACTCCGAGCACGCGGCGTGTGGGGTCGAGTGTGGGGAGGTCGCGCTGCTGTATGGTGCGCAGGGCTTTGGCCGATGCGGTGTTGCAGGCGAGTATGACGAGCTGGCAGCCTTGCTGGAAGAGTGCTTGTACGGCTTGCAGGGTGTATCGGTAGATGATGTCGAAGGAGTGTGAGCCGTAGGGTGCGCGTGCGTTGTCGCCGAGGTATATGTAGTCGTACTGTGGCAGCAGTTGCCTTATTTGCCGCAGTATGGTGAGTCCGCCGTAGCCGCTGTCGAAGATGCCTATGCGTGCCTGTCCTGGTGTGATGGGCGGCAGTGGCGTGTGGGGGTTAGTGTTGGGTGTGTTGTTCATCGCGTAGGGGTTGTAGTTTTTCGATGACGTAGGGTGTGGCGTTTTGTCCGGCTTGTGGGTGTATGAAGGGGTAGGTGCCTGTTGAGGTGTCGATGATGTATTCGTAGCCGTGCTCGAGTCCGGTGTCTTTGATGGCTTGGTTGAGTCGTTGGCGCACGGGTGCGAGCAGTTGTTGCCAGGTGGCGGCTATGAGTGAGTCGGCTTGTTGCCGGAACTTGATGTTGCGGTCGAGTGCTGCTTGCAGGTCGGCTTGGCGCTTGGCGAGTATGTTGGGTGTGAACTGGCTTTGGCCTTGTAGCAGTTCGGTGTATTGGCGCTGGAATGTTTGCTCGTTGTATTGTGTTTCGGCCTTGTAGCGCTGTGTGAGCTGCTGGAGGTCGGCTTGTGCCTTGTGGTAGTCGGGCATGGTGTGCAGTATGGAGTCGGCGTTGATGTAGCCGAACTTGATGGTGCTTTGTGCCATGGCTGCTGCGCTGATGAGTGTGGCGCAGATGAGTGTGATGGTGCGGTGTGTGCTCATGTTGTGTTGGAGGGATTGGTTTGTGCTGCGAAGATACGAATTTTAGGAGGAATAGGCGTAATGGGGGTGGGCATATTAGGCGTGATGGGCATGATAGGGGATAGGCATAATGGGCATAATAGGCATATTAGGCATGATGGGTGATAGGCATATTAGGCATATTAGGCATGATGGGGGATAGGCATAATGGGCCTAATAGGCATATTAGGCGGTGGGCATGATGTGGCATAATAAAAAAGGCTGGCGCCTGGCGTTGCTGCTTGCAACGCTGAGGCACCAGCCTTGTGTGTGTGGGTGTATGTAGTTATTACTCGCGGTTGGCACGTTTGCGTGCGAGGTGGTCGAGTATGACTTTGCGCATACGCATGGACTTTGGTGTGACTTCGACGTACTCGTCCTCCTTGATGTATTCGAGGGCCTCTTCGAGGCTGAATACGACGGGGGGGATGATGCGGGCCTTGTCGTCGGCACCAGATGCACGCATGTTGGTGAGCTGCTTGGCTTTGGTGACGTTGACTACGAGGTCGTTTTCGTGGACGTGCTCGCCTACTACTTGTCCGGCATATACTTCGTCCTGGGGATTGATGAAGAAGCGGCCGCGGTCTTGCAGCTTGTCGATGGCGTAGGCAAATGCGGTGCCGGTTTCGAGTGAGATCATTGAACCGTTGGAACGGCGCTGTATCTCGCCCTTGTAGGGCTGGTACTCCTTGAAGCGGTGGGCCATGATGGCTTCGCCTTGTGAGGCTGTGAGCACGTTGGTGCGGAGGCCGATGATGCCGCGTGAGGGTATGTTGAACTCGATGTCGACGCGCTCGCCCATGTTTTGCATGGAGGTCATTTCGCCCTTGCGGCGTGTGACCATGTCGATCATTTTTGATGCGAACTCTTCGGGCACGTTGATGGTGAGCTCTTCGATTGGCTCGCACTTTTGTCCGTCAATTTCCTTGTAGATAACCTGTGGCTGGCCTACTTGCAGCTCGTAGCCTTCGCGTCGCATGGTTTCGATGAGGATTGAGAGGTGGAGTACGCCACGTCCGCTGACGATCCATGAGCCTTCGGTTTCGGAGGGTCGTACGCGGAGTGCGAGGTCTTTTTCAAGCTCTTTGTTGAGTCGGTCGGCAATGTGTCGTGAGGTGCAGAATTTGCCTTCTTTGCCAAAGAACGGTGAGTCGTTGATGGTGAAGAGCATTGACATGGTGGGCTCGTCGATGGCGATGGTGGGGAGCGGCTCGGGGTTTTCGAAGTCGCAGATGGTGTCGCCGATTTCGAAGTTTTCGAGTCCGACTACTGCGCAGATGTCGCCTGAGCTTACGGCGTCGGTTTTTTGTCGTCCCATGCCCTCGAAGGTGTGCACTTCTTTGATTTGTGTTTTTTCGAGTGTGCCGTCGCGGTGTGCGATGGTGCATTTCATGCCTTCGCTGATGGTGCCACGGTGTACGCGTCCTACGGCTATTCGGCCGGTGTAGTTGGAGTAGTCGAGTGATGTGATGAGCATCTGTGGCGTGCCTTCAAGCTGCTGTGGCGCGGGTATGACTTCGATGATTTTGTCGAGGAGGTAGTTGATGTTGTCGGTGGGCTGGTTGTAGTCGGGGCCCATCCAGCCGTTTTTGGCTGATCCGTATACTACTTGGAAGTCGAGCTGGTCTTCGGTGGCTCCGAGGTCGCACATGAGGTCGAATACCATTTCGTAGACTTCTTCGGGGCGGCAGTTGGGTTTGTCGACTTTGTTGACTACGACGATGGGTTTGAGGCCGATTTGCAGTGCTTTTTGCAAGACGAATCGTGTTTGTGGCATGGGGCCTTCGAAGGCGTCGACGAGCAGTATGCAGCCGTCGGCCATGTTGAGCACGCGCTCGACTTCGCCACCGAAGTCGGAGTGTCCCGGTGTGTCGATGATGTTGATTTTGACGTCTTTGTATCTGATTGATACGTTCTTTGAGAGGATTGTTATGCCGCGCTCGCGCTCGAGGTCGTTGTTGTCGAGAATGAGTTCACCTGCGTTTTGGTTTTTGCGGAAGAGGTGTCCGGCGAGTAGCATCTTGTCTACGAGTGTGGTTTTACCGTGGTCTACGTGGGCAATGATGGCAATGTTACGAATGTCTTGCATTTTACTAATACCTTTTATCTATGTGGGTGCAAAGTTACGTATTAGTTTTTTTTTGTGGTGTGTGTCGGAGGGAAAATGTGTGGAGGGGGGGTGCTAAGGGGTGTGTTGGCCGCTTAGCGCGGGAGGGTTGTGTTGGCCGCTAACGCGGGAGACATAAGAACATAAGGACATAAGAACAGAAGAGTTGGGCGCTTACCGCGCGAACATAAGAACATAAGTTTCTCTAAAAAAGAAATTAGGAATAGCCAAAGTAATATGCAAACCTCCAGTATTAGTTCCCAAAACCGCACAAGAATCCAGTCTCTCCAAATTAGGAGAGATGGCACATGTGTAAAAAAGTATTTTTCTCTTCTAGCTCAAGGCTATACGTGGGCATCCACAAGTATCCAAGGCTTTGGCTAATTTACAAGGACGGA
>OKSZ01000491.1_pt1 | contig 18899 bp, 10 predicted proteins | sample 1606081 | NCBI WGS metagenome assembly OKSZ01 (sample SAMEA3879504, study PRJEB24766) | human gut metagenome | biome: human-associated habitat; feature: feces | place: USA | collected 1985/1987 | reverse complement strand
CGCCATTCGGGTTCGCGTTGTTGTTGCCACGATAGACCACACGGCCGGAGGCAGTGGATATGTAGTAGATGTCGCAGTAATTTGTCGAGGAGGAACCCGAAACGGAACCCACCGGAATCACGTCCATATATTTGCCATGCGCCACGGCGGTAATCCAGATACCGGAACTCACGGAACCCTTAACCAGGCGGGTACTGCCGTCAGGCATCCAGATGCGCCACTTCCCGGAATTGCCCGTGTCATTAGGAAGATCCACGCCGTCCATCATGTCATATTTATGACCATAGATGTCCTCGTAGCCAAGGCAGCAAATATTATTCACCTGCGTAACCGTGGCCCCGCCGTAGTCATCCTTCTCACGGTACCACGCATACTGGTGGACGGAGTTTTCTATCAGGCTGTTCGTCACATTAGGGTTGATTGAGGAGGCTTCCTCGTAGCCGATCGTGTCCGTCATCCCGCGGCTGGCAGTACCACCCGTAGTACGGTTGTTCGTGTGAGAGCCCGCGCCGCATTGTTCCTGGCTGTCACGACGACCGTACTTCGCGTAGAAAAGATTCGCGATGCGCGAGTGCATAAGGGCATCAATCTGCTGCATACCGCGCTGGACACTGTAATAGTGGAAATCAGCCCAGGTCATGCTCGCCGTAGTGCTCCCGCCGGTAATGCAGGCGCGAAGTTTGGAACCGACAACACTGCTGCCCACAACGGCACACAAGTGCTCGTCATTAGGCGCCCATTCGGGTTCCATATCCTCGATCCTGTCACTGTTAGAAAGGACAACCTTATCGAACTCTGCCGTGTTCAGAATGGAGAAGTGAAGAGCAGTGGCACCCTCCGGAACATCGGCAATCAGGTACATACCGGCCTCGAACTTGTTGCTCAAGGTAGGGACGACGATTGAACTGATGACCGTGCCGGAATCGTCTGTGAAAATGCTTCCGACAAGGCTTGTACCGGGAACGCTCGGGAAACGCACACGCTTGTAACCGTCCACGTTCACCTTGCATACCGAATACGTACTGTCAGTACTGTAGCTGTTCGAAAGCGTATCCTTTCCGCTCATGATCTTACGACCGGAAAGATAACCGCCACTCGTGCCCTTAATGTCGTCAAGCGTAAGGACGTCAGCATCCGGAACGGAAGGCATGTTATCCGAACCGTTACTGCTGTAACAGGAGTAATGCTTGCCGTTCAGGTAATCATTGATACCCTTGCTCCAGAAGAAGGGCTCGTACATCATCCAGTCACCTTCAGTGCCGTCCAGTCTGGCAGCCGTGCCGTCGGCGTACTTGTTGCTGTCCGTGTCGTCCAGCGGGTAGTAGGTCATCTCACCGTCCAGGTTGTTCACCGTGGTATCAACGTTCGCCATGTTCACACCCCGCGTCGTCGCTTTTTTAGTCACTTTAGCAAGTACACGGTGACGCTGCTTCAGGATGGCGGAAATATGACCGCTCACCTCATACGCGTTGTCATACTTGTAGCCGGTACCGTTGTCAAGGTTGCTCACGTTCGCGTCATCCGATACCTCGTCGTCGAACTCGATCATCGTGTATTCCGGCTGCCGGATATTCAGTTCCGGGAAGTGCGCCTTCAGAGCGCTGTACGTATCGTCATCAATGTAGCGCGTGAGCTGTACCGTACCCACCAAGGCGCACGTGTCCGTAGTGTTGCCATCGGAATCCACACCGCCCATCCCGACAAACTTATTCAGCCACGTACCGTCATCCTCGCGGTCAATACCGGTTACTCTGATACGTTCCACACCCGTGCAACGGCCCAGCAGGGTTTCCCAGTCAATACCTGGACAACTGTCAAAGATGAAGGTCTTCACCTTGCTGTAGCTTTCCAATGTCAGCCCGCCGGTGGTCAGTCTGCCCAGATATTCCAGACGGAGGCTGGTCAGTGTACCGGGAAGGTGGAGCAGCGTCACGGGAGAACCCTTGGCTAGCACCACGCTCTGCACCTGCGTACCGCGGGCCTCAAGTTCTTCCAGCTTGGTCTGCGCACTCAAATCCAGCTCGGTACTGGTACTTCCCCCGGTTTTCGCCTGTGCCTGGTTACGAAGGTTGAGTTTACGTAGCTGCTTGCAGTTGCCGATGTTCAACCACCAGCCGGTACTGCCGTTGCCGGAACTTTGAAGGTTCAGTTCGCGCAGCACGGTACATTTGCCCAGGTCGAAAGCGTTTTTCAGGTGGTCGGCGGCCCCGCTCATATCCAGCACCTTCATACGGCTCGCGCCATAAACCCTCAAGGGATCGTTCACCGTATAGGCACCGGTGATGGAAAGGCTCGCAGCCGCATCTTTCTTGATGATGCCGGTATTCCCTATATTCGGGCTGTTGTTCGTACCGTAGCCGAAAGCATAAACCTCGTTGGCCGTAATCTTCAGCACGTCGGGGGTGTCAGCAGCCGTACGTGCCAGATAGAGGTCGATGTTGTCACTGGTGAAATTGCTCGTGCCGTACTTGGCATCCAGAAGGGCGAAACGATTACGCACGAAATATTCACGGTGCGCACGGTTACTGCCCTGAAGGGCGTAGATGAACGGCCACACCTTGCCGTACATCTCCTGCGTGGCGGGCAGGATGTACTTCAGCTCGCCGCTCTTGTTATAGGCACGGTCGCACCAGTTGCCCGCCTGCTCCACGTTCAGCATGTCCAGGACACGGCTGGTGGTAAGTACACCGCGAAGAGCCTGCGCCTGTGTCTTCAGGTCAGCGTCCAGGTTGGCCAGAACGAGGTTCCAAAGCCAGCTGTCACGGCCTTCAAAGGCATATTTCCCGGCCTCGGCGTCATAAGTGTCGCGGTCGGTGGTGTAGTCATACACCAGGAAACAGTCGTTACGTTTTCCCATCTGGGTATCACCGTCGTAGTAGGTGATGTACCATATCAGGCCGTCCCACGTGCGCAGCATCATGTTCTTCGCACGCTGGTCAACGGCAAGGAAATAGTCCGTCCAGAGGTAATACGTCAGCAGGAAAGCCTTGTCGAAATAGTCACTTATCTCGTCCCTGAACTTCTCGCTCTTAAAAGTGGAGAGGTCGGCGCTCGTCGCACCGTCCGGAACACACGAGCGTATCCATGCGTACAGCCGTTTCACGGCCGTACGCTGCGACTCGTCAAGGCCCGCCCATTTCACATCATCCGGAACGTTGGTCTCGGCACCGGCATCAAACACCTCCTCCAGATGAGCGTCACTTGTGGTCTTGAAAAGGCACATGGCCTCGGTATTGTTCAGCATTTCCAGAGTGAGGGGACAGGCAGGATCGTAACCCTCCACGCCACTAAGGCCGAACAGGTCGCCGCTCTTGCTTTTCTCGTTGTTGAAGTTGTATTGCCCCACATAGTTGTTCTCGCCGTCCTCCGCAGCCGCCACAAACATGTCGATAGGCACACCGTCGATAGCGGTACGCACGGTGACCGCGTTCAAATCGCTGCCGCCCGTCTCGTACTGGTAACGCTGCGGAGGGGTGAGAAGCCCCATCTCCTTCAGCACGTCGTTGAACAGTTTGGCACCGCCTGTGTTCAGCGACATGGACGAGTCGGAATAATCACTCTTCAGACAGATCAGGTTCATGGCGATGCCACCGGGACGGACGGGATATTTCTTTTCCGCCTGCTCCTTGCCGCCAACGGTGAAGCTAAGGTTCGTGCCGCCCTTGCTGATATAGATACGGATGTTCTTGCTCGGATATTTCGTGGAACTGGTACCCTGAATACGGATATAACAGTCACGGAGCACGAAGTCGTATTCGGATCCGAAAGGGGAGTAATAGAAGATATCCGCCGAAAAGTCCGTCTTCTTGTTGTTCTCGGCATACACGTCATCGAGCTTGTTCTGGCGCACGATACGCAGCACCCCCTTGCCCTTGGCACGCAGCTTGTCCATATCCACAGTGTCGGTATCACCCAGGATATCGTTCTCCTCGTACAGCGCGATCATCTCCTCACCGTCCGCACTGTCCACCATCCGGTTCTCCAGTTCCTCGTCGTCACTCAACCGGCGGGTATAGATACGCACGCTCTTTACCTCCACGTCCGCCCCGGCGCTGTCAATGGTGATATATTTCGGATTGTCCTGGCGGAAGCTGAAGGCGTTGTCGTAGATGTCGGCACCGGTACGGTTGCCGTCCACATAAAGCTCCATCAGACGGCTCTCATTGCGGGTACCCACCATGAGGGCCACCTTGATCCACCGGTCTTCCACATAATTCGTGCCCAGCTTGATCTCACGCTCCACCAGCTCGTCGTCCTCGTTGGTATAGGACACTTTCTCACCGGTCTTGAAACTCGCTTCCGAAGGGGTGATATAAAGCCCCTTGCCACTGTCGAGACAGTCCACAACTGCGGTATCGCTGTCAGTGGGATTGCTTACCCGGAGGGTCAGTTCAATGGTCAGCCCCGTACTTTTCACATCGGTGGCAAAGGGCCGGTAGCCGATGACGGCTTTCGCACCGTTGGTCAGCTTCAGCGCCTCACCCGTCCAGCCGTTGCTGCTCCAGTCAAAACCCTCGAACGTGGTCTCCACGCCGTTCGACTCCCATGTTCCGGGGTTACTCTCCCCGTTGCTGCGGCCCGCCGCGTCAAGCTTGACCGCCAGGCCGTAGGTGGCCTCGCTGATATCGATACCGCTCTCACCCACGTCGATGCGCAAAGTGTACCCGGTCGGACCGGCTTTCAGGACAAGCGTCTGCGTGCCTTCCTCGGTAAACCGGTTACTGTAGGTCATCATGCTGCGGGGAGCGCTCACGGTACTGCTCTTGACGCCGTTTTTCCAGAACTCCACTTCAGCGGGCACACGGTCGGGATCATAGGCCACCCAGTCGAAAGTGAGCTTCTCGTAGCGGCCGGCTTCAAGGACCGGCTCCAGATGCTCGTCCCGTCCGAGGACATGCCCGTCGGCATGAATGAGCTTCAAACCGATGAAGGGCGCGCCGGTTCCGGCCTTCAGCAGGTCGATATGGATGCTCTCGCTTTTCAGCGTGAGGTCGTCAGTTTCCATCTCGGCCACCAGCTGGGCGGTATGCCGCCCCACGGACAGGCCGGTCATGGAAACCTCGAAACTGCCGTTCGTCGTGCCGCTGCGGGTGACCGTATGCGCGTTCTGCTGTACACCGTCCACGTACAGGCTGACGGTTTTCGTGCCGGTACCGCTCACGGCGTAGGGTATACTCGCGGAATCATAGGTACCGTAACCGCCGTTCTGGATGGTGGCCGCCAGGTTGTAACCGCAGGAAAGGGACAGGGTGACGCTCTTCACGCTCACGTACGCCTGCTTCTTCTGCGCCTTGCCCGTGGTGGGATCGGTAGTCTCGGCAATGACGTAGATGTCGCTCGTGCCCACCAGCAGGTATTTGGTCAGGTCAAGGGTATAGGTACCCTTGCTCACTTCCTTCAGCGAGGAGGAATAAGTGGTGGTCGTCCCGCGCTTCACCTGGATGGTGACGGTCGCTTTCTGTCCGGTACTGCTACCCTTGTCATCACCGCCGGCAACCTGGTGGTCATAGGTATAGGTAAGTTTCACCGCTCCGCCTTCCTTCACGGTTTTCTTGTCGGTCTCGGCAAGCAGCACGATCTTGGTGGTGGAGGACTCACCGCCGCCACCGCTGCCGGCCGGGATGTCAACGCTCGCGATCTCCGCCCCGCTCTTGTTGGTCAGCGCAAGGCGGACACTGCTCTCGTCGTCGCTCACTTCCGCGCTCATGCCGAACACGGTACCGGCTTCCACCTCCTGGAATTTGGCGGCGACGGTCTTGTTCTGGACGGGATTGGTACTGTCAGCATCCAGGCTCTCGTCCACTTCCAGCTTGTCGATGGTCAGATCCACGTTGCCCTCGCTGTCGGGAACTTTCTTCTCGCCGTTCACCGTCAGGCTCTTCATCGTTCCGGCACCGCCGAAGTCCTCCCAGCTCGCCTCCTGCTCCCAGCTCGACAGACTTGTCCCCACGAACTGTTTGGTCTCCCATTTGCCCTGCGAGACTTCATAGGTGATGCAACGACCCTTGTAACGGTATTTCTCATCCACGGCACCAATCGCGGAGGAAAGGACATAATAACCGCTCTCCAAAGGGACTTCCGCCGTCACATTATACGTGTTACCGCCACCGCCCGTACCACCGGGAATATCAACGGAGGCAATCTCCGTCCCGGTCTTCCCCAGCAGGGTGAGTTTCACCGTGTCGTTCTCCTCATCAGGGACGGCCGTCATGCCACCGACCAAACCGTCGTTCACACCGGCGGCGGCATCCTCCGCCTGTTTCGCAGCCGCGGATGCCGCTGCCGCGGCGGAATTTGCAGTTTCAGCAGCCTGATTGGCGGTACCGGCCGCATCAGACGCCATACCCGCAGCTTTATTCGCCAAAGCCGCAGCATTATCCGCTTTCGTGGCAGACGCATTCGCCGTGGCAGCGGCATCATCGGCCGGTTTACGCAAAAGGGTGAGCGGAGCACTCACCAGCTCACTGCCGCGAAGGGCGGGGAGACTTTTGATATTGTCAAGGGAGCTGACCTCCACAAGTTCATCAACGCTCTGGCTCTCGGCCTTGATAGCGTTCAGGATCTCCTGTTTTTCCGCATTTGTCATGGCTAATCCTCCATTACCCTTCTATCTGTTTCACTATTTGGGAATAACAGCCCGGAGTAAGACCGGTGACAGCTTCCTTTATCAAAACCGCATCCTCCGATGTCAGATCCACATCCGCATCGGAACCCATAATCCTCATGCAAAGACTGTAAGCATGTAATTTCCTTTCATTATCCGTCTGAATATTACCGCTCGGACGGAAACCGGTACCGTTGAACAGGCACTGGGAGACTATGACTCCCATACACTGGGGTTTCTTATCAATCAACAGCACGCTACCGTCGAAATCCTTAAAATACACATTAAAATTTACTTTCATATCCTTTATTTTTAGATATATGTCATCTTAACGACAATTCCATTAACAACCTCAAGGGTATAGTTATAAGTTATAAAATCACTCTTTACAGCCCACTGGAAGGTACCTGAAACACCCTTTCGGTAACTGTATGTCCCATCGCTGGCCAAGCTCCATCCCGTACCGTAATTGTTCGACAGGATATCACCACAATACACCGCCCCGTTCACATGCACACCACCGTCAAAATAGCCGGCATAAGTATTGGCACTGATAGGATAGCTTTGACCAGAGGACTTGCTGGAGGCATAGATAGCGGCACCACCCAGATTCGAGCCTACGGCCTTGACACCGAAGCGTCCCTGCGTGGCGGCATTAAAGGACACATCCACAATACCCTCCATGTCCGTTTGTGAGACACCAAGTTTCAGACTGCGGGAATCATTGCCGAAATAATCACCGGCTTTCCAGTACAACCGTCCGGAATCAATCGTAAAACCGCCGATTTTACCCTCATAGGCATACACTGTACCGTAAATCTTGGCGTTGCGCGTCTCAATACTACCGTCTTCCAGAATCTTGAAATTATCATTAGCCGTAACAAGTCCCTCCAACGTGATATTATCGCCCTTGATTTTTACGCCGTCACCCCCAACACCTACAAGGGATTTCAAATTTCCATCACCGTCAATGGCATACAACCCGGAATATTTGGAAGTAACCATCAGGCCGGTCTCTTCCAGCAGGTTCTCGTCTTTGTCGAACACCGCCGCCGAAATCTTTACCAGACGCTCCGACTGCTCGAAAAGGGTTTTATAACGGTGTGTCAGGGATTCCACACGGTCGGTGCTCAATATGAGCATATACAGGTAAATATCACCGGTAAAACTCAATTTAAAATCACCTGTACCGTTCCAGAGTCCGCTACAAGTGTACTGTACGTACCCGTCGGTCGCGGACAGTTCTTCCTCCACCTCCATGCTGTTGAAATTGGCAAAGCCTGTCTTATCCACACCCACAAACTCCACACGCAGCGTGCCGGCCTTGGCACAGCGGTAAAAGAAAGTCAGGAACACCGGGACGGCTTCCTTCTCCCCACTGTCATTTTCAGGCATGGAGGGAATACTTTTCAGGTTCTCACGTTTCTGGAGGATGTACTTGTTACGAATCCGGACAACCGTACGGCCGTCATCCTCGGTCACGCTCGCGCTGTCACCCTTCCTCGTCAAGACGTTACCGTTCGCCCAGATCCACCGGTTGCCCACAAGGAAGAACACGGTCTCGTTCTCCGTGTTCCACTTCATAAGGCCGTTATCAAAGGCGGGGTTATTCAGGTAGCCGCGCTCGGTGGCGAAGTCATTCCGCAGGGCGGTGACGGAACTGACGATTTTCCCCTCGACTATCTCGAACTTCGTCTTGATATCCTCGCCCGTTACCAGAAGGAACGTACCACGCAGGTAGGCGTTGTCGCTGTACAGGCCATCACCGTGAGGCTGGTTGTCTGAAGGGAACCAGTCATCACTGATACCGTCAAGGTTGCCCAAACGGGCACGCAGGCAGCCGGTGAAGTTCTTCGCCTTCACCACGTCCATCACGTCCACACGGGGCTGCCCGTCCTCGGTGGCGGAGATCAGGATCAGGTTCTGGCGCAACGGATTCTCCGTGTTGCCCATCAGCACGCACTCGTCACCAGACTCCGGAAGAGAAGCGCCGAACTCGTCCTCGCCTACGAGGATGGAACCACCCTCCACGCCGGCCACCTCAACCCAATAGCTTTTCAAATTCCCGCCGCTGAAGGTCTGGCAGCGCATGAGGTCATGGGCCACGAAAGTGTTCTCCTGCTCGAAGGTGATCCTCCAGTAACCGCCCTCAAGAACAGCGGTCTTTATTTTCCCGTTGGCGGCACTGACACAAAGCTGGCCGCCGACGCTGCGTACCTTCTCGATAAGCAGCTCCAATACTACCATGACCTGGCGTACCGTCAGCTTGTCGATGGTAAGATGGGACAAAGCGTCCTCCATCCACAGCCGCCACCCCTCACCGAAAAGACCGTCCACGAATTTCGGGCTGCGAAGAAGCTCACGCACGACAAGGGTCAGCAACTCGGCATTGCCCTTGTCATCAATACCCGCATTATCCTCCTGTCCGAAAGAGGCTCCCGCTTCGAAGGTGATCTTCCCCTTTGCACGGTCATTCTTTTTTTTGCTGATGTGTTCCGCCTGGCTTCTCCGCGCGGAAAAAAGATTGTTGTCCGTAGGCAGTGTCTTGTCCCAGCTACGGATAATGTCAGGAAGCGCGGCACCCTCCGCCTTTGACTTCGTATAGTTTTTCAGTTCCCCGATACTGTCATTCACCCGTTCAAACGCACCACTATGCAGGGCATCGCTGATCTCGATGTCCATCTCCCCGGGTTGGTTCACCTTCCGGGTAATTTTCGTGATACGGCTGCTGCGATAACCGGTTTCGGGGAAATACTCCTCGCTTTCAAGTCTCACACGGCGGCCTACGGACAGGGAAACACCGTTCTCCTCAATCCACACATGGTCGGTCGGGGCCTTGTAAACGGCAAGATCCTGCCAGTGTTCGGTATTGAACTGTTCCACCGCCGTAAGAAACTCCTCCTCGGCAAGCGGGTAATATTCGTCCGGCATACGGATATTCCAGAGAATATAACGGTCACCGGATTTCGGAATAAGTTTGCCGCCGGGGAGTTGCGTGTCATCATCATAGGGCCATATCGTAATAATCTCGAACTCACGGGTGGCACTGTTGAAATTCACCTCGAAATAGTGGTCCTCACCCTGCCCCAGTCCGGAAAGGTCACCGTCCTGGAACGATACACGTTTGGTCTCGTCGGGCAGCTCGTAATCGTTCGGATCGAAATTCAGGCTGTCGTCCCTGAAATAATAGACCGTGAAAGGGTTGCCGTCGTCATCTTTCACATCTTCGCTGCGCACACTGCTGACAGCCCCGATCCTGCGGGGATAAATGCCGCTGAAGGCGTCTTGCTCGTAACGGTCATAGATGCCGTACTCCTCCGTATGTATCTCGACATATTGCCTGCCCCCCGGAAGCATCAGGCGGCTATGCCCGTATTTTGACGGATCTATGTTCCGCGTGCTGCCTACCGGGAACAACCGAGTATAAAAATTGTCGGTACCCGTCGTGTCGCGTTCGATTCCGGTCAGTCCCTTCCCGTAGCCCAGCGTTATTTCCTCGCCATGCTCACACCGGCACACGTTCACGGTCTGGCCTTCCACCCACCATTCAGCCTGCCCGCCGACCGCTTCGGCTATCTCTTTCAGGGCTTCGTTGCAGTACTTCCCCTCGTAATCGATGACGATAAGGTCCGTACCGTCCACCCGCCCCACTTTCCAGTCGGTGGTGTGGTTCATTCCGTCATTGATACACTTCACGATCATGGCCACGTGTTCACGCGGAGTCGCTGTCAGCGTGAACACAGGCTCAGTGTTCCCGTCGGTGGTCTCCAGCACAAGAAAACGTCTCACCAGGCTCTCGATACCGTAAAACTTCAAATCATATACCCACTCCTGGCCGCTCTTCTGCTTCGGGGTGTACCGTTCGGTCAGCCAGTAGCGCTCACCCTCAAAGTCCACCCGGTCATTCACGTCCAGGGCGATATATTCGTAATGCGTGAAAGAGAGTGTCAGGACATTGTCACCCTGCACCTCCTTCACCTGGGTGGAGCTGTCGCCCGCCTCGATATCGGTCCGTCTGTTGCCGTTGCTGTCATAGATGGTCAGCATGTCTGTATCTTGTTTAAACGTCGTTTGAATAGGGTTTGAATCACATTTATATGACCGGGACAGGTTCCCGGAACTTCACCTTGAACTTGCCGGCGTGCACGCCTTCCTTCCAGAGATAGGTCAGAGGCTGGAACTTGCTGCAATCCGTATATTTCACACGGAGAGTCAGGGCAAGTTGGGGAAAGGAAATCTCAAGCCACCCGTCACGGCCTTTCTTCAGGAAATTGATGAACTCGAAATACTTCTTCAGCCAGCCGGCCTGCGTTTTGCCAAACAGGGCGAAATGAAGCGTCACGTCACGGGCCTCGTTCCTGGGCGTCAGCACGGAGGAATATTTCTCCCCGTCCTCCTCCCGGATATTCACAGCCGTGTCCGTTTTCGTCTTGCTCGGGGTCAGGATGGCGGTCAGGTTATCCATCCCGCCGCGCTTGTCCTCAACGAGGAACACCCCGTATGTACTCCAGATGTCGGTACCGTTGACAAGTACCAGACCGCCTAATATCTTTTCCATATCATTTGCATTTTACTCCGTCACGATTGATTTTACGAATCTCTTCCTCTATTTTGCCAAGGTGCGACGCGCTCGTGCCGGTGTTCTCCTCGATACGGGCAAGATGCCCCTCGGCGGTGTTCATCTTGTCGATGACGCTCTCCATCTTCTCATCGATGCTCGACCAGTGTTGCAACCCGCTGGTGAACATGCCGTCCAGTTTTGTACCCTGGTCCTGTGTCATGGCTGAAAAACCGCCGGTTTTGGCGCTCTGGCTCGTACCGCCCGAGTTATCGTACCCGGTGGCCGCGGCAAGATTGTCACGAAGAGCGACGGCTTCCTCGACATACTTCATGTACTCGTCCTGGAGGGCCTTACGCTCGGCTTCTGTAAGGTCATTGTCTTCCATCGCCTTGCCGAATTTCTCCCACCAGCCTTTCAGCTTGTCGGAATACAGCTCACCGATCTTGTTTGACAGCATCGCACGCATGAAATACTCGGATATGTCCTCCGCCGCGGCTGCGGCATCATACTTCATATCCATCAGGTTATCCACGAAACTGCTGTACATGCTGTCGAAGGAAATACCGGTGAGACCTTCATACAGCTGGTCGGTAAGTTCCTCCAGCTTGCCCGCCTGGTCGATATAGTCATCCAGCTTCTCGGTCAGACGACCTCCATATCCGCCCTTGCCGGTATCCTGGATCTGCGTCCACATGTCCACGTTACTGCGCAACTTCTTCATCTCCTCCGGACTTAGGTTCCAGATGTCACCGTTCCAGCTACGCCCGATCTGACCGCTCAAACGGTCAATCTGTTCCTGTGAGAAACCGCCCCAGTAATAATTCCAGCTGTGATGCGAACCGTGATAGCCGGCCTGCGACATGGCCATGTCCAGATAGTTCGAGTTCGTCTCCTGCTGGAGCCTGTAGGCATCCCGGTAGGCGGCCACGGACTTTGTACCCTTGCTCGCCTTGATCTCCTCCGTCAGGTCCTCGATAGCCGTCTGCAAGGTCTCGTTGCGCTCGGTCAGCCGGTCGATGGTTTCCTGGACCTCTTTGGCATTGCTTGAAGTCGTCCAGGAGGAAAATCCGCCCCAGGTCAATGCGTCGAATATCTTGCCCACACCGGAAAGCAGCGATTTTCCGATAGTCACAAAAAGATCACCGGAAAGCACATCGTCAAGAATACCGCTCACGGCATTGAACACCGCGTCGAGCAGGCCACCGATGACCACACTCAAACCATCCTTGAAAAGGTCTATAATACTTACAATCCAGCCGACAACAGGCACATCCTCAAGTGTTTCGGAAACCTTTCCGAAAGCCTCGCCCAGTTTGCCGTCCACTTCCTTGGCACCTTTGCCGAGTGTGATCAGGCCATTATACGCCCCGCTGATACTGCCGGAGGCAATCTGCTGCAATCCGTCCCTCACATTCTCCATACTGGTCTTCAGACCGGAGGCAGTATTCGAGAGGGACTGCCGGGCACTGTCAGCCGTTTCCTGCAAGGCGTTTATATTCTCACTCGCGGCATCGGCATTAGCCTGCGCCGTTTCCAGGGCTTGCCGGGCGGACTCCTTCTCCTGTTCGGTTCCGGACTGTTGCGCCTCAATGTATGATTTCTGGGCGGCAATAAGTGCCGTATAGGTGTCCGCATACACCGCCTGTGCCTCCTTCAGGTCTGAAAGGGCTTTCTGGTAGGCAGTAACCTCGGCACCCAGTTTCTTGAAACTGACCTTGCCGGAACCGCCCAAAGCCCTCTCCATCTGCTGGACGGCAGAGACAAGCGCGTCCTGGCTGGCATGGTCGGCATTTCGGAACTCGTCAGTGAGCATGTATTTTCTGGCATCCGCCAATACAGGCTTTATCATATCGGAAAACATCCCGCCGAATTCACCGAAGACAGTACCCCAGTCAATACGGGCTTTCAGTTCCTGCACTTCGATGCCGGCAAGTTTGCTGTCACGTTCAACACCGAGAGAGAGCTTCTCGCTGCCGGACGTCGTCTTTTGTATCTTTTCCGCATATTCGGTCGCGATGGCGAGTTTCTGCTGCTGGAAGGTGCCGTAGGCCTGCAAATATTCCTGCATCACTCCGAACTCTTCCCGATAAGCTTCCGCTATTTTCTTCTGTCGGCCGGACTCGTTCAGCTCACGGGCCTTGTCTATTTCGGACTGCTGATCTTCCGACAGCGAACCGGACTGCCCCGCTTTCGCGTTGTCACGTTTCCAACCGGCTTCCTGCCTGGCTATTTCATCCTTGCGTGCCTGGTATTCATTGTCTATCTGGCGCAGCTTCTTCTCCAGCCCCTCGGTCATCATCTCAATCTCCGCCTCGTCATTCTTCCTTTGCAGCCCGGCGAGTTCCTGGCCCAGCTTTTCAGAAACCTGTTTGCGGCGTTGGGCTTCTTTCTCCGCCTTGTCCGCCTTCTTCCGTTCGGCCTCGGAATCCTTATCCTCACCGGGCTTGACCTTGTCGTACTCCTTTTTGGCGGTATCGACGGCATCCTTCAGTTCTTTCGCCTTCTTCTCAAACTCCTCACGGGAAAGGCTGTTGGACGTTTCCTGAAGAAAGGCGTTATAAGCCTTGAGCGCGTCCTGGTATTTCTCTTTTGCCGCAGCCACCCAGTCAGTGCTTGAATCCGTGGGCAGGTTACGCCGGTTTTGTTCCGAAACCAGTTTGTTCAGCTGATACTTCAGTTCGTCACGGGAATAAGTTCCGGTAAGATTTTCGTCACCCTGCGTAATCTTTCCGTATTCCTTCTCCTGGACAGACATCCGGGCAAGCAGGGTTCTACGCTGCTTTATCTGCTGTGCAAGGGTCTCGTTACTCACACCGGTCAGGTTTTCGAAATAGGCATTTACCTCGTCCTTGCGGATTTGTCCGTTCAGGCTCTTGCGTTTTCCGTACAGATTCTGAAGCTCTGCCTCCTCATCCCTTGAACGTGCGGATTTCCGGACATATCGGGCTCTTTGCCGCCCGTAGCTGTCCTGGTAATATTCGGTTGCCAACCGGGTCTTGCCTTCAAGTTCTTTTATCCTGTCATCCACACGTTTCAATTCATTGGCGGGATTGGATATGGACTCACCGGCTTCCAATCGGGCTATCTCTTCCTTGATTTTCTTGATATTCTTCAGTTTCTCATACTCGGTGTCGTATTTGGAGAATATATCCGGATATTTCTGTTCCAGCTTGTTTAGCGCCTCACGCCGGGCATCCGTGGACACGGCTTCATCCCCGGCAATGGAACACAGTTCCTCTATTTTGCGCCTGTGCTCTTCCTCGGCCTCTATGGTTTTCTGCTTCTGCTGCTGATACCTTTCCTCGGATTCCTGCAAACGTTCGGTTTCCGTCTTCATGGAGATCAGTGCCACGGCAACACCGGCAAGCAGGGTCGCAACCAGCACATAGGGATTGGAAAGCATGGTCCGGTTGAGCATTTTCTGCGCTTTCTCAACCAGCAGGAGCCAGTTGTAATGCAACGCCTCCGCAGCCACCGCCCAGCCTTTCACGGCCGTGACTGTCATGACGGCGGTCCGGTACACACCATACGTACCGACAAGCCCGAGCAGGATACGGCCGAAACGTTCGTAATGCTCCACCATGTAGGAAACACCGGAAAGCGTGGTGTTGATGACACCTTCCGACTGCTGCCCGATTTCATTGAACATCATTGAAACGGCATCCTCTATATTGGAGATCTGTCCGGTTATCGTTTTGGATTGTGCCTCCATCAGACCACCGAATTTTCCGCCCTCGTCCGTCAGGCTCTCTATGACCTTCTGCACTTCGGGAAAACCGACCTTGCCTTCCTCCACAAGCTCCTTCACCTTGCTTTCAGCCACGCCGAACTGCTTGGCCAGTTCGGCGATCATAGGGATGCCCCGGCCGGTGAACTGGTTCAGGTCCTGTGTATAAAGCCGTCCCTGGGACATGGTGGTGCCGTAAAGATAGACCAGATCGTTCAAAGGGATGGAAAGTCCGGCAGCGATGTCACCCAAGCGGATCAGCGTCTCGTTCACTTTCTCCGCTCCAAACCCGTAGGCAAGAAGCTGCTTGGCACCCTGCGCGACATCCTCCAGGCCGAAAGGAGTGGTCGCGGCCGTATGTACCAACTGCTGCATCAGGGTGTCGGCCTTCTCCGCACTGCCGAGCATGGTCTGAAACGACACCTCCAGCTGCTGGAACTCGCCGCGTACCTTGGTGATGTTCGACACCAGCTCCTTGATAGTAAAGGCGGCCGCCAGCTTGCCGACGGTGTTGTTCAACAGGGAACCGCTCCTGTCAAGTTCCCGGATCTGTCTGTTGGCGGACGATGCCTGCTGGGACATCCGCTCGATCTTGCCCACGGCCTTGTCAAGACGGGCGCTCAAATGGTCCACCATAAGGAATTCTATTTGTACCGGTTTCATCTATTTTAGCTTGCTTTGAAAAAATCCTACTATTCCATCCGCTTCATCCTCGGCGCTCCGCTCATCCGCAGGACCGGAAGATCCGGACTTGTCACGGACATACCGGGGAGCGTCACTAAGCATCATGATCAGGGTCTGGTAATTCACCTTGTTCAGTATATAGTCCACGCTCCAGCCGGTGGCACTGGCAATCTGCCACACAAAACCGAAAGGGCTATGGGAGCCTTCATAACGGCTCTTTAACTCCCCTTCTTTCTTTGGCTCAGTCTCAAGCTCATCGGATTCGTCCGCTCGGCTGATCTGATAATAGGTATAAAAGGGTCGGTACCCATCAGGCTGACAAAACGCTTGATCGCACCCACCAGATAACGCTGTTCCATGAAGTTCCTTATGAGCCATGCCACCGGGCGCAAAAGCACGCGGCGGCTGAAAGGGCCACGACAAAGGGTATAGGCCACCATACGGCTCACCGCCTTGCCGTGAGAGGCCAGAAACTGCATTTCCTCCTCCTTGCTGAACCCCCACATCTCCTCACTGGTGATCCCCATCGACAAATATGTCCGGGCAAAAAGAATCTGACCGGACATATAAGGCCGCCTCATGGTCACGCGCAGCTCCAGCGGGGATTTCCTGAAAGGGATATGAAACGCTTTCAGCGGGACGCTCACACCGATATCCAGCAGCGCGTCCGCACCCTCACGCTGGATCTGCTTGATGACAGCTTCGTCCATACGCTACTCCTCGGCCGGGTTAGTGGAAGCAGCGGCGGCAGATTCAGCAGGAGGCAGTTTATACTGTTTCCACTCTTCCGGGATAGAATCCGTATTGAATACGCCATGGGGCTGGGAGCCGTCTTCCGGCATGGCCACTTCCAGCGTGCATTCGATTTTCGCCGTTTCTGTCAGGGTCAGCTTGCCGCCGAGATTGGAAAGTAGCGTGCCATTGGGAATCAGGATGCTCTGCCCCGAAACAAGGGCTATTTCCCACGGACCGGTCAGCAACACGGCTGCCGTCGGGGCCGTCCAACCAATCGGGGTTTTCTTTTCCGAGTCCTCTTCCTTGTAGTGCATGGTACCACCCAGCAAGCTATGCAGGTTTTCGTAGTTCAGCTGGATAACGTTGAACGTGGGGGCGATGCTGCCATTCGACTGGGGAATGATAAGCACCGGGGTTCCCGGCACCTGCTCCGCCTCGATTTTGGCGGATTCGGGTTTCTGCCCGCCCATGTCAAACGAATTCTTCTCTATGTAACCCACCACAAAGTCCTTGTATTTCACGGCACCGACGCCGTACATGAAATTCTTATTCATTGTTTCTTGATTTTGAAAGTTAATACTATGCCGGCAACACATCCGGTTATAAAAGCGGCCAGCGCTATTTTAACGGGACTAAAGCGACGTTCAAATTCCGTTTCAACTGTGAATGAGTCCTCATGTGTCTCATTACGGATACGGGTCAGTTCCTCCTCATAACACAGTACCAGCCGCTGGAGGCTGTCGCAGGATGCCTCCGCTATGATATTGCCGGCCGCATCGCTCTTCACCGTCAGGCCCGCCTGCCCGTTCCTGGAATGGTAGGACGAACCGGAGGGAAGTTTACGGAGGCTGTCCGGAGGGATCGTCAGGCTCACCGCCGATTTCGGAATCCCCGCCATCAACAGCCCCCGCCTCACGTTTGACACGTTGTCGGCGCTTGACGACAGGCTGCTGTTCCGGTTCACCTCCGTCCTGCTCTTTCGAGTACTCGCGCATCCCGTAAAGAACAGGACAATCATCATGATGCCTGCAACTGTTGGCAGTATCAATGGCTTTCCGGAGGCGTGCCATTTCACGCCGGGTCGCCTGCAAAGCTTTCCTGTTTTCATTCAGTTCCTCTTTTAAGGGTTCTACAATATTCTCGATCAGGATACGGGTGGCATGTTCGGTGTTGTCAATCCGTACCGTCTCGGCTTCGGCGGTAGCCTTCTCCGCTTTCGCCCTCGCTTCCCTGACCGTTGATTTCAGGGTGATGATGGCTATTATCGTGGCTACCAGACCACCGCCCAGCACCAGATTCATGACTGCACTGAAATCCATACGCACACTGGTCTTTCAGGTCAAAGCCTATTTGCCGGCATCCTTACCCGCAAACAGTCCGATGAGCCACTGGACAAAGCCCGTATCGGCAACACCATTGGACACAAGGGACGCACCGAACCCGTAACACAACGCGATATACCACGTGGCATCAGCGACAAAGCCCGCATCCAGCCACCATAAAAGCATGGCGGCCACAATGCCCACACACCAGCTGACAATCTGTGTCGCCAAGCCCTGCATTTTTGGAAACAGAGCCTTGATCCCTTCCGTGAGCAACACCACGCCACCGACAAAACCGGCAAAGGTGGTGATCATCGCGCTATAATCGACTTCCGGTACTGTACCGGTCTGGGCAAAAGTTGCTGACACGAATCCGAGTATCAGCACAAAGAATAAAAGAAATCTTTTCATGTTGTTGTTGATTTATTGAGTTATACCTATTTGTTTAAGCCATCTCTGTACATCAAAACTGGGGCAGGCTTTGGCCGCCAGTTCATTGTGACCGACGATTCTCACATCGGGAAAACGACGATGGAAATCCTTCACGTACTTCTCAAGCGCCTTTTTCTGCCAGGAGGTACGGGTGTCCGCAGGCGTTTTACCATCCTTTGCACACCCACCGGCATAGACGATATGGCGGCTCACGGAATTGTAACCGGCCACGCCGTTGGTCACTTCCCACGGGTCCACATTCGCGTCCTCGTTATTGTTCACCAGGCGTTCCACTCCGCCGTTCAGATGGAACAGGTCGGTATATCCGACCTGCTTCCAGCCGCGGCCGCCCTTTGAGACGGGGTTCGTATGCCAGGCACGAATCTCCGCACCGCTTACCTCACGCCCTTCAGGAGTGGCCGTGCAATGGATGACAAGATACTTCAGCTTTCCCATCACTCACCGCCTTCCTCTTCATCAACGGCCGCCTGGGACAGTGCTATCTCCACCTTCTTCTCCGGATCGGCGTCCAGGCCCAGTACAAGTGTGCCGGATACCGCCTTGCCGCTACTGTTCACACCGGCGGTGACCGTCAGAGAGCCATCGGTACCGACTGCCGTGAAACCGGCAGGAATGGAAACCACGCTGTAATCACCGGAGGCAGTGACCTTCACCTCCTTGCTCTCACCGGCGGCCTTGAAGGAAAGAGCGGCCGGGTCGGCAGAAATGCTGCGTTCCACTGCCTTGAACACCGGAGTCTCACGGGTGTCAAGCACCACGAACTCCTCGCCGAAGGCGATTTCCGTGTCGGCCTTCATAAGCAGCTTGAAGAAG